>Ga0307515_10003976_pt1 | contig 30835 bp, 28 predicted proteins | sample 17_EM_MG_FD_194513 | JGI IMG/M metagenome (GOLD analysis project Ga0307515, IMG submission 194513) | Populus trichocarpa ectomycorrhiza microbial communities from riparian zone in the Pacific Northwest, United States - 17_EM | ecosystem: Host-associated > Plants > Roots > Unclassified | place...
ACACCGAGATTATAGGCAAACGAGTCCGAGATCTTGTAAAGACAACAAAGGGCCACGAATACCGTATCCATGAACCCACTCTATCAGAGTATGTTCGGTATACTCCGCGTTCAGTCACACCAGTGAGTTTCTATAAATCTGCGATCTGGCACAATTATCAATTATAGATGTGGTGCAACTAGAACTAATCTCCAGATTAGATATACCCTCAAGATGCCAACGTTATAGTCTCACTACTCGACATCCATGTATCCCCCAATAATGACTCCGCGCCGCGAGCACCTCCGCTAGAAATACTTGAAGCAGGCACCGGTCATGGAGCGCTTACCTTACATCTCTCCCGTGCGATCCACGCCGCGAATCCACCCCTTCCCTCACCTCCACCTTCCTTCGATAGCGAAGATGGAATGGAAGACTCCGTGTACCAGGGCGAATCTGTCGCTGATCCCCAATACTCCGACCTCGAGGCTTGGAGGAAGCGGCGGCAGGCCATAATCCACACGCTAGACATCTCCCCCCATAACACGAATCGCGCTAGGAATGTTGTAAAGAGATTTCGCAGAGGCATATACGCGGGAAACGTCGAATTCTACGTTGGAGACGTCTCGGCATGGATCACAGCGCAGACGAAAACACGCCAGACGTCCGAGCCGTTCTTGTCTCACGTCTTGCTAGACCTGCCTAATGCACAATCCCATCTAGCGAATGTAGCTCCGGCCTTACACACTGATGGGGCGCTTGCGGTTTTTAATCCAAGTATCACGCAGATTGTAGAATGCGTTGAGATGATTCGAGACCTGAAACTTCCCTATTTGCTTGACCGGGTTGTCGAACTCGGGGGGAGCACAGCTGGTAGGGAATGGGATGTCCGATCTGTCAAACCACGCGCGGCTCTGAAGAAAGAAAATGGATCGGCAAATTCATCGGACTCTCTAGATCTTGATAGCGACAGTTCTGTGGGTGTGGATGATCAATCGGCCCATGCAATTGAAGGATATGCTTCTAGGGGCAAGGAGATTGCCAAAGACATGAGCCAGCGTAAGTCTGATTGGGCTATGATCTGCAGGCCAAAAGTTGGGTATACGGTGGTTGGAGGTGGCTTTTTGGGTATCTGGAGGAGAATGAGGGAGAGCACACCGGACAGAGACATGGAGACATGAAACTCTTGAAAGTGTTTACAAAGCGGGAGAACCTAATACCAAAGTCTGATTTATGGAAGCCTTTTTTTTGCAAGTCTTTTGCTCGTGAATAGTCATCTCTCATAAAACACATATCAGGCCTTTGGCGAATCTTTATCCTACTCTAGGTTTCCTGATAAATTCTTCATAAATAGCCTAAGATACGGCGATCACTCTGACGGATCAGTGCTTGAGACGCCAGATCCGTCAGATGACTAGGCACGTCACTCAAAACTTTACAGAACTAAAGCCCTCGAGAGATACTTCAGAGTTACGCGTCGCGCGAACTGGGTATCTTTTAAAGGCCCTTCTGGATTTATCTAGAGTATGGTGTTGCAGCAACGAAACGAATGCCCCTTACCCTCCGTCTCCCCCGCGCCAACCTGGCGCAAAAACCAGAATCAGCTTGAGAAATGCCCTAGAAACGCTATCGTCACTTTCTCTAAAGGGGTATCTCTTCCGGAGACCCTCGTACGGCTTCGAGTTTTTCCCGTCCTGTGTCGCATCTGGAGCAACACAAGGGGGAGGTGAGTTCTGCTACATAAAATGCCGACGGTCGAAGCGACGGGTCGGGCTCCAGCATCCGCTGAATCAGATCTGGAAGAGCGACTCCAGTTATCAATAAGAGCCAGCCGATAGAATCAATAGGATCGGGGCTCCATGGCCGTACGCGTATTTTAGATAGGCTTTTTCCCACCAAATCGCTAAAACGGCTCAGCCAGGCCTGTACATCTGGGATATTGGCCTGGTATGACATGCACCCATTTATGTTTTTGGTGCGAAGATACTTCAATTCCTGTAGCATGTCTTGTCCAGATAAATGCCAACCAATGGTGGCAAGAATTTCCAGGAAAACGCACCCAAGTGAAAAGATATCTGCACTGAGACCACGTCGTTTTCCCTCGACCACTTCCGGTGCTGCTTAAAGCCGTGTGCAAAATGTAGGAGAGTCCGTCTCAGAGTCCGCTATGGATTGATAAGCGCGGGCGATCCCGAAGTCGGCAATGTAGATCCGATATTTGCACCGGAGGTGTAAATCCTTTGCGATTTGCCGTACCAAGAGGTTTTTTGGCTTGATATCCATGTGCTTGGTAACGTTGGCGTGGAGATACCGCAAGGCATTTGATAAACAACCAATGAATATGAACAAATGAAAACACTTCCAGTGCGAAGCTTCCGATAGGGGATCAAGAGCGGGGTCGACCACCTCGTCGCTAGAGTTTTTTGTTTCGATAATTGAATCTATGAACGTTTCTAGGTTGTACTCAGTCGCGGGGTAAAGAAGAATCGAGAGATCTTTGCCCATGATATACGTGCCGATTACTTGTATCAAATGGAAATGTGAGAGCCGTTGCAGATGCTCTACTTCTGTGACCGCGTCTTCACGCTTCATGTGACGACCGCACTTGATTGTTTTACGAGCAAGACGAATCCTGCGACACATAACGCTTTCAACGACTGCGTTAGCGGTGGTGCCAAGTATTCTTTCAGCTTTTAGTGGTACCAAGTCAACTTCATCCGGATTGAATTCAGCATGTTGACCTCGTACTGACCAATTTTTCTCATCCAATGGATTTGGTATCATGCCTCTGCCTTCAAGATGATCGTACCAACTACTGCGAGAAGGTTTCTTCACAATTTGAGGCAAGGCGGGGCGGTTATCCATTCCGTTATTGCGACTTCCTTCGAGAGTGGAGCTGGCGGTGAAATAGGTTGCAGTGCTGCTAGTGTTTGCGGTGACATAGCTTTTAGTGCTCTCGGTTTCTAAAATGATGTTGGCTCTTCTGCGTTTGCTCGGTTTCCTAGATCTTTTGGGAGGGTGACCAGCTGCAGTATGTAACTTCGAGAGAGCTTCTGGGTGAGTATAAGTGGATGATCCGAAGGCATTGCAGGGTACATCGCGAAAAAAACATACCGGGTATTGATTGGGTACCAGAAGGGAAACTCAGACCGAGGGGAGCTGTTAGGGATTCTGAACAGTCAGTTCCAGCCGACTCCAAACTGGTTTTGCTCATTAATTGCTCCAAGATATTAATGTCTGGTGAGTGATCCTCCACTGTAGGTTGTCCCATATGTTTATGTTGATGATCCGTTGAATCTGTGTGATGCTCGTTTATCGGTAGAGACGCTGTCAATGCATTCGCAAGATCGTGGGACGATACACTGTCACGAATGGTAGTCATGGTAGTCAAAACTTTTAGATATCGCAAATAAGTGTATCTTCCTCGCGAAGCTGGGGGGCAATTGGCTTGATGATGTCCTTTATAAGCGATGTGAAAGGGAGACAAATGGAGGTTGAAAGACTATTGCGAGCACAGGAGGGGGTTGCTGAGTTTCTGCTGCATGTATTTCTTGGACATCAAAAGGCAATGTAGCTCGACGCACATTTCCTCCACGTGATCGTCCATAGTGGAGAAATCTGCCTAGGCTGATCCCCAAGAACTCCGAAGTCAACCTTGCGCCCATGTGGTGTTGGCCTTGTACAAGCGGGTCTCGCCCCCCATCTTCCTCATGCGCTTCCCAGTTTCCGAGTCTAAAATTTCGTACTCGTAGCTTTCATTGAGATACGTGCCTGCAGTACTTCAAACAGAATGTAGAGGTAGACCTATAATTTCCCTAGCTATTTGAGGCTATTTGCGAGGGCTTAAAGTTAACACTAAATCGCGTGTATGGCTCAACGGCTTATGCGCCACCAATCCTAGGCCTGGATGCACCATATTGCAATGTCAGCCCGCAAGGCCAAACTAACGGTTGGATTACTTCGATTCGCGGAGAGGCAGCCACCTTCAAGACCCAATATCTGCATTATTACAAGTTAGCATAAAGTCTGCACGTGTATATTTGCGTGTGCCATCCAATAGGTGAGCGTCGGTCATTCTGAACTAATGTTACGAATTGTTTCAGTGTGGCGTGCTACAAGGGTGAAGAGTTGATCCACGATACATTGCATTGAGTTTAAGCATGCCACCATGATGTCATGCACGAGTGCTGGCGCTCATAGATCTCATACCCCGCAAGTCTTCCAGCATTCTCACCACGCTCGGCAAGATCTTATCAGCACTCTCACTACATCTGACTGCCAGACTACCGGTATTACGCGGAGGGACGTCCGAGAAGAACGTCTCTTCGCCACGCACTCCACCAAGATTCAGAATCCCGATCGGCATGCCGTTCTCTTTCGCCCGGTTGACTAGCCTCCATGCCGAATAGGTTGCCAAGCTACTTCCAACAACCAGAATGCGGCTAGAGCTGTCAACGGCTTCCTCGGCAGCTGTTCTAATCTCAGGAGGTATTGACTCTCCAAACAGAATGACAGCAGGTTTCAAGATGCCACCCGTCGAGGTATCCATCCAAGCTCCATCATTATCCACCCGCACCTCAGCCTTGCGACCGCCTATGAGCGTGGGCGGGTTTTCTAGACACGTAGGACAAGCTGCATAGCGGAAGGAGCTGTACGGCGCGTTTGGGATATCGACGTCGCCATCCGGGTTAGTTTTGAGGCCTCCCTTGCGGCGCTCCTCAGGATTTTCGGTATCCAGGGCACCACTGGCGATGATCTCTTCAAGAAAGGCAGCCCAAGCCGGATTGAGGCCCGCAAGCTGCCTCTGAAACGCCTCTCTGGAGTGTTCGTTGCGGCAGGTAAGGCAGACAATGGAGCGCAGGTACCCGTGCAGCTCGAGCGTTGGAAGCTGCGGATGCGCTCTCGGATGGAATGAGTCGACGTCTGGTTGCTATTGTTAGTCGGCTTAGCGCTGTGGCTGGGAGAGAGGAAATACTTTGCGTTATGACGCTGCTCAGTCGCCCCAGCTCCCCAAACCTCTTGACTGCCCAGTGGGCTTCATTAGGTTTCGCCTTATGTAGGTTTGTCCACCCTAGGAAGCTGCGTGCCCAGTATCTCTTCCGTGCTTCGTGACTTGTGGTGAATTCGTGGTAGTAGACTGGCCGATACGCCTTGTTCAGCATATAGGTGCCGTTTGTACCACGATAATCGGCAAGTCCTGACGCTACCGAGATACCTGCACCAGTAAGGAGAAGAGTCTTATCATTTTGGGCCTCATGGTTCTTCAGCCGTGGGGAGGACGGTGCAGAGAGGAATTCGGTGAGGGCGGCAATGGCTCCACTAACTGTGCTCGCGCTTTGAGGGATTATTTTTGGCAACGGCAGGGGGTCGGTGTACGGCACACGCAATAGTGGCATTCTTGTGGGTAAACATGTTGGTGTTTGGAGCAGGCAGCCAATGTACGTTGAAGGTGGGAGCGTCATAGAACGCTTGTTTCGAGATAAGCGTTCTAAGTGGCCGGCAAGGCCGAGCTTCAGCCGCATCTTTATCAAACTTGAACCACATGCAATTTCAATATTAGGTGTACAACCTGCAAAGACTCCGCCCCAATGTGCCAATCTAGCAGCAGAAAACCAGCGATAAACCATCGCCTGCTGGTACTCATACAGTAAACCACCCGACCGTTCCCTAAGTTGTGCAAGAAAAATTCGTGTCGACATCGAAATCAAGAAGCAGGAAATTCGTAAACCAGTCTGACCAGCAGTACTGGTGCATTTCAAGGCTGTTGTGGATATGCCGGGGAAAGCGATAGCATTGACTGAATGCTTGGCCCGCCCCGCTGAAGCGAATAGCCTTCCTGGGCCTGTTCGACAGATTGCGCCGCGTCTGGATGGCCTTCATCTAATTCGTTCTCAGCGTCCGAACAACCGATGCCGCTGTCGCCCTCATAAATACCTCGCTCCTTCCTCTGCGCGGAACGATGGGCTTGCTGGAGATTCTTAAATCCTTTCTCCATGCACTGCAATTGAGTTAGTGCCATGCGCCAATGATTAGTTCCCATTGTAGGAAAGGGAGAGCAATAGAACATTGAATACATACCTTAGCTTCCACCGTAGTCCATTTTTCGCCAACCCGACTAGCCAATACGCTCCACATCTCGCGCCGCACATTCATGTATTCGCTTGCAAGGGTCTCCAGCTTCACTCCTTCCCAGTCCTCTGCATTCCTCTTCTCCATCAGGCGTTCGTGTCGTTTCCGACACGCATTGGCCGTTTTTGAAGGAAAGTGCTTGGATGCGATGGGCTGCCAGTTAAGCCCAGACGCTCGAGCGTTCATAAGAGTTTCGTCGTCCTTTGCGGACCACGCGGCCGCCGACCTTGTAGAGGCAGTGCTTGCGGCGGCGGTGGCGGTTGTCATTGATGCAGGTCGCTGAGAGTTCGCCGCCTTGACTTCCTTTGGCATGCTGATCATGAGGACTAACGGGAAGCGAGAGTGGGGTCGGTAGGGTTTGTTGGTCTGGACTTAGGGAGCGATTGAGGCGTGTGGGGGGTTTAAAGCGAGAGATACTCCGGTAATTATGATTAAGTTGAAGAACAAGTGAATGATTAATCCCAAGGCCAAGGGAATGATACTATGAAACGGTAGGAAAGAAGCGAGAGGAGGTGATTGCTGCTGTTATGTCTGAGGCATCTGAGGCCCAGCTAAGGTCGCGGGCGTGACTTTATAGAACTATCATAGCATTCACGACACCCAAACAAGAGCGCCAAAAACGGTCAGGGTTCCAATGCCCGCCATCGGAGAAAATGATGAAACAGCGTCAAGTTTCTGTAATCGCCGATGAGGTTTAAACATCGTGGTCGAAAATCCGTGAAACAGGGCAACGTAGGCGCGCTACATGGCCATCACTGGCGCTTCGTCGAAAGCCTCTGGGGGAAGCAAATTCAGGCCTTTTGAGTGGCCTGCGACGGATCGCGGATGGCTTCCCGTTCCCCCCGGGCGACGGAAACATCTGGCCAGGCGAAGCGCCAGTTTGAGGATCTTCTGAACAGTATTGCGGCTGTAATCTAAGAATATAATGCTTGGCACATAGAGTACGCTCGGCGGCTAACGACCGACCATGTCTCTGAATGGCCGACAAATTAAGACCGCCAGCGGCCTGCACGCAGGGGTAAAAGGAAGAGACGCTGAGTGGCACTTTGCCGAACACTGGGTCTCTAAAAAGAGGGTGGTCTGTAGGGCTGAGACCATGTTAGGCAAAAGGCGTATGCGGCTCAGTTTCATGGTCCATTTGGCCAAGACCCATCCAAACCGTGATGCCAGCAGGAACCATTGTCTAACCGCGGAATTGCCAGGCTAAGTTCATGAGGGTGCAATGACCGAGACATGATCGACAGCTAAGGGATGCATCTGCTGATGTTTTGAATCGAACTGCGGTGCAGATGCGGAGTACGTGCAGATGGCGATGGCGATGGTGTAGTGGTGTTTCCTGTTTCGTGCCGACAAACAAAGGCACGTGGGGACAACACCCAAGGTACCATCACAGACACCTCGGGAACCGGCTCGAGCGCCGCATCCTAGACCAACAGATGTCCCAGCCTCTAACGTGGAGACGCAGGAACGCTGTTGAACGCTGATGACAGCCATCTAAGCGCCTTTGTGGCACAGCAGACCTGCCTCGCTACCATTTCGAAACGGTTTTACTCTGGGTCGCCTTCGTTACAGGGCTGCACCATCTGCACCTTCATCTTCAAGCTTGATATCTACAGCCTGTTTAGCTCATCATCTCCCCTGGCGTCCTCATGAACGAAGTCACTGGGTAACAACCGGCAGTGAATCATAATATAACAGCACAGTCACAGCAAAAAACATCGATGTGTGCAAGGATGCATGCTATTGTAATCGCACAGGCTGGACAATTCTGCTAGAGACATAAATTTGTGCACACGTACCAAGAGAGGCAAATCGTGAAGCGTTAGGCAAACGCTTGTCGATCACTGTCCACCTCGTCTCGCCGTTGTCAAGAATATTTAGACTTCTATAGTCAATATGAACCAACGGATTCCAGGATCCGCTCGAAACCCAACCTGCATAGTAGCTGCTCTTATGATTTGTCTTTGAATATAGCGATCAAACCGGTGTGCTCTAAATCTGTGGTTTGCCACCGGCAACGATACACTTCATGCATAGCAATCAGATTGGGGGCCATCTGGCCATCCTTCGACCTCGCCCTTTACTCAGCCCCCCTGCATCTTTGGAGACCATTGGCGCCTCGTGTCAGATCGGTAATGTTGGATTCAGAAAAAGACTAAAAGCGGGATTACTTGCAGCCTTTAGTTGGACATCACGCAGTCTCAAGTGTTGAGCCTCCAAATCCAAACGTGGACTTTCGAAAATCCGAGCAGAGAGATGAATATCGCAAGTAGACCCAGCATACCCAGGTGTATCTTCAATTTTAAAATCTTATCGGTATCTGCATGTAATGATTGGAGCTTTATTTTCACACATGGCTAGACATTCCAAACCCTCTAAACCCTCCTTGCTGGCTAACCCCTCCTCGCCTCCCGGATGGTGAACCTAACGGCTGCACGAGCTTGACCTCTTGTTCTCGGCTCTTCATCAGTAGCTCAAAGGCTAACTCCGCGGTGTCTTTAACTGCTTCTTTAATCTCTGGCCAATCAAGAAGGTCCATGTTCATGGAAAACATATCCACAACAACATCGCGCAATCCCCTATCCTCATCGACAGTTGTTTTATAGACTGTCCGAATAGCAGTCGGAAATTCCTTAACTCTGCAATTTCCCTTGGCGCGGTTCTGAAAATGGTCTTGCGCGAAGGCTTTCATGCCTCGAATATTATACTTGTCGGCTAGGCTGTACATCTCGGCGTGGAATACGAGAACTGCTTTTTCTAAACTGTCTTCAAAGTCCGGAAGATCGTATTCGAGATGATATAGATACTGTATCATAGCTTTGACAAGGGCAGGTTTGTCCTCTTGTAACCGAATTTCTCCGTTGGTGGCCTCCTATTGACGTACCATTATGTTAGGATTTCATATATTTAACCCTAGCGTATCCTATATCTATCAGACCCAGTCAGAACGAACTTATGCACACCTGGCCGAATCTGCATGCAGCAGCGAAGAAATCAGACTGCGAGCAGACGATCGCTTTGTGGACCTTGTGTACATCGTTTCCGCAAATAATTTTGAAGTCGGAGTAGTCAGAAGACTTGTATAGGCTGTAGTGGCGATGTTGGCAGCATGCTTGTCAAGGCACATACGGGAGAAATGAGAAGGCGCAGTACTTACGCTTTGAGGCCTTGCACGAGCTCCGCTTGTTGTATTGAGACAACCATTTGACACAAAACTCTTGAAGTTGGAGCTGGATAGGTCCCGTAGAAAAAGGCGGAACACTAAACCTCCGCAAACAATGCTGATATCAAATAAACAATCCTAGATAAGGCGTGACGTCGTGATGCAGGGTACCTAGTTGCGGATTGTGGGGTCCCGCTGGCAAGATTGCGGCACGCGTAAACGTGTTCTGCGCTTGAGGTCACTAGAGAATGCCGTATCTCTTTGGTCACCTTATCTTCTGCGCTCTAGTGCCTCTTTTCCTTGTGCTTCATGTCGTTGACGGCCTTAGTATCTTATTTGACTACCCTAAATATCAAATTAAGACAGGAGACAGAAGGTCATTGCCCAATAAAGTGAATAGCAGCTGAGTAAATGCATATAATATTTCGCACCTAGGTATCACATTCCCGCCCCGCGGCCACCCCAAACCCAAAGCCAGAACACTCCGAAGATGACCCCCTTTGAAGCAATAGCTTCCAAGCAAAAGCAGCAGGCAGGGTTTACCAGCCCCTCATCTATCAAAAAGCCGCATTCTATTCCGTTCATTTCAACAAAGCGCCATCTTTACACGCCAAGTTAAATATTTCCACATGAAGGAGAAAGAGAAAGAGATTCACGACGCCGCGCCCCTACCCACGCCGCAGATGCAGGAAAATAAAGGGAAAACCCGTTCTGAGCTGGTTATGAAAACTGCGTATTATCGCCTCCCCCCTGTTGGTACACCGTCGGGTACTGCGTTTCGTCCGGCCGGAACAAGACGTCCCTCCGCCGCGCGCTTGGCGGATACGCGCCCAGCTCTTCCTCTTCGGGCTGGCTGGGCGGCAGCATCGCCTGCATGTATTCGATGTCCTTGATGATATCGTTGAAGGCCACTGTGACATTGTGGATAACGGAGTTGCGGTTCCACTGGCCGCGGTTCCTCCAGATTGTGTCCATGAGCGCCGAGTTGACCTGTTCCAGCTGCTCGACGGATAGACCCGAGCTGCGTCGCACGAGCTCTTGGTGTAGATCTTTGACTTGGATATTGTCGATGATGAAGCGTGGTTGCTCGTTGTTGAGGATTGATGATATGGCTGCTTGGCGTGGTGGTGCGGGCATTGAGAACTGTGGCTGTGAGGATTGCGATGGCTGCGAGTTGGACATTTGACTGCTCAAGTATGTGTTCTCTGTAGGGGTATTAGAAAGGGATTTATGTATATCAGGTCTTTCATCGGTGAACTCACCTTGCGTATCAGGGATCTGCGACCCGCCACTCTGAGGCGCCATGCTTGCGAAGTCGGGAAGCTGTGCCGAAACGCCATTTGTGCTCTGAGTGTTGAAATTTTGCGGTCCAGATGAGCGGTTTGATCCGCTCCTTTGGCCTGACGTTGTCGTCGAAGCACTATTGTGATACTCGCCTGGATGGGAATTCGGTGCCACAAAAGTCCGGCCTAATACTTGAGACCTCTGCGTGCCATGTCCACTGGGCAGCTGGAAATCGTGGGACTCGCGTGGGCCAGATCCAAGATCTTGACTGTCCGTCATATGAGTGTCTTCATCACCACGTGTGGCTACTGTTGATCCGTTGCTCTGGTGTCCGTAGCCATCCCCAGTGCTAGTGCCGTTGGAGAGCAGGCTCTTCTTCGGATAACGAATTGGTGTTATTGGTGTTACAGGCGGTAAAGTCTGGGGTCCTGGAACTTGTTCTCCAAGCATCACTGGCCCTGAAGTCTCAGTTGTGGTACCTGAGACCTGTGGAGGAACATTGGTTTTGATAACTGGGACTTCTTCGCCCGCAGCTGTGCTCTGTTGAGCCTTCTCGAGCGCCTTCTGAGCTCTTTCTTGTTCTCGAAGAAAAACTGCTTCACACTCTGCTGCCAGAGCTGGATTGGTGCTCACGATTCCTGCCGTATCTACTTCCACATTAGACAGCATCTCGTTTGCTTTAATTGTCCGATCGGGATCTCCCAAAATCCTTGCATCCTTTGCTAAGGTCTTGATATCTGTCAGGAAGTCCCTAGCCCTCTTATAGTAACCGTTGGAAAGACGCTTCTCTATAATGGTCAGATCCAGATTATAGTAGAAATTGCCTGATTCAGTGTGCATTAATCCTGGGATGCCCTTGCGATCCTTGGCAAGCTCAAAAGGTCGGTATATGCCCTGTTCTTGATGCTGTTCTTGTGGCAAGTCTGTGCCGACAAAGTTGGGGTTTTGTTCATCGTACAGGTATAAAATTTGGCTCTCATCGATGATAGGCTTGAAAAACTTCCGGTAAGTCTTCTTGAGCTGTTCCATGATTGGTTGAATCTGCATTTTCAGCATATTCAGTGTGAGCCTATCCTGCTTCTTTTGTTGTTTGAGCTGGTCAGCGGAAAGCGGTGCATCCTTGGCGGGTAATGCTGGTGCCACTTCAAGTTCGGGGAGTTTTCGTTTTTTCCTGTTGTCTGGATCGGGGAACTCAGTTGGCCGCATGCGAACGTATGAGATGAGCCCTTCAAAGAACTCTTCACGTGCTTTCTGCAGAATTGTTAGTTCTGTATGTGCGCAAGCTTGATCAGGAGTGCATACCTCGTTGGGTCTCTCGAGTTTGAATTGGTTCTTTGTGGAAAATCCAAAAAGATCGCGCAACATTGCAGGATCGGGCTTGTCGGAGTCGCTCGCCAATTCTAATACACCAAGGACAAGAACGGGATCGTTTGGCGGTAGAGTACGGAGAAGACTTGTGAATGTCTTGATGACTTTGGGCTCAACAGTCTGGTACCAAACATCCACATTGGGAATGTAAATTACGCTGGGTTTATGTCGCCGGACTTCTTTGAATAGTTGGATAACTGCAGCTTCAGGAGACTAATAAATGATCAGTACTGCGTCAAAGAATAAAGGTTCACTAGACAATTTACCCTAGCAGAGTCCTCGAGAAGAGTAGGTAAATCGAAAGATTGCACGTGAAGACCCTCGAACTTGTTGAGAAGAGCCGAGCCGAGATACTGCTGGCCCATGCCTTGCAACCCGGTGATTAATAGTCGTGGTCTGAAAACTCTGGCACTATCAAAAGCTGATTGGATGTGTTAGCGTACTATTCTAAACAGAATATTTTGCAGCTCACCTCGCTGCATCGTCTCACGCTCAAATCCTTTCTCATCATCGCGATCATCAAATTGTGCTTCTTCCAATGCTGTGAGTTTCTTCTTTTGAGGGATGATCTCATCCAGAATCTTCGCAATCTTCTCCAACGGAGAGCGTAGCAAAGGTGCGATGCCTTTCGATAATGGCGCGGCCCCGGACGACACTGTTCGTTCTGATGAAGGTATCATTTTGCTGACTGATATCATGAAATCCTTAGCTAGCACCTTGATAGTGCTAGGATCGATGACGAGTTTCTTGTCGGATTGGTAGATTTGCGGGTAAGTTCCTTGGACAGCATTGAGAGCCGCTTCGGTGCAGAGAGCTCTAAGATCTGCACCACCGTATCCTTTCGTGAGTTCAGCAAGTTGGTTTTTAAACTCAGGTTTCAGCGGTGGGTCCCAGTTCTTAGTATGGATGTCTATGATGGCGCGTCGACCCTCTACATTGGGTAGAGGGAAGTAAAACTCTCGATCAAATCGTCCCGGGCGCCGCAGAGCCGGATCAACGGAATCAGGACGATTAGTAGCGCCAATGACAATGACTTGTCCACGACCGTCCATGCCATCCATAAGAGCCAAGAGAGTTGCCACAATTGAAGCATGGATCTGTTCCTGCTTACTCGAGCGAACAGGAGCAAGACCATCGATTTCATCGAAGAAGATGATGCTAGGTTGGTTCTTCCGTGCTTCTTCAAATAGGAGACGAAGTTGTCGCTCGGCTTCACCAACCCATTTACTTAAAGCATCGGCACCTTTCCGCATATAGAACGTGACCTTTTTGCCCTGGGAGCTAACGCTTGATGCAAGAGCGCGCGCGAGCAATGTCTTACCAGTACCCGGGGGACCGTGGAATAAGACACCTCGTGGAGGAGTGACATGAAAGCGCTGGAATACTTCTGGGTAAAGAAGTGGAAGAGCAACCATCTCTTTGAGTTGGTTAATGTGACCGTCTAACCCACCAACTCCCTCAAAATTGACATTCGGGTCCACGCCGAGGGGGTCAGCGTCAGCAAGTGCTTTCTTGTCTTTCACTTTACCGAAATTAGCTGGGCCTCCTCCAGAAGCAGTCGCCTGCTGTGGATCGGCATTGTGAGACTGAGGAAAGAGTATGTGGGGGGCTGCGGCTGTTGGTGTCATGCCAACAGCCCCTCCCATGCCGCGTGGCACACGTTGTGGCATATCGTCGTCGCTGCTATCCGAATCGGCCCCTCCTGCTGCACCTGCTCCCTCAGGTCCAAACGGTACTGATTCACCCCCTCCACCAAATGGTCCTTGAGTAGAGAAAAGACTCCGGTAAGCTGTGCGCCCACCCTTGGTTCGCGTAATGGGTATTACAGGGGCAGCTTCTTCGTCGTCAAGTTGCTGAAGAGCCTCTGGGCGGAAAATCCGATAGTCAGGTGGAGGTTTGTTGTTACGGTCACGTAGTTTAGGTGCACCATCATAAATGAGGTGGTCGTCTGGTGGATGGCGTCGAGAAGTACGGGCTCGCTTCCTAGAGGTGAGTTCTTGGGCTTCCTCTGCTAGCTCTTCGGGATCGAGTTCGCTGTCATGGCCGCTATCTGAGTTTCGCCGGCTGCGTTGTGAATTTCGTGTTCTGCCTCTTAGACGGGCAGATCTTCGTCCAGAACCACTTTCGTCTGATGAACCTCCACTCCTATTCTTTGAGTGGTCAGAATCGGAAACATCTTCCTCTCCTTTCTCTTCTTCCGCAGTAGGTTCGAAATCGCTGCTTTCGTCTACGCCATTCTTTCGCCTCCTAGTCGATCGCGACGATGGGGGTAGTTGTTCCGCTTTTGTGCGAGACTAAGTAAATTGTTAGCGAATTTTTCGGGCAAATGAGAACCGAAAAGGAAAGGGTGAATGAAGATCAACCTAAGCAACCGGTGGGGAACTCACTCTCAGATTACGGCCACCCCGTGTGACTGGACCCTCATCCGTGTCTTCAGCCTCGCCTTCATGATCGGACTCCTGGATAACGGCATCCATCTGGACATCCTCATCCACTTGCACCTGAGTCTCAGATCCGGCGCGAGAACCTGGCTCACTTGCTTGAACCTGAGCGTTGTCTGCGATAATATCATCTATGATGTCATCTAGCGGGCCTGGAGTATCTTGATGTTCCATGGAAGGGCCGGAATTTTCTTGAGAAGCTTCCATAATGGCACTTGGGAGTGTCTTCATGCCTTTGCCTCCTCGAGTATGACGCGCGGATTGAGGTTCAGGGCTACGAGTTCCGGGGCGAATAACAACCGTATGCTTCCCAGAGTCAGTAAGAGCGAGGATCGGCTCCTCCTGGTCATGAGAAAGGCGACTGCTACGTCGAGCACCTGTTATTTCTGGGGTTGTTCCACGGGCCAAGGACCTGCTTCCCGTTCGAGCCCGCGTTGCGCGGGGCGGAATATTGCGCTTCATTGGTATCTTTATAATCAAGGATTTCCTTGGCCGAGCTTTACCTTTTGGAGTGGGTGCAGGATCGTCGTCGTCTTCCGGAGTTGCTTCCTCGATTTCGTCGTCGCTCGGCTCCTCGTACTTGATGTTCTTCTGAGCTGCGCGCCGGACGCTTCGTCCAGTATTGGGATTGATTGGAATATCCTCTTCGGAAGCTTCCGATGCAAATGAGTCGTCATTTATCTCATCTTCATCATCTACTATGTCATCATCTGAGTCGTGATATTCCCGACGTTGTCGTTTATTCGGTCTCCTCTTTGCACTTGAGGATGGCTTCGATCGGCGCTTTTGAGGTCTTGGTGGAGATTCCTGGCCCCAGTCTAGGTCTTCGGGATCAGAAGCGGTGGGATCAAGTTCTTGTCTGCGTTTGTTACGGTGCGACATTGGAATGGGTTCGCCTTAGAGAGCACGAGGTGAATTCGTATCTGCACCACGCGGTCGTTAGTGAAGTGCGATCAATCAAAACAATAGGGCATTCTAAGCGGATACGGCGCAACAAACACCGTAGAAATGTCACAGAAAAATTCCGACTTTATATTGACTCACTCTATGCGATCACTTTCTCGATGTTGCAGACACCAGGGGAATAGACGTACACGACGCCCTAGGAGCGCAGCCCCAGCGAGCGAATGTTGATCGAACGGACTGACGCGCTGCGCGAGCGGAGAACGAATAATTTACAGCCCCAGAATCATTACAAACAGTACTACAAGAGTATTTGAACGACAAGATGGCCGAGGGAGAGATGTGTGTCGGATGGTGATGGATGGGGGGGGTTGGACGGGCAAGTTTCGTTTTGGTGTTGGTGACTGGGTTGCCTTCGCAATCGCGCTAGCAACGCCAAGCCTCCTATCTTCTGCCGCCTTCAAACCATGGCCCAAATTCGCTCGTTGCATCACAAGAATATGCTCTATTGCAATTTGATCACCACAACGCTGAGAATATTGAAATTTCACCGCTTTTGACTCCGAATAACGTTTCCGCTGCAATGCGATTTGAATGCACGCTTCAAGCAGTTAAAATCCCAACTTTTTCGACCTCCCTCCGGACTTATTCAATAGCATTTAGATGCATCAGTACCACACTTTCACTTCCCAAGTTGCCCGTCGATCACCTGCAGGAACCGCTGAGGCTTAAAAGCTTAATGTCGTTAAGGCTCATCGTCGTCGTCGCTGGGTTTGTGGGGAAGCTCCAAAGCACGTGCACACACGTGGTTCTGGCAGCCGTCCTTCCGTCTGTCAACCCGCAAACAAAGCTTTCTGCAATAAAATTTGTAACCCTTATGCCTCTTTACTGCTACTTGATGATATTTTTTGAAGTTTTCAATGCGACATGAAAATTGCCGCTTTGCACACCGGAAGGAAGCTCCGCGATCTTGCGTCTTGTCATTTCACTCCACACTTAGGTCATTAGCCCATGGTGTCGGTGCTTTTGCGGGATGATGGCTCACTCATTTTGGAATTAATTAAAGTCTGGTGGAGGTGGATGACTAAGATGATTTGGTGTTGGTGTTTGTGTTGGTGCTGTTAGAACCGAAGTCATCGCAGGAATCGCACTCACCGACCCCGCTCCCACAGGTCAAGATATAAGGCAGGGTATTTATGCCTATCTGATGATGAAATTGCATGCCATGACTGCAATAATACTATTTTAGAGTTAGAGCAGGGCTGAAACTCTCATATCCTTGACCGTATATGGTCAAATATTCTTCATATATATTTTGGGCGTGGTGTTGTATTCTACTTGTACACATAGGAGGTGAAAGAGAACCAATTTACGAAGCCAGGCGTCTCTTTTGGAATATATCACAGAATCTAATATACAATCATTTTTATATTCTTCGTTAATCCTCGAAATTTTCATGGGGCAACGCTTTCCGATCTGCAGAATGCCTTAGGCTTGGAAAAATTCCCTGGGCTGTAGCCTTGCACCACAGGAAGGGCAAACACTCCAACCAAGTACACGCATTGATATATATCAGTTGTTGGAAACGCTTTCATGCAGGCCTCATGCTTTTATGGTAATTTTACATAACAAATATCTACGGAGAATCGCAGTGACATGACTTAATATACGAAGTAGCTTATTGTGTATCATAGCGCAAGTTACGCACATCCGTGAGCATTTCTGGGTCCCAGTTTTCTTGTGAAGTACAGAACTAGCACAGAAGATTTCCTAACTCCTTCACCTCGATCATCTTTTCAAAAGCTAAACTCTTTGGAGGCCGAAGTTTAGACGTACTTCCTTTCCCCTAGCTCTGGAGACTTCGGTTTGTCTATATGTAATTTGAGCTAAGTTATTAAGCCTTCACGGCCTCAAACACCTTTGGTGGTAGGTTTTAATGCAAAAGAAGTATCAAGATCTTTTCGCTTTTTTTTCAGGGATATACATGTGGTTTAGCATTTTGGTTGCAGCGGCATTGTGAGAGTTATCGAATAACACCGGGCTGGTTGACCAAACTATTCCATCAGTCTACATTGATTCTTGGTCTTTTGTATGCTTATATATATTTACAGTAGTAATGCGAATCATAGTGTTAATGCACAGTATACAGTGCCTCAAAAGGCAAATTTTACATTAGCAAGCTAAACGTGAAATCGTACAATCTCTCAGCTTTTTTGACTGCTATTGGGTGAAGTGAGCTCACAGCGCTAAGTATTTATTATAATTTGAGCCACTTTCAGGGAATGGGCCAAGTCCGGCTTAGCCCACTTCAAACTATACCGATTAGCTTGTCGAGTACTGCAAGTTCATTAGAATTTGTAGGTAATAGTGGAAATAAGTGGAACATACCTCGTCCCTCATCTAACAGCCAACCCGACGTGTCAACCTTCCATCTTTTATTCCCAACATCCAAATAAACAACTCCAAACCTCGTAAATGCCATGCGCGTATTAATGAACCACTTAAACATCAGGCGGCTAAGCCACCTCCCTGTTATAATAAAGGGCCTAAACAGCACAAACTTATTCTCCAGCCCAACCCTCAAATTCCGCAATTTTTGCTCGTTCACAGCGCGGAACAGCAGCGCCATGGGCGCAACTCTCGCTGATAGAATTGCTTCTCCCCTCTCCACCACCATGATCTGCGGCCTTGTAAAAGGTATAGGGATTACCTTCGCCTCGATTCTCAGTTTTACGGGCGTGCCAGCCCGACCGGGTACGGCTTGGATCGACCGCACAAGTCCTACAGGAGACGCAATAACGTACATGCCTAAACCAGCCAGCAAAAAGGCAATGACACCGTAAACAGGCCCGACCCAGAAGGGCTGCTCTGCTGGCAGATTCAAGTACATGTTATTGAACGTCCACACCGCACCGCTCGTGAGCATGAACGCAGCCGAGTATGTCGCCATTATCAATATTCCGCGGGGCGGCGCTTCATATAGCAGCGTCGGGGATTTCTGGGCTTCGACTGACCGTAGCACAGGATTCGAGCTAGGGAAACGGGGTGGAGGGGGGTTGGCAGGCTTGCTTTTAGCGGCCTGTTTGGATGCAAGTTGCACTTTTTGAGCGCTTCGGGCAGGCTTCAATATAGTCTTCGGGGAAGCCAATTGCCTCAAGATTGAAGAGGAAAAATAGCGAGCTTGATCCGCTGGATAGGAAGTCTGTGCCCGACATGGTAGAGCAGTTATTCGAAGGGAAGGCGGGAGGTGGAAGTAGGATTGTCGAATAAAGCCTACACAGCCCCGGGAAAACGCGGGCATTCTACGATTTAATTAGCGTTTCAATTGATCACAATTATTGAGCACTGTGTGTACCCGAAGTTACGCACGGCAGTAATGACTGGTGTTGTAGCAATGAGGGTGCCTCGTGCCAAAAAGATCGGCTCGACTTTCGATCCGGCCTACGGCGGCCGAGATTGTCCCGCGCGGACCTCCGAAAGTGCCCAACAAGCTCACAGCTCTTCAGCTTCTCTCCCCAACACGTTGCGCCATCCACCCTTTCTTCCAGGTAGCTCTCAATCGGCGGGTCTCTATGGCCTCAATTGCTACGGCATGTAGGCTGTCAGCGCGAGTCGCGGGGCGGCAGCTGCAACAACATGGTTCGGCCAGAGGTAAGGGTAATCAGTTTCGGGATTGTATTCAACGTTGACGGGAAATTCACAGCATTCCATGCTGCACCTGCGAGTCTGGCAGCTCATAGTTTCACCATGCCTGCGTTGTCTCCAACAATGACCGAGGGGAATATCGCAGGTTGGAAGGTCAAAGAAGGTATGGAATGACTGATAACAGCATCTCGTTATGGGAGTAGCTGAGATATGCCATGCGCCATCGAGGAATCGTCTAACACGTTGTAGGCGACTCATTCATAGCTGGTGATGTTCTTCTCGAGATTGAGACGGATAAGGCACAAATGGACGTGGAGGCCCAAGACGATGGTATCCTAGCGAAGATCACGGTAGGGTGCTAAATTACAAAATCCAGATGGACTATGCTAATCAATGCTTCAGCAAGGAGACGGTGCGAAGGGAATTGGGGTCGGGACTAGGATAGCTGTCATGGCTGAGCCTGGGGACGATCTTAGTTCTCTAGAAATTCCTCCAGAAGAGGCTGCATCTCAGTCAAAGGCAGAGGAGAGCAAACCGAAAGAGGAGGCTGCACCACGCTCACAGGCACAGAAACCCTCCGAAACCGCTGCAAAATCTTCATCCTCTAAACCCGACGCGGAGGGACTTGGAGGCAAAGCCCAAAAGCAGACGTACCCTCTATACCCCTCTGTGCTACATCTCCTTCGTGAGAATGGGTTACCCAAGGAGGAGGCAGATAAGATACCCGCCAGCGGTCCCAATGGACGGTTGCTTAAGGGTGACGTTCTTGCCTATCTTGGCCGTATTGAAAAATCATATCCAGCTGAACAATCAAAGCGGATAAGTGTACTGGGCCACCTTGACCTCTCCAATATCAAAGTGGTTCAACCAAAGAAGGCACCAGCACCAGAGGTGTCCGCTCCAGCCGCAGAGGCTCTTCCAGTAGAAGAGTTGGATACTGAGATTGCAGTCCCAATATCTCTCACAGCTGTTCTAGCGTGTCAAAAGCGTATCCAGGATTCGGTTGGAATCTTCTTGCCACTGTCGACTTTTATTGCCCGGGCTACTGAGCTTGCGAATGATAACCTACCCCGATCAAAAACAGCCAAACCATCCGCGGATGAGCTTTTTAATGCTGTATTGGGTCTTGACAAGGTTGCTGGAACGAGCTCCTCAAGAGGACGCTTCATCCCACAAGTCACCGCTCTTACGCCTACTTCCTTGCGGGTTACGAAACCGGTTGCGTCAAAGGCTAAGCCTGACGTTATGGACATCCTTTCTGGAAAGAAGACGAGAACCCGTGCTTCAAAGGCAGCATCTGTTATCGCTGGTGAAGGTGTTGTCGCTCCAGTAAATGTTTTCAGCGTTAGTGTACCAAAGGAAGATGAAAGGAGGGCGAGAGTCTTTTTGGAGAGAGTCAAAAGCGTGCTTGAGGTCGAACCTGGGCGTCTTATTTTGTAAGCGGGAATTTTGGAACTCGCGATGTAGTCTCTGCTGTATAATACTACATGATGCTTTTACATGCGACGCCACTTATAGACAAATTTTGGGTTAAATTTTCATATTTACGGCGAAAGGGAATATTCTTGATATGTTTGCTTGGTTGCCAGTTCCTAGATGTCATTCGGAACGCCATATGTGCCGAATAAGTGATTGGCTAAGAGCTGGGGATCACTTCATGCATAGTGCTCTGCATTCTGCATGTGTTTCAGCTCACTGCGCAGAAGCCCACGATTTACATAGTGTTTCAGTCTGACCATTTGATACCGCAAAGCGGCTCGTACCGCGTCGCCCGAAAGTTGCGGACTTGCCCGATGAGGTATTTCGAAACATCTCGCAAGGCTGGTACGATCATGTTTTCAGGATCAAAGTTCGTCCAGGGCAAGTAGAGCCGGACAGTGGCTTCTTCCACGGAGCCGAACAACTCCGCCCTATTTCCCAGAGCCTGGGATGCACAGCTTGACCCTAAAAAATACATGCACACACTAAAATGACACTACGCGGCGTGTCAGTCAGGGTCGCCGTCTCACTCAGCCAAAGGATATATCTGACAGTTCCGAGATCCGCACAGAGCCTCAGCAGATTGCCGGCAGAAGAACAATTTAAATGCGCCCCCAGTCCCGCGGCGTCGAGCGGCGTCGAAGGCGTGCCGTAATTTATTCCCACGTCTCTGGGCACGAAATGGGCAAATCGCTGCAGGAACTAAACCCAGAAGCGACCGATCCCATCTTGGCGGTGTAGGAGTAACGATTGGGGGTTACAGAAAACAAACTACGAAAACGGTTTTTGCGCGTGGGTTGTTAAAAATTTCACCCGTCAGCTGGAGCGTCTATTGAGAGGACGCTGACTTTGTACTGACCTCCCGTTCGTGTCCGCCTTGCTTCTTCTCCCTCATTTTCCCCTTCTCCGGGTTTTCTTTGCCCTCGACGCTATCGATTAGCGCTCTAGCTTCGTGACTTAACCCCCATAATTCAATTTTTGTCCGTGCTTGTTGGTAGCTTCGTTGCAGCTCGCGCATGTCGCCCAGACCCGCCCGTCTCCTTCAGACCGCATAATACCTTTCGCTGGCACTCGCTACACGTACTTGAGCGGAGCAATAATCATTGCCATTGTGAGTGAGCTCGTCACCTGGCAGTAGAGCTCCGACGTCATGGCCACAGTTAAGGAACAGGTTGGTGAGGCGCTCCTGGGCACAACTCAGGAGCCGCAGTTGTCACAGCAGACCATAGCTATCTTCATGAAGCATGCGGTGAAGGATGAGACGGGCGAATATTATCTAGGCGAGAACGAGTTCATTGACGCGGTGGCTCCGGAGAGCGAAGACTATGTAATTTGCTCTGATGACCCGCTGTGTGAAGCAATTACTGACGAAACTCCGTCTCTAGCACAAAATCAAACGGAGCCAGTATGGGATCCTCTTCCACGTGGCAGACCGTCGGCGGACGGGAAAAGTGACCCTACATGACTGGAGCAAATTTGAGAACCTCCTGGCAAAACCTGACGCGGAATACGAAATCGCCTTTCGTCTCTTCGACGTCAATGGAACTGGGTTGGTGAAGTTTGATGACTTCCAGAAGATATACAATGCGCACAAGGGAGAGGACAGTATACCGTTTGATTGGAGCTCCGAGTGGGCGTCCTTGTACATTGGGTCAAAGGAAAAGCGGCACACCATGACCTACCCACAATTTTCGCAGATGCTTCGAGGACTACAGGGCGAGAAGGTACGGCAGGCTTTCTTGTATTTCGACAAGAACAATGATGGATACATCGAGCCCGAGGAGTTTCAGCGCATAATACTGGAAACGGCGGCGCATAAGCTGTCGGATCACCTACTCAATAATTTACACACCCTCTGCAATATCTCCGCTGGAAGCAAGATATCGTATGCGAACGTTCGAGCTTTCCAGAACATGATACGGGAGATGGATCTGGTTGAGTTGATCATCCGGAACGCGACTAATAAGAGCAGCGACGGCAAAATCACCCGAACAGATTTTCTTAATGAGGCGGCGCGGATAATTCGGTTCTCTCTTTTTACTCCAATGGAGGCTGACATTCTCTTTCATTTCGCTGGACTGGACGAACCCTCGGGGAAATTAGGTCTTACCGATTTCGCGAAGGTCCTCGATGCTTCATGGCATAACGCATACGCAGTGAGTTCGGGGGCGGTTGGAGCTGTGTCGGACGTAGGACAAAAGGCTCTTACAAGGACGAAGTCGATTCTCCATCATGTCTTAGAATCTGTCCATCATTTCGCGCTAGGGAGTTTGGCGGGTGCTTTCGGTGCCTTCATGGTGTATCCGATTGACTTGGTAAAGACGAGGATGCAAAATCAGAGAGGTCACCGAGTAGGAGAGATGCTATACAAAAATTCTTTGGATTGCGCTCGAAAAGTTATTAAAAACGAGGGAATACGAGGGCTATATTCGGGAGTGCTGCCGCAACTTGTCGGTGTCGCGCCAGAAAAGGCCATCAAACTGACGGTGAACGACTTGGTTCGAGGGAAATTTATAGACAAGAAAACAGGTCAGATATGGTGGCCATGGGAGCTGGTAGCAGGCGGTACTGCCGGTGGATGTCAAGTGGTAAATACGCCTCCAGTTTACCGATCCCCGAGGTAATAGCCGGGGCCACAGGCTGACCATGATTATCACAGATTTTTACAAACCCTCTCGAGATTGTTAAGATTAGATTACAGGTTCAAGGCGAGGTGTCGGTGGAGGGTGCGCCGAAACGATCGGCGATATGGATTGTCAAAAATCTTGGTCTGGTCGGTCTATACAAGGGTGCTAGCGCATGCTTACTACGAGATGGTAAGTTAAACACCCCGTAGCATATATCGTAATTGGAGCTTACTATTAACATAGTCCCTTTCTCTGCAATTTATTTCCCAACTTACAACCATTTGAAGCGTGATTATTTTGGAGAGAGCCCCACTAAGTCGCTAGGGGTACTCCAAATGCTTACTGCAGGTGCTGTCGCGGGTATGCCTGCGGCGTATCTGACAACGCCATTTGATGTCATCAAGACGAGATTACAGGTAGAGGCTCGAAAGGGCGAAGCGCAGTACCTGAGCCTGCGTCACGCCGCGAAAACGATTTGGCAGCAGGAAGGCTTCAAGGCGTTTTTCAAGGGCGGGCCGGCACGTATTATGCGATCATCTCCTCAATTCGGCTTTACGCTTGCGGGCTACGAGGTGCTGCAGAGGACACTCCCAATGCCAGGGCATGCTGACCAGGAGGGCCCGAGCGGGCATATCGAACCGGGCGTCGGATTGGCAGAGGCTAAGGCCCCGCTGCCGTACCTTCGCAGCAGGAATGCGTTAAAGATCATCCTCGATTTAGACGAGAATTTTGGGCGACCGAAATTGCCGCAGGGCAAGACATGGAGCGGCATCCCGGGATTCGGCGGGAAGGGTTTGGCGTGAGAAGCTGCAGCACAGCAATTGGAAGAGGAAAAGCAGCTTGGGGAGGGTAAAATGGGATTGGGTGGGGATTGGGTGCATTCCTCGTATGGAAAATGACAAAAGGCGCGTTAAGCTTTATTAGCCAGTCATTTTTATTCTCGGCGTTCACGTCAGTTCGTGGGGTCTTGGTCCTTCAGCCGCATGAGGTGGACGGGAGTAGGGAACAAAGGAGCGAGGGAGCGAAGGAAACGTTTCCATGGGGCTGGCGTGCAAATAGAAGCACCGCCGCGATAACTTTAGAACTAGAGACGCGGTGTAAGATAGACAGCGGCGTGTGCGGCATGTGTGGCATGCGAATTGGATGCGGTTCAGTTTAGGATGGCCGCTGGCCGGCGGGGAAAGGACGTCCAGGCGTCGCACCCTCGTGTCTCCAATAAAGCGGGGCTGTGAGGCTGATGTTGGTGCGGTGAGAGTGAGCCCTTGGAGCGTGCTCTGCCGAATGGCGGCTCAAGTCCGCCTATGTATCCAACCACTGATCGTCTGAGACTGCCAGGACATCTCCATCTGACTGCGGCCCTGCAGCTGCGCCTCGACCCGCCCAACGGACGCTCCACGAAGGACTGCGTCTGCGAGGAGACGTGCTTCGTCGTCCCCCCTTCGCCGGAGCAGTTCTCCAAGACCACGTCGCCCACCTCTCCCCCCTCTGCCGTGCACGGCCTGCGCTGCGTTGCTGCGTTGCTGCGTTGCGACCCGTGTGCACAGCCTCGCGATAGGGCGACTCGTGCGTCCTGCGCCGCGCCTTCTGACAGCCCACTCTCCCCCCACTACAACCAGCTCCCAGCCTGGCGAGCTGGCCTTCCCCGGCCTCAGCAGTCCAGTCTTCGGCGCACCTAGCACTTCTCGATTCAGTTGCCCATGAGTCTGATCGTGCGACTTCTTGCCAGAGCCCTAAGAGCCCGCTTGAGATCGACATTTAAGCTTCCCACCGCCTTGAGGCTGAAAAGTAGTTCGTCGCACCTTCGGTACGTCAAATCTCATGCCTAGCATGCACTCGACAGAGCCGCCTTTGCGCTTTATTTTCACTTCTCCATCTCCCAACCGCGAGGTTTATCTGCTGTTGTCATCGCGTGCTCTCTTTATTATTGTCTTTATCTATATGAGGAACTCTTCAAGGCAGCTAATAGCTATCATTCCGTCTCTTCCGCGCATATTCATATTCTGCTCTTGCGCTGATATGCGATGAACAAGACAGCTCTCTGTTTGTTTTCTGTGACAGCAATTCCTCTCCAATTCAGTGCTTCTCTTTGAAAGCCTTTGAAAATCGACCAAAATATTCTTTTCTGAAAGCTGTTGGTCTTCGTATTGCGGTTTCCAACGTTCACTTCGCAGCTCCGGCTAGCCCAGAGCCTTGCGGTGCAAATAATCGGTGAAGATAACCTGCTGACCCCCTTCAGAATACCACCAGAGAGACAGAAATACCCCATCCTCTGTGCCACCCAGATTTCTAGCGACTTGAGTCCCATACAAGTTCCACCCGTTCGACTCTGCGTGAATCACTTGAGCAAATACTTCGGGGCTCTTTCCTGACGGCCAACGGCTCTGGCCTAACCTGCCTGTATATGTAGAGGCTAGGCTTGCCTCGCCTCCCACAGCAAGCCGGCGGATGTCCAATTACGAGTCGGACGACGCTTATCCTCATTCCCCTGGCCTTAAAGCTGTCCGTGTAAAGGCAACTCCCTCCCCGTCGCCTCCACCATTCATTCCACAGCAAATTACAATACCGAGCCCTGAGAACGTCAGTCCCCACTCCTTGAAGAAACGAAAGAAACCTAATCGGCGTAAGACCCGACCTAGCCAAGGCGACACCGTCCTGATCAATTTTATGGACCCAAACCGACCTGATATTGCAAGACTTGTCGGCGAAAGAGCATTGAATTCAGACTCCGGTTCCGAGGCGGACGACGAGGAGATGGAGGAGAAGGAGAGCGAGCCAGCTGCATCGGATTCTACGCTTCAGACCGGTCCTAACTTGTCTAGCCTGAACCTGGTTAACATAGCTCAAGAAGCGCTTCAAAGTACCCAAGATGCCTCCGTCCCGGCAGATACGAGGATACCCCAGCCTGTTGCCAGGGAGCCCGGAGAGAAGTCCCAAAACGACAGTAGGCCACACGTCAAGGGCGATCAAGATAATGCGGCCTCGAAGAACCCTTCTGCAGGAGCACTAACGAATGGCGTGCTATCCAATACGAATAGAGTAGGCTCGAATCAGTCGGGTGGCAACTCTTCCAAACTGGAAGCCACGTCACCGAAGCTTACTGGTGATCGCGCCGCACCACTTGTGAATGGCTACCCCCACAAGGATTCGTTAGCAACATCACCGAACCTGCGCGAATTGACAATACCGCCGTCGAAAGGTTCTCCCCGCCAAACACTGCCAGCGTTACAGAACCCCAGCTCGCCCTCATGGGACGGGCCGAACGGATCGCCGAATCAGGGACAAAAGCTCCCGGGTTTCCGCCAGCTCAGCGAACTAGCTGAGGCCGCTAGCAATGAGCAAAACGAAGCAAGGGCCAATGGATATCATCCCAATCGACAGTCGTTTTCTTCGACAGGCCAATCACCAACCCTGGTCAGTAGGCATTTTCCAACGAGTACACAGAGATCACCGCCGGGCGCGTTCCCTCCTCTGAGCGCAACATCACCAATAAGTACACACAGCGACATTTCGCAGGACCCCTTTCGTCAGGGTACCTTCCAATTCCTTAATAATCGAAGGCCATCGCAAGCGTCAGAAAATGCGTCATATCCGTCAGGTCTACCGTCTGCCTCAACAGGAGACAGCTATCCAAGCTCTGATAGTTTCAGCCCTGCATCGCAGGTCGCTCCCATCGAGGGCCATTGCATGAGCATAGACGGTGCGGTAAATCGGAAATTACCACCGCCAACGGGTCCGCACATTCAGCACGTCCCTCCGCACGGCGTTGGTGGATTCAAGTGTGAACATCCTGGATGTTCAGCAACGCCATTCCAGACCCAATACCTTCTTAAGTAAGAGCCATTTTTGTCAAACCTCCCCTAGCACAAACTTCATCTCCCATCCGATCCTAGCGAGCTTGCAATATTGGTCAAGAATGTCTTTAATTCTCGTCCAGTAGTTCGCAAAACCCGTCACTAACCCTTCTCCTCAACAATTCTAGTTCGCACGCAAATGTCCATTCCCAGAGCCGTCCACACTACTGTCCCGTATCGGGCTGCTCGCGCGCAGAGGGTGGGAAGGGCTTTAAGCGTAAGAACGAGATGATTCGGCATGGCTTGGTACACCAGTCGCCTGGATACGTCTGTCCATTCTGCCCGGACCGCGAGCACAAGTACCCGAGGCCAGACAATCTGCAAAGGTATACTTCCCTACTTCTCATCGATAAGATAGGTCGTTGTGCTAACAGTTGGCGTTTTTGGTTTCAGGCACGTTCGTGTGCACCATGTTGATAAAGACAAGGATGACCCACTGCTCCGCGAAGTTCTCGCACAACGGCCTGAAGGCGGCAGTCGAGGGCGGAGGAGAAGAGCAGGTAGCTGATATTCGGCCTTCGCGTTCACACGTATCCAATCTGTTTCCTGTTGATGCTCCCGCCTCCGACATAACGATGTACGAGGGAGGCTTTTCCACTGGCGTTCTTTCCATCCCGTTCTTCCATCTGTACGCCGCGGCGGGGAACGCCGCGGCAGGCACAATTTCCTGCTATCTATCTATCAATTTATCCCCGGTGTTGGAACGGCGTTATCTATGGCATTTTCCCCCTGCCTTGTCTGCTTTTGCTTACGCGGTTTTTGGGACCAGGGATGAGCCATGGCGATGGCTCCATTCGACGACCGGAAAAATCAGGCAGGGCTCGCCATTCGTATCTATTTCTTTCATTTTCGGCCTCTACATTCTCCGTTTCCTCCCGCCGTTATTTACCTCATTTCTTTTTTTCCTTATCATTTTTACTCATATTTTTGTGCATCATGTTAGGTGTGTCTGTCTGTCGCTTCAATATATACCAGGCGCGCGGGGCGGCCTCGAGGGGTGCGGGAGTCCCAATGGCGCCAGTTATGGTGGGTGGGTGGTGGGTCAGGGGAAGGCGCGGTCGTTTTTACGCTGTCAATACCTCTGTTTTGTTCAGTCGCTGTGGTTTTCGTAGGTACGGAGGCCGAGGAAGTCTCCTTTTGCAAATAGCAGATAGCGCGCGCTGCAAGGAAGCGTCGGCGCCGGGCGTGAGAAATCCAATTGCGCGCAGTTGCGCGGTATGCCCTTTACTGGTACCTCCGCTTATCACAACCCCCAGCCTACGCGATGCTGTGCAGAGAAACACGAGTCACGATGCGCATCACGGCGCGTCGAAAGAGAGACAATGCATTTCACCCCATCCACAATATTTTATTCAAACTTCGGGCACGCCCCCACCCCCTCGCCGTCCGCTGTTAGCTCGCTCTAGCTACTTGTTATCTAGCTCCCCTTTCCCGCCCCTTGTCCGCAACGAACACCCCAGCACGCGAAACTCAGTAAACCCAGCAAAAAGAAATCGAGAAAGCATAAAAACGCCACGGTCCTGATCCCGCCCGTCCCGACCCGTCTAGCCGCGGCAAAAGCAAAAAATATGGGTCCCGACACTATGTGATATGATGTAATGTGAAGAAAAAGTGACGAGGCGCAACCCTCCCGGATCCGAGCCGCGCAAAAACCACCCAGTGAATGCGGAGAGAGAGAAGGCAAAGCAGGCAAAGTGCAAACCTCCCGAGTTGAGTATTGTTGAAAAATATCAAGGGGGGAAAGGGGGGGGGCGCCAACTGGCGCGCAGACATGCAAACTGAAATCACTTAACCAAACCCAAAATTATGCGTACTCCAATCCACCTGGTTTCCTTTCTACGTCTTTTCTTTAAATGAGAACCTCAGACCCGATCTTCGGCAAAATCTAATACCTCGCAGTCGTCCTCGAAGAACCCTTCCTCGCCCTCCTCGCCCCTCCGGACTCTGCGTCGCCGCGTCGTCACAACAACCTGCTCGACCTCCTCCTCGCCATCTCGCAGCACGAGCTTGTTCTCCACCGCAGCCGCCACTCCGCCCTCGAGATCGTCGTCCGCGTCCGCGTCAAAGACCTGTTGCGCAGGGGTCGAGATGCGCGTCGCCTCAATATCATCGCCAAACACCCATGCGCTGCTGTCGTTGACATGGTGCAGGATCTGCGCTGGCAACTGCGGGGGTTGATCCCACTCATTGTGGTGCTCGTGATGCTCGCTACCGCCGACGGAGGGGTTGAAAGTGAAGCGCGCAACGCGGCGGTCCGTGTAGAAAGGCTGGTAGGGCGGATTAGTCTCGATCTCCGAGAAGCTCAGGGGCACGGGCGCCGCGTTGCGCTTCCCGCCGACACCGGCCCTACCGCGGCGGGCTGGCAGCGAGCGCGGTAGCCACTCGCCGTAGAGGTCGTGCGGAAGCTCGCCGGGCTGCGGGAAGAGCACGGCGGCGACGGCGGGCGCGAAGATCGTGGCGCGGACGGGCGCGAGGCCGAATTCGACCACTTTGCGCTTCGAGATGGACGTCGAGTTTGCGCTCTTGCCTTTCCCGGTCGCCGGCCGCATTTGGACTTTGTAGATCTGCAGCACGCCACCCGAGACGAGCGCGACGGAGCCGCGGCCTTTGCCTGTTAGCCATCGCACGCTGTTGGGCTTGACACCTGTGTGGGACGGGGGAAGAGTGAGCTTATTGTCGCCGGCATGCCGAATGTTATTTGTTGCAACGCCGATAGACTTGCTCAAGCCTGTTGCTACAGCTTTACTACTCTTGGCGCCCGCAGAAGGCGTCATGCCTAAGCTGCTGAAGGATGGGAATCGTGATCCTCCATTGCTAGCACTACGGGAGCGGACCGCATTCAGGAAAGGCTTGGCAGTGCCATTTAGAGCTTGCATTGCAGAATTGACTGCGCTACCTGCGCGACCGCCATTGGGAGTATGGTTGGGTGCTTCGTCTTGCTTGGCTCTGGTGGTCAGGCTAGTCTTCCTAATCCGGCGAGAAGGTGGCCATTGGAATGCGGATGCTGGCATGAGGAACATGTGGACTGTGCCTTTATCGGTGATCACTGCTAGTCTGTTTATTCGTGGAGTGGACCAGGCAACATCTACAACATTTGCCACCGTCATGCGGGCAAATCGGGCAACTTGGCGGACATGGGGACCCGAAGAAACCTCTCTCATGGATTTGCGGGCTTTCCGATGATTCATCCGCTTCAGGTCCCACACATCTTGAAAGTCGCCCTTCTTACTCACTGTCATGAGCATCAGACCGCTTGGCGAGAAAGACAAGAAGCTGGATCCTAGGGCCGCCGGTATGGTAGCAACCGGATGTAGAGCGCTCTTATTCTTCGTTTCCTCGACGTCAAACAGCCTCTGGAGATCGTAGATCGAAATGACTGTTGAGTCCGTCCTGGTCTGAGGGCCGGTCTGGTTGTGACCATGCGTGGGTGGGAAATATAGCTGTTGCTGCATAAGCGGGTCTCCGCTATAGTTGACCCCGTTTATATTTCCATTCGTTGGTGCAGATTTGCCCATATAACTCTTAAAAGCCTGTATTCCCTTCTCCGTAGCCCACCGTGCACCTTTGATGGCAACTTGAGTTCCTTCTCTCGTGAGTCGATTAAGTAGTCCATCGGTTTCCGGAGCATCGACAGCACATGTTGGGGATGGCTGTGGCGGAACAGTATGGTGGGAAATGCCTGGTGGTTTCTCATGAGACGGTGAGGTCAACACTGTCCCATTGAGAGGGAACAGAGTTGTCGAAGCAGGGGGTAGCACTGCAAGCCAACGATTACTTAGAGAAAACACAGGGACCCCATATTGTTCCGCGATATTGTCTTCATGGCTATTAGCCTCAGCCGAGCTTGAGGCACTTGAGGTTGATCCTTTGTCCCGAAATTGCACAAATGTCCAGACCTTTCCAATGCACCTAAAGTTCTCTGGATGGGCCGGATGAATTCTTGTGTACGGAGCAAAGATGAAAATT
>Ga0307515_10003977_pt1 | contig 30834 bp, 14 predicted proteins | sample 17_EM_MG_FD_194513 | JGI IMG/M metagenome (GOLD analysis project Ga0307515, IMG submission 194513) | Populus trichocarpa ectomycorrhiza microbial communities from riparian zone in the Pacific Northwest, United States - 17_EM | ecosystem: Host-associated > Plants > Roots > Unclassified | place...
TATTTATATCTTTAATATAAAATAGAAATAAAGTGTTTATAGAAATAATATAGAAAGTAATGTATCCTAAGGGGGTTTAGACCCTAATTATGCCGAGAGAGATTATAGTACCTTTACTAAAGCGAATCGTATGTTAGCCTGCCGTTAATTAGTTAATCTAAATAGAGCTATTAAGCTACTAAAGAGCTTAAACTTAAGGTTCTCCTACTATAGATACTCCTACGGCTCCTGTATCCGGTATAATACTATAGAAGACGTATACTAAGTATTTATTGTTAAAGGAAAACGCGGAACTCTTCTTTAGCTTATTAAAGATATCTAATTTTATAATAGAATAGAGCGTAGATTAATTATTAAGAATAGTAACGGTTTATATACCATTTACCTTACTATACTTAGTAAAGTATTAGTTAAGGGAGTAGTTCTTAATTTCTATATTTATAAGGAGCTGTTCGACCTTATTAACCTTACCCTTAAGATCTTCTACGCCTTCGTATTAAACTAGGAAGCTTTAAAAGTAGGCCGCAGTAATCTTATAATTTTTAATATTTTTTATACTCTAACGGAACTTATTATATACCTCTTTTCGCTTATTAAAGGAGTGTCTAGTTAACTAGTAATTTAGCTTCTTATAAATATAGCACTTCTTCTAGCGATTACTTTAAAATAAACCTCTATAAGGACCTCCATAATTACCTTATAGTTAACATTAATTATACCCTTTACTATATTCCCTACCACGGCCGCTATATATTTAATTAGTTTAGTTATAATTATATTAGTTAGGAACGCTTAGTTAGGTAGGGCTTTTAGTATAAAGCTGTTAAGATTCTTATATTTATATTATAGTACCTACGGCGGAGCGTAGCTTAGTATATACTCCTTTAAACGTATCCGTAGGTTTATATAACGCTAAGTTGCACTTAGGAACGCTATAGCATGCTAAAATAACCTAGTCCCTTAGGCTGTTCTTATTTTGGTAAGTTTTAGTAAGTCTATATTAGATTTTCTAAAGTTTATTAAAAAGTAGTTAAAGGCACTCTAAATAAGTCTTTATTAGGTTAGAAGTAATAACTCTCTAGAATATAGTCTCTCGCTATTTAGATATATAAAGTTAGCGATTTTTATTAGTCTTAAAGTAGGCTCTAGTAAGCTAAAGCATTATATTAAAGCTATATTTTTTTACCCGCAATATAGTCGTAATAGAATGTTACTATCTGTTCCTTTAATATAATAGAGAAAGCGTAGTAGTACTAGTGGCATTAAATTCTAACCTTATTATAACAGTTATAGAAAACCTATAGTTTTACTCTAAGTATATTATATAATTCTCCTCTAAACTTCTTCTCTTTATCCAAATATACCTTTATTAGATTTATAACTTTTTATAGTAGAGGGTTACCGGTTAGCTAGAGTAGAGGAGCTAGAGGTAGCGGAGGTAGAGGACGAGTACCTCTAAGTAGGAGAGTATCTTTAAGTGGGAGAGTAGCGTTCTAGGGTTTTTTTTTTAAATTAAAGTTGCCTTTTAAAGAATATAGGTTAGTTCTAGGTTTCCGTAGTTAATATATAATTTTAGCTTCTATCTATACTAGTTCTTTTATACTAGTAATAACGGCCTAAATATTACTAGCAATTAGGTTACTATTCTTAGCAACGTATACCTTATTCCTATAGAGGAAGTCTTAAAAATCCTAAATAATATTAATATTGCCAAGTGCCTAGGTGTTAGCGGTCTATTCTACAAAATCCTCCCTAAAATATTCCTACAGCTATATATCGGCGTAGTGTTTACTTTAGTAGAATATAATATGGTATAGGAGAAAGCTATTAACTTATTTTGCGGTATAAGTTATTATATTAAAGGTAAATTTATCCCAATTTTTATTAATAAGTTTTATATATAAAGCTACCCCTAGTGGTAAAAAGTCTTCCTAGTTGTTTAAAGTAGGCGTAGCTATATTTTTAGAGGGAGGGAAGTGTTATTAGTGTAGGGATTATTATTTAGTACGCGTTCGTGATGTATATTTGTCATTTAGTACGCGTTTATAACGTATATTTATAATTATAGGGCTTAAGACTAGTTCTAGCCTTAAATTACAAAGACTTATAAAGCGTGTTATTCTGCGTAATAGATATAAGAATCTATAATCTTAGAAAGGCTTAGGACTAGTTCTGGCCTTTAAATCCTTAGATTTATAAAAGAGTTCTATTTAAGGTTTAGGACCAGTTCTAACCTTAAAAGATAGCTTCCTTTAGCACAAGTAGCACTGGTATAGTGGCTTGTCTCTTCTTGGTAGAATACCTAGCTACTCTATAGTATAATAGTAAAGTTAATTACTAATTAGTGTTGGTTACACAAGGGGATATCACGTAGCTACGGTTCGTAGATAGTATAATAATTGTTTTTCTTGTTTTAATTCTTGAAGAAAGGGGTGAGGAACTTAAGGTTCCTTACCACGCTAGTGCCGCGGCGGCACGTGATGGCAACTTGCCGCACGTAACGGCAACTTGCTATACGTAGTGGCAATATGCCTTATATAGTGACCACTTACCTTTATTCCCAATAATTAGTAAAGAAATGGCCCTATAAATAGCTTTTAAAGCTATTAATAATACAGCTAGCCTAAAAGGCCTAGTCCCTATACTCCTAGTCTTTAGAGTCTACCCCTAAATAGTTAAATCGGATATACTATTACCTTTAGTCGTATAGCGAGCTACGGCTATTAAGAAAGTAATAGTAGAAATCTAAAAGCTATAAGCTAAACAATAGATCGCTAACGCTTTTAATACGCGAAATAGATAATAAACTAACGCTATTTACGGCCTTCCACCTAGTTCGCCTGTCTTAGTTTAGAGAAAAGGTAATACTAGCTAAAGCGGTTATTAGGACAGGCTATATATACTACTTACCGTTAATGGTAAGACCTATACTATAAAGCTACTAAATAGGCCTACGACCTTCCGCTCTATAGTTATAAAACCTTACCTACTAAACCTATAAGATTTAGTCGAACCATAAGAGTCTATTAAATTAGCTAAACTAGTACCTACACCAGCTAAACCTTAATTGTTACCTAAAGCTAAACTATAACTACCGCCAAAGTAAGGCAGAGGTCGCCCCTATAAATACCTATTACTTACAGCCGTTATAGACACGGCTATTACGGACGCTATAATAGATATAGATGCCCTTATAGGTAATATTATAGATATAGCTAATATTACTATCTACTTATAGGACAATAATACTGTAGATATAGCTAATACTACTATTTACTTATAGAACAATAGTAACACCTAGTTTAGCGCTTTACGGCAAAAGGAGGTTATAGGCCTACTTAAGAAAGGCGTTTTTAAGATTATTAAGCTATATAATATACTAAAGGGGGTTAAACTCTTTAATTTATAGTTTATTAATAAGATTAAGAATAAGGAAACTAATAAAGCCTTTAAGAAATTACAACTTATTATATAGGCCTATAACGATTTAGAGAAAGAGCTAGTCCTTACTTAGTTACTAATAATTTAACAAGTTAGCCAGCAGCTAATTCTTTATATCGCTGCTATGCTACTATAGATATAACTCTACCTCTAAAATATCTTATAAGCCTATATCTAGTCTACTACGAACCTAAACCGCGAGTTTTACGTACAACTACTACACAAGCTAAATAAATAATTGGGAATTAATAAGGATTTAGTTCTAAAGGTTATAAAGCTACTTTATAAAGTACCTAAAGCTAGAAACCACTAGTTTAAGACCTACTATTTATACTATATTAATTAGCTGCGAATAGACCAGTCTACGTACAACCCTTACTTGCTTTATAGCAACAAACCTTTTAGAATTGTTAGCTTATAAACTAATAATACGCTATTCCTTATAGATAATACCTTTATAAAGGCTAAATAAAGCAAACTATATAAGGCTAAATTTATAGCTAAGGAGCGAGAGTAACTAACTATTAATATACTAGTTAAGTTTAATAGAGGACTTATTTAATTAGTATAAGACAAAAGTATTACGCTAACACAAAAGCGCTAGTGTAAGAACCTTAGTATAGTTAACACTACGCTAGTAAATAGCACTAGCTCTAGAGGAATTATACGCGGCCTACTTACGCTAAAGGATTAATATATCGCTTAATACGCTAAAGGAGCCTATATTGCCTTAGTCTGTTAACTAAAGGCTTTATTTAACTTATCCTTTACTACCTAAGTAACTAATCCTAAAGAGGTAGATATAAAGAAGTTAAATAAGCGCCTAAGTTAGCAGATTTAGAACTTATATAGAGGTCTTAAGTTTATTAAATTAGAGGCTAAAACCCTATAGCTCTTAGTCTTTATAAACACTTCCTTTACTAATAATAAGAACCTCTCTTCGCAAATTAGCTATATTATTATACTAGCTAACATAACTAAGAAGGCTAATATTATTTATTAAAGCTTAATTAAGTATAAAAGAGTCACTAGAAGCGTTTTAGCTTCTAAACTCTACGGAATAGCTTACAGCTTTAATATTGCCGTCGCTATTAAGTCTACAGTAGACAAGGTCCTATAAATCAACCTCCCGCTTATACTTTATACCGATTCTAAGTCGCTATATAACTATCTTATATAACTTAGAACCACATAAGAGAAGCGATTAATAATTAATATAATGTGCCTACGATAAGCCTATAAACGTCGGTAGATTATAGAGGTTAAATGAATTAATAGTAAAGCTAACCCTATAGACGCGATAACTAAGGGGAAGCCTTATGTCGCCCTATAGCGACTTATTAATATAAACCAAGTCAATATATAGGCTGTAGGTTAGGTAGAGCGTAAAAAGCAATAGAAGGTAGTTTACGGGTCGGTGCTAGGGCACGCCACCCGCCATATTCTACAGACCCTAAATTTAACTAGCCAATTAGGATTTTCCATCCCCGGGATAGAAAATCGCTATTAGCTCGCTTACCACTAGCGCCTTAGCGGCCCTCGCGACATATTAACCTGCTACCCCTAACAATTCTTCTCCTTCTTTTCCTTAGCTTAGTGTCCCCGTAATATAGCATTCTATAAGCTTTAGTTTAAAGGTATTAGTATAAGCCGTAATACTAGTTATATAATTACGGACCTATAAGAGGAGCGTGGAAACTATTACGTATTAAGTGGATCTTTAGCTATTGCGTATATACTATAAATAGTCTAGAAATAGACTTAGCTTTAGAGTATAGATTAGCCTTCTTCTTAGAGTTGCTTTAGTGTCGGAATATTAGTTATATAACGTAGTTATAGAACTATAAAGCAAAACTAGCTAATCTAACCTTAAAGTAAACCCCTATTTCTAGACATTAACAACTACTAACTTTAATACCGCATACGTACTACTACAAGTGATATTCGTGCACGTTAATAATGCGAGTGTACCGACACTAACTATAATAGGATTTAAATACTAAGTATATTATTTACACTTAAGAAATAAAATTCGCAATAGTTATAGAGGATTAATTAAGTATATTAAGTTATATTTCCTAATAAAAACCTAGATATATCTATATTGTAATTTCCTTTTAACCTTAAAATAAGAAAAGGTATAGGCTATATAATTAGGAGCGTAAAGCCTAGAGGCCGAAAAGAATCGGAATTAGATAATTTGGATAGTATGTTTATCTATATATCTATATTATATCCTAAATCTAACCTATTTTAGCGGCTTAGCGAACACTTTATAGAGCGATTTATACTAAGGAGGAACTATAAGTTATATACCCTATTAGTAAGGTAGTAAAAAAGGCTAGAATTTATAATAGTATAAACTATTGCTAATATATTTTAGTTTTCCTATCTATAGATAAGCCTATAGCTCTATTTAGAAAGATACCTTTAACTACTAAGGGTTATAGAAAACGTAAAGCAACTTTAGCAGATCTAGGTATATTATTATTAATTATTTTATTATATTATAGATCTAACTAGAGTATATAGAGGAGCTAGTTTAGTAGATGCGTATTATAAGTAAGCTATTATTAAAAACTGTACTAAATTCTTATTTTACTATACTATTAAAAGTACTAAATTAACTACGCTAATAACTATTTCTATAATAAAGTTAAACGTCAGCCTTTCCTTTCTTTTATTAGCTCTTTTATATATCTTTAGATAGTCCTTTAAGTTTAATTAACCCGTGCTAGCTATAGTGATTCTAAATTATTAAAGCACTTAGAGTAACGGAATATTTGTTAAGTAGTTATTAAAAAATAAGTAAAATTAATAAGCCTAAGAAGGAAGCTATTAGGTAAGATAGAGGATATACTTAAAGGTCTTTAAGAGGATAATATCTTAACAATTTATTTAGGAAGGAAGTCTAAAGAAGTAACTAAGTAAGGTAAATATAAAGCTATATTAATACCTATATTAATAAATGCATAATATCTTAAAGCCTTTAGGTACTAGCTTACTAAGCAATTTAATTACAGCTATAGATTATTTAATAAACCTTACTATTATCTTATTAAAGCTAACTATAGATTTAGGTATAATATAATTCCTAAACGCTTTACTTAAGGAAGTTATTAACGGCTTAGCCTTCTTAAAAACCTAACGTTTAGCGCCCTTTAGTAGAGGTAGTAAGATATAAAAGAAGCGCTTAAGTTACTTTTATCTTTTTTAGCCTAAAGCTTTTACCTGGGTGACTTTAAAGACGCCTATATAAATAATAAGTTATACCTAAATTATTAATTTGCTAATAGAGGTCTTCTTCTATATCTGTAATTATTTACTAATATATTATAAAATAAGGATATAGATAGAGAGTCCAATAATAGAATAATATGGTATATTATATAGATAGATAAATCCTTAAGGAAAAAGGAGGAGTCTGTATATAAGGTAAAGAAGGGTTTTCCCTAGGTATATATAGCCTATATACCTTATAAGCGAGTTACCCCTAGGTTACCCCTAAGTTACCTATACCTTACAGCTATATAACTATTTACTTGGGTTTTACCTAATATATATTATCCTAATTAACAATATTTACTAGCTTTTTAAGACGTAGTATATAGGTTTATATTAACTGTGAGCTTCTTAAATATACTAATACTAAAAAGTAGGGAAAATACTTAAATTAATAGGTTCTACCCAGATCTATATCTACTAGACTTTATACTAATCTAATTAATTAAGATATAGTAAGCAGAGCCCTTACTACCCTTATTTTAATTAAAAAGGTTATTAAATTTAATACCTACATTGCCGCTAATAGGCTTACTAGTATACTAAGTAGCGAATATTAACTTATCTAGAAGGTTAATAACTTTAAGATCTAGTTTAGGAATAGTAGTTATAGGCTCCTATAAAGTAGAAATGGCAAAAAGGCCTATTCTTATAATTTCTTTAGCTAATAGCTTTAGTAGTTTAGTCTTATGTACCTTATCTGCCTTATTCTTAGTAACCTTATTATAGACTTTAAAAATGGCTCCTAATTCGTCCTTAATATTCTCTTAGCTAAGCTTCCTTAATATCCTTAGTTAGTACTACTACCTATTATATAGCTACTAATAAGCTATTATATATATACTGCATTGCTTAAAAGGATTGCAAATAGGACTTTTAGGCTTAAAGTGCTTTTAGAGGCTTTAAAGGCCTTAAAGGCTTCGGAGCTAAAGACGTAAAATATTTTTAGGCGGTATAAGGACAATATTTTACTAATAATTTAATAATTGAATAGACGGCGACAAAACTAAAGCTTTTTGGTTAATCTATATCAGATTTTATTGGCTTCCTGGCCATATTGCTGCTGTTTACCGCAATATCCAAGCGTTAGTAAGGCGCTAGCACCCTTGCTGCCAAGCAACCGCATTAACCAGAGGCTTTAATACCAAGCTCTATACGGTATAGAGCCTTTAGATTGGCCTATAAGGCGTCATATACGAAAAGTCCAAGAAAACTTTCCACAAGAAGGGATAAGATCTATATTGTTGGATATATAGTTGCGCCCCATTTTGGTGGTGTATTTAATTAATAAAGTTATCTATTTACTACACGACGCGCGAGAAAGTTGATGTTCTTGACTGCGTGCATGGGCCACATTTTATAGGACCCTATCAGTGCAAGGGATACAGTGTAGGTTCTCTAAGTCGGAAACTAAAAGTGCCTTGGATTCACGTCTACTGAATGGAAATCCCAAAAGTATAAAGCAACGCATATTAAATTTTTACAGTTTTTCATTAACGTAACATCAGAATGCGCTATTCAAGAAGAGGCCTATCGTAAAGCGCTATGATAATGCCTGCCTAACCTAAAAATGCACCATCATCCACGTGAGCGCCGCGACCTGTCAAATCCAATCCCAACCGTGAATAAAAGGTAAATCATCTGGCTATGTGTCTGCAAGGTCTAGATGTCGATTTCGATGCCCAAGTCCATAGATGAGATGATGTCGTCGTCCATGTTCCGTTTCTTGAACGTAGGGATCCCGCCCTTCTTTTCTGATTTTCCGATTGGCGTGTTCTTGCCAGATCCCTTGTTTACAGCGGACGGCGTGCCTGACCGGCTGCGATCGCTTCCGTCAAAGAGGTCGTCGAGGTTCGACTTTGGAGGCTTCAGGAGCTTCGCCCTCTCTTCCTCCTCCTTTTGCTTGCGCTTCCTTTCCCTGGCCTCGCGCTCTCGTAGCTGGGCGCGTCGTTCTTCGATGAGCGCCTTGCGGATCTGTTCTGAGTTTGCTTTGCGGTTTGCTTTGTTGACTAAATCTAAGCGTGCAGATTGGTCGGTCTTGGGAGCCGTGTTCACGGTGATAGTTGGATGATCTAAGTGTGCAAATTTATTTTGTCGGTCGATCTTCTTCTGTATATCTGCGTCGGTCCAGCGGCGTTCCAGGAGATTGTTGAGATCGTTATTCTTCTCTAAGAGAAAGGGGCGTTTGTGAAGTTTAAGGTTGTTGGCGGCTAGAGCCTTCTTAAACGTCTCATAATCGGCCTAGCAAAACTATTAGTATATGAAGCTTTCCATTTTATTAGTTGATGACAAACCTCGGTGAACCTCGAATTCGAGCAATATGTAAATGGCCATTCCTTCTGTACATTGCCGTGCTGGGCTATGACGTACTGGTCTGTCCAGTATTTCCTTTCGTTGCTATCTTCTATCTGGTATGGCTTTCCTTCGGTAAAGCCTAGATACTGTGTAAGATAGTGTACAATATCTCCGCCTGTGAAGTACTTACCCTTAACTTGTGCCATTTTGTACAGAGTCCTACCTGTATGGTGATCAATACCGGTTCCGACGCGAACGAAGGCGCTATTGACAGCCTTCTCGAACCCCGGATAGAAGCAAACATCCGCAAGGCCAGTCCTGCCAATTCTGATCCGTTCGAAGTCACGGAGCACTGCCGTGGGTTCTTCGTGGACGGGCAGTGTTTTCTTCGCACCATCATGCGACTCGGCCTCACTTTCACCCTCCGCATCTACATCGGAACCAACCCTATCGTGAGACAGTGACCTCCGTTCACGTTCTCTGCGATCATTCTGTCTCTTGCGAAGTTGACCACGTTCCGCTCGTTCCCTTTTATATGCTTCTAGAGGTTCGCTAGTTTTAATCTTCTGTCTGCTGCTTTTTCGCTGGTTGTCTTCGAGATCCGCGGTGCTGGCCTTGCGCTTCTTCTTCTCGGCGATCTTTAAGGTTTCCCGCTCTGATTGTTTGTTTCGGCGGATGAGTTCAGCGCTGAATTTCTTGCTTTCTACCTCTTCAGCACGCTCGCCAAGGATCTTCTCGCGCTCTAGCTGAGACATGGCCATGATATTGGCTTTGTCTTTCTCATCGATGTACTTGCCCTCAAGTGGATAAAGGACACCATCGCCGTGGTCGTCTCGGTCGTCTCGGTCAGAATCGGACTCAGACATAGCGCCTGAGCCTAGGGAGTTCGGTGACGGCGCTACGGAGGAGCTGAGCCTGGTCAGTAATCGTGACCACGAAAGAGAACCTACGCTCCCACTGCATGAAGACGGTGACGCGATGGAGATGTTACAGGTGCGGCCGGGACAGGGCTTACGCTTCTCCTTCCTCCTCTTCATCTCCTGCGAAGGCAAGGAGCTCAGCGTCGAGCTCGTCGTCAGACATTGCGAGAATCTTTCTTCTTGGAGTATCCGAAAGATGCTGTAATGATAATGAGGAATATCTAGCAGCGGAGGTGGGCGAGATTATGAAGCCGGTGTGGTAAGAGTGGCTGACCAGTGTAGTGAATGGGAGAGCAAAGTGATGAGCGTGCCATTCTTGAACTCTCAGTGCCAAGTCTGTCGGCCCGTTATGGATCCGTGCCCCTGGCAAATCACAAAGCTGAGAAGGTCTCCGTTAAATGCTGATGGCCTGAGATATTGACTGCATCACACTCTCTCAACATCATTTTCTCTCTTTCTTTCACCATCAAATGGGTCGGGCTGTGTGAATATTCTTCTTTGCTTCTCGCTTTTCTCTGCTTCTGTGCGTCAATAAAACAAAATGTCCCTAGCCTTAGTCTCTGCTAGATCTGTCCGCTGTTCTCCGAGATGTCTGAATTTGCCCGTGTACGACTTTCTTGCCCCAAGTCTAGGATCGTGGAGGCGAAGTGTGGGAAAAGTGCCTATCGCGACCGCCGCAGCCTCCATTGAGGCAGAGTCAGAATCAAAGAATGTGGAAACAAACCAACCTCCGCAAAAACGACCGCTCAGCCAAGAACAACAGTATTTCCTTGATAGTGCTGTATGCGCCATGTAATAAATTGTATATATCATAGAAGAATTAGCTAATATCGTATAGTTGCGCGTCAATCAAGCCGGAGAGCTCGCTGCGGTTTTGATATACACCGCACAGACCCCTCCGCTTATCAGATCCCATCCCCAACTTCGACCTTTAATGAAGCACATGTATGACCAGGAGGAAGGTCACTTCAAAACTTTCAATCATCTAATAGCTAAGCACCGCATTCGTCCAACGTTGATGTACCCTGTTTGGAAAGCTGCTGCCACTGCCTTGGGTTGGTCGACTGCTGTCATGGGGAGAGAAGCCGCCATGGCTTGTACGGAGGCTGTCGAAACGGAGATTGGTGGTCATTACAATGAACAGATTCGGGTGCTGTTAGACTGGGCAGAGAAGCTGGAGGCTAGAGGGGAAGAAGTTGGTGAAGAGATGAAAGACCTTCTCCAGAATTTGCGACGAATCAGAGACGAAGAGCTGGAACATCTTGATCACGCTGTCGTTAACGATGCGAAATCCGCTGAGCCATACGAATTGCTCACGAACGTTATTCGAAGTGGTTGCAGAACCGCAATATGGATCAGTGAGAGATTATAGCATTTTGTAATATTAATGTAAAAAGTCGATTTTACCTAGGACACGACCATCTCTTTGTAAAAAGTCGGCGTAACTGGGGGGGGCCAGAGAACCCATACAGGTTGGTTGGCATTGTAAGAGTATTTCTCGTAGGATATCTAGATCTCACCTTTCCCATCTATTTTCCAACAATGCAAGAGCCGTTTCGTGCTCATCTTAAGCAGTTCACTTAGCTGTAACATCCTAAGGTATTCGGGGAACGGTCACTACTCTATTTTGCAAACAGTCTTCTCAATACACCTTAGAATTAGTCTTCTTATTATTCTCTAGAGTGCTTTATCCAATTTGTATAAGTCAAGTCTGATTATGACGCGCATGGAGGTCAACAAATCCCCACTGTAATTTTATCGATTTACCGCAAAAGGCATCTACTTCACATAAAATACATGTCATTCACATGATAACACGTCAGTGGGTCGGACGACAATAGGTGAATGGAACAATACGATCGCTTAGCCTGCCGCCGCCTTCTTCGTTTTCTCTCAATATCCTCAAGAACAAACTTACAACCAAATATTCTAATCAAAGTCCTTGTTTGTAGCCAGCCTTCTACAGAAACTCGTTATTCACGTTCAGATATCCCTCTCAAGCCTTTTCTCTCAATTGGATCTTCTGTCTCAGCTCCTTGATAGCAAATCCATTTTCTGCCGAACTTCTTGCTTAAAGGTAACTGTTTGTCGAAGCTGCTTCGCCCAAAATCCTTCTTCCGCAGAACCGCTACGTACCGTAAATCATCGAAAATGCCTCCCAAGGCTTCCCGCGCCGGTGCTGGACGTCAGGCTATTGCTCTCATTCCCGGCTACAACAAGCGTATGACTGAAGCTCTCATTCACATGACAGATCCTGCCAGAGCTGGTCTAATTGTTACTCGGGCTGCTGGTGGTCGCAATGAGCCTTTCACTGTCGCTGAGGATGAATTCATCTTGAGACTCAGAGCTCAGCCAAATGTGACCTGGGATGAAATCTTTGCACGTTTTCCTGAACGCACCAAGTTTGGCTCGCTCCAAGTGAGGTGCTCTCGCGGTATCAATTCTGGATCTGCTGGCCTGGCTGATGTCCAACTATTCCGTCAGATTCATGGCATAAACGTCAGCGCACCGGTCCCGCAGAATATGTATTACACTAAAGCCAATGGCGTTCATCTTCGCAATCCGGGTAGCGACATTGCTCAGCCAGCTTACGCTGCTGTGGTGCCCATCCCGGCCAACTTGTTAACCCCGGCTCCGGCTGCCGCTATCACTATGGTCGTTGCTCAAAATAAAGCTCCTGTTGCAGCTACAGCACATCCAACCACTCTAACACCTCCTCCAGTCCCAGCTGGTCAAGCAGCCCCTACAGCGCCAGCTTTTCAACAAGTCCCTGCAGTACCAGCTACTCAAGCAGTCCCTGCACCACTGGTAGTCACTCCGGCCGCGGCGACCCCTACTGTCACTCCTGACGATGAAACTTCCAAAAAAGTAGAGGCCGGTCAGTTCGAGCATGATAACGATTCGGAGATGAGTAAACCAGAAGGTAAGCAGAACTCAAGCGTATTAGTTGCAGGCGCTCATTGAATTGTAGATATCGCAACGCCTTTCATCATCCAACCAGCACCGTCCACCGTCCCGACAATTCCTGCTCAACCAACTGTCTCAGCAATCAGTGGCCTACCTCAGATACGTACTCGCTCGGGACGTGCAGTCCACAACACCGCCAAGGTCCAGAAAGTTTTTGCCGCTGCACCGAACAAGCGAGCAGGCTCTCGTCGTCCAAACCAAAAGCCAGAGACTAAGGCTAAGACTGGGAGCATCGCAAAAGCCCAGGGCCAAGGTTCGAAAGACGCCAAGAAACCTCACAGGAGTGAGTCCGAGGACGATAATAGTTACATGACACTATCAATCAAGCTGACCAAAGAGGAGAGAACCGGCAAAAACGACCCGATCTTTAAAGAGAAACGGGGATTTCATGCGCTGCTGGACAGGCCGCCTCGCCCTGAAGATGAGGAGGCGCGCCAAGCTAGAGTGAGATTGGAGTTGGGCAAATATGACATGAGTCTGGATAATTTTATCACCGTCAATGAAAGACCAGAGCCTCAATCAGTACCAAAAGTCCTACAGAACACGTGGGGGGCTCCACACCCTCGTCCAGAAGCCAACCGACTTCGTTTCGGTGATTGCCCTGAGGTTGCCGGGGCCTCTCTGGGCGAGCTTATGGAGTCCCCCCTCGCGAAGTTTCTGACACCCCCTAAGGAACCCTACGCCGCAGCGAAGATCTGCGAGAAACCGGGCTTGAAACCCATGGCACGAGATGCCATCGACTATCCAGACAACAGAGATGTGGCAAGGCGCAAGAGGCAACTTGAAGGCACTTATGCCGGCGAATGGACTGCGGATAGGGACAGGGAGGGGGTCCCAAGGCCCCGTAGAGGGCGTTCAGGAGACGGTTAGTGATTCTCTTCCCTACTATTCTGAACAATGCTGACATTTCCCAGGTGGCTGGAAGGCCCTCGAGGAGGGCGTACCTTCCCAATTCCACAACAGTAGGACACCGAGGTGCTTCGCTAACGTCCGGCCCACTCACCTCGTTGAGTATAACGAGGTGAGTGGGTCGATTCGGAGGAGGAAGAGAACGGCGACGGAGGCGTGGCTGGGGGAGGGGGGTGGGGCCTTAGGGCCAGCTGCAAAGCGTGTTCAGTTTGTGAACTGAGGTTCCCCAGCAATGGGGAAATATTTTCGGAGTTTTTGTGTCTGAATTGCGGGCTTTTCTATTCCTCTGTCCATGCCCGAATCGTTTTGTAGTCCCCTTCCTACAATTCCTTTCTGCGCGCTAACGAAGTCTTCACGAAGCCTTATGATGTGGCAAGGCAAGCAGTGCTGGCGAGCCTGAGGGCGAGCTCCTGTTAAGAGTGCCTGGTTGAGGCCCCTTTGCGCCGGTGACATTGCACATCGTCACCTAGGTGCTGGGTGGACTCTTGGATTGTGGCGGTTGAGCTTTAACCGCGAGGGCCAGCGCACCCAGCGTATACCTGACTGTCGGCCTCTCTTGTTGGTTGTGTAGTTAGGATTGTGGGAAGGGGTAATATAGTTATTAAAATCTAGCCTACGGTGTTCGTGCTGGGTGATGTGGTGTGTGACGGTAAACCCTCCTGAACTGGACATGTTGCATCATCGCTATACTGATATTACTAACTAAGTGATATTAGAACACCTACTCAATAGCCGTAAGTTTCTAGGGAGTCGGTGCGCATGTACTATCGTGACTCGAAGTCGTTTGATTCCCGATGTTTAAATCTCGCGATAGAACTGGATCGGAAAAACCACTTCCGAAACGCGAGCGCGTTCGACGCGAAGCTTGCTTAAAGCTTTCCCTTTCCTTCAAGCTCTTTTCCCCGCATCAATTATTTATTCCATTTCACCACCGCAACGCCCTATGAACTTGAGTTTATATCGGAATTGAACCTTCAATTAGAGCAGTTTTCTTGTCTCTCTCCTAGAATCCAGGATGTCTGCTCTCTTCTCCCCAGCACATTTAAGTCGCGCTTCCTCCCCGTCCGCGGCCTCGGAAAGCGTCCCCGATCCTTCAACTATGCTCACGCCAAGGAGCAAAGTAAAAGCTCTTCTTGCCCAATTTGGTGACGATTCAGAGGACGAGAACATGTTGATTTCTCTCTCTAAAACCTCTAAACCGGTGCCAGTTCCTACAAAGAATGCTTTCAATGCATTGCCCATGAACAGTATTGACAATAATTCGGACGCTGACGATGAAGATACGCCGGTGCAGGTGCCACGAGGGAAAATGGCAGCGCGTCTTTTAGCACAGGGTGCACGAGAAGCTCCTGGAGCCGATGGCGAAGACGCGTATACCAGAATTAGGAGACAATTGCTGTCTAGGAAAGGAAAGCAAAAATCGGAGGATAAGTTGGCACAAAATGAATATGGCTCAGACAAAGTCACCAGCGGAGAGGAAGAGTTCCCTATCCAAGCAAGCAGATTCCGCAGGCAAGCAAAGAGGAAATCAAAAAGCCCCACACCGCGAACTTCGCCATCTTCTACACCACCTTCACGGGGCTCATCACCCGGCCTATTCGTCTCGCCTCGCGCCACCTCCCCTACCCAACTCAATCCTTTGAAACAAACGACCGCCGCGGATTCAGATTCGGACGCCTTACTCAACCCGGCACATAATGCTCGCTTTCAGGAACTTGTAGCACGCAAGCGAGCAGAGCGGAAAGCACAGGAAGAGGAAAAGTTGAAGCTAGAAGCATTATCGGCTCGGTCCCGTCGCTCTGAGCGGGTGGATTCAGACAGCGATGAGGATGAAGAAGCTGGAAGACGTCTTACACAGCAAGCACGGCCTACACGTAAGGCAAGTAAGAAGGCCCTAGAGGAACTAAGCCGGGAAACCCAGCGAATGAATCGAAACATGCAACTAGCTCATCAGGCCAAGACAAAAAAGAAAATTACGACGAAGGATTTGTTTGCGCGCTTTAACTTTCGACAAGAAGATGCAGATGTTGTAATTTGCCCTGAAGGAGTTCAGGAAAACAATGCAAGCTCTGTGCTAGCATCGTCGGATGTTGAAGGACAGCATGAGCACGACACTCCACCCACGAGCCCCCCTAGTCAGGACGAGCATTCTGTAAAAGAGGTCGAAGGCTCTGCTGCTCTACCGGCAGCTGCTGGGAATATCGACATTAACGAAGAGCTCCCCACTTGGGGTGAAGTGCAAGATGAATTTATCAAGAGGGTTGACAAAGGAAAGGGGCGTGCCGTCGAGTCACAGCACATTCCAATCAACCCGCGAGTTGTGCAGACTACGAGGTCAGTTTTTGCTCGAAATGTTCGAGTAGTATTACCAAACAAGTCGCTTTCTAAAGAGATCGACCTCGACTCTGACGAAGATCTTCAAATTATCAAAACAAAAAGCAGGTTCCCTGTCTTTGATCACCTCCCTAAAGAGAAAGATAAGGACTCTCGTTCTCTTCTCACCCTACGTGCCTTGGCTCATTTGACCTCTCCTGGCAAACAGAGGCAGAATGGCCGCACATCTATGAATCCAGTTGAGCTTCAGGCTTCTCTACAACGTCGCGCTCGTCAACAAGCCCAAATGGAGAGAGAAGAGAAATTAAACGAACTCAGAGCTAGAGGGGTACTCATCCTAACGGAAGAGGAAAGGGAGAAGGATCAGCTTGAGCTAGAGAACTTACTTGAGAGAGCACGAAAGGAAGCGATGGAGCTTGCTAAAAGGGAAAAGGATGATGCAAAGAAAGATGGAAAAGGGGAAGCTGAGCAAGGTTTCATGGACAGCGAAGATGAGGACGGTGATTGGGAAGGAAGTGGTGATGAAGAGATAGAGGATGATGGCGGTGTTGAGCTCTCTGGATCTGAAGAGGAAGTGCAAGTGGCAGAGGAACTCGAGGGAGAAGGCAGCGATGAAGAGAGTGTGGACGAAGATGAAGACGCCAACGAGGACATGGAGTTTGGCGGGCTCTTCGACCGCGAAACCGAAGAAGATGGCGAGGAAGATTACGAGCAAGACAATCGAAAGGCCAATAAGGAGGTATCAGATGAAGAAACTATACCTGTCCCTGTGAGACAACACGCCTTATATCGACCTAGACATGTCATAGACGACGATGACAGTGATGATAGTTCTCAGAAATCTAAGCCATCCCAATCTACACAGGACGACGGCATGGCTGCCTTTGGATTCGACAACGCCAATACGACCTCCTTGGGACTCACACAAATGTTTGCTGGCACCATGGCGAATTTGCAGTCGCAATCCCAGAGTGCTGACGGTCTCAATGATGATTCAGAACAGGATTCACTTACATTCCTCCGGAATGTTCCTATGGCTACTCTTCCTGACTTTGACACCATAATTGCCAACACATCACAGGATTTTGTTGTCCCGAATAGCCAAGTCAGCACGTCTCAGCAGAAGGATGAGTCTACAACGGCCCCAGAACCACTAATCAGCCTAGACTTAAGCCAATTTAAGTCACAGTCCCAGACTACATTCTCCCATACCCAGCTCTCAGACATTCCAGAACCTACCCAGGATGTAGGCTTTGAGCTGTCTCGATCCCCGGCTGGACTTGTTGCACCTCCATCCACCATTGATACCGTCATCATGGCCGTTACCGAATCTCCAATCGCCAAGAAGAGGGGCAGGCTCCTTCGCCGCAAGGAGGCCATCCCTGCTCTCTCAGATGTTGACGAAGATGAAGCAGCTCCATCTCTTGATTCTGGCGGAGATGATGAGTTTGAGATCTCTGCCAATGCTTTCGACGTCTTGCGTAAAGCGGCAAGGAAACCTCCACTCGTTGATAATTTCAACAAGAAGAAGAGTGAGGCCAAGGGTATGGTTGAAGAACAGGCAGAGGAGTCCGAAGACGAATATGCGGGACTAGGAGGACAGAGCGATGACGAAAGTGGTGGTGAACTAGATGAGGAAGTTGCGAAGATGATAGATGAGGGTGAGGTCCATGTGGACGAAAGGAAGATTGCGGCATTCTATGCGTAAGTAATCTCCATGTTATACGATCATGTGAAGATCCCCATACTGATATAAATTTTCAACTACAGAGACAAAGAGCGTGCAGACGACGAGAAGCGCATTGACAAGCTGTATAAAGATATAACAAACGGTGGCTTACGTCGTAAACGCGGCAACGATTTTGAGCTTTCTGATTCTGATGATAATGCTGGACAGAGGCGAAGGAGGAAGCAGAGGGAGTTTGCGAAGATGAGGAAAGCACTCCTTGAAGATGAAAACATTGGAAAAATTGGTATGCTCACAGTATTACCCTACACGCTATCGGAAGTTCATTCACTGACAATTCTTGATGTAGCCCAAAACCCAAAGAAATCTGCCTTTCTCCGTGCAATCGAAGATCGGGATGATGACCCTGATCTCGACTTCCTCGGCGCTCCCGACTTCCAGCTCGAAGTTGAGGGTTCTGAGTCCACGGAATCCGTCTCTGTCCCAGACTCGCAGCAAGCAGCAACCACAACAGCTACCATCGTCCAACCTAATCCACTCAAACGCAAGCACGTCTCAACCGACTCCCAAGAAAAGGAAAATCGCCCTCCTCCCCATCTCCGCAAGACTACAACCAACGAGACTGCGCGCAAACCCGTCTCGCTAGCTGAAATTCGCGACTCTGTGTCTTTCTTAATTGACGAACCGCACGCGATCCCCGAATCGCAATTCTCGGTATCGGAAAGTGAGGACGAAGACGATGGAGCTAGGCATGCCCCAGCGCACCGCGCCATCATCGATCGTCTTAGCCTCTCCCGCGAGACTTCCGCAATCAACTCAAGCGCCGAGTCCTCCGGCGCCTTGGCATTCCACGCCCCTTCCGCTGTTTCCCACCAGCCCGGCTTCCGTGTGCCAAGCTTGATCCGAAGAGCAACATCCAACCTCTCAGCGAAGACATCAACAACAAATTCAACAACTAGGTCGGGGACAACTACGCCTGTTGAGGGAACCGGTGTGAGGAGGGGTGGGAGTGGGAAGAGCAATATCCATTATCAGGCCCGAGAGGCAGAGAGGAGGGCAGCACTTGAGAAGGCTGAGGAGAGGAGAAGGGAGAAGGTTCGGAAAAGGGTGGTAAAAGGGAGTAGCAGGAGTGTGCTTGGTGTCTTGGGGGTTGGAGATGGAGGATTCGAATAAAATCTCGGAATGCTTCGGGTTAGGAGGACAATGGTATGTTGTATAGCACGGCGTTATCAGAGTATAACGATAAGCTCGAAGCATTCTACGTTTAACAATTTGCCTATTCTCTTGATGGTACTCGGGCTGCTGTAGATGTGGCAGGGGACGTTCGTCTTATCAACGGGCCGGCCCGCACCAAGGGCTTCCTAGTGCCCTAGCGTTGTTCTTCTGTCTCTAAGTAACTATTGCCACCTCACCTCTTAAATAATCTTAGGAAGGGCGGTACTCCGGATTTGAAGTTGACGAAATTCTGACGAAGTCTTGGGCAGACCGCGCTTGGATAGCATGTGGAATTGCTGCATGGGGGAAACCCTCCTAAACTGAAGTCAGAAAATTCTCTAAAATATGGTAATGTGAAGTGTCGCTTTCCAAAAATAATTATCTCTTAGCATCGCGCGTTGCACGTCAAAGTGACGCAACGCAACCCCCGAAAAGGAACAGAAGCGGAGGTTCAAAACTTTCTCCTAACCTCCACCAACATAATCATGACTCCTCATAATAAGATTAAATAGAGCGCGAGGTCTTCTGCATACATTCAAATATAATAAGCGTCTCCCTTATGCTTGAGTCTAAAAATGGTAACGGCCGCTTAGAAGACCAGTGACTAATCAGTAATCTCCGGCTGACGTTTCCTTCCCGACTTTTAATGGACAGTAGGAGCATCCACTACATTTAGAGTTGTAAATCAGGTCAATTAGCGGATGCTAGGCAAGCCAATATATTACTTTTTTAGTATCTATGCAGGAGAGTTCTATGAGCCGGTTCTGATTTAACGCAACCAGTTGACATCGAGTTGTTCCTAGCAACACTAAACCGACACATCCGACTGGATCAAGTGAGAAATACAGTGTCCCACCGGGCTATCCCTAGACCTTGACCGGTCAGTGCTGGAACCGCTCGAGGACAGGCTTGCGGGATCATGGAGCCAAAACTTGACCCGAAAGGATGGAGCTTATTTGCGGAGCATTGCCGTTGTGTTCTTAATTCATTTAGCATTCCTACAAGATTTGAAAGGCTGCCAAGTTCAATATAAAAAGAGTTTAAAAATTTTAAACAAAGTTACCAGGTCTATAAACGCCGATCGCGAGTAGAGCGTAGATGGGCAGCCCAATGAGAAATGCGTGAGCACGTGAACTTTGGAGGTACCTATTGCTTGGCATGCTTCGTCCGATGAGTCACTATGGAAGTGTTTAAAAGCCATGGACGGGTGCAATTCTCCGGCTCGCAATTCGAGCTCGTTTTGTTTAAGCCTTCGGCCCGGCAGGCGGAGCTTTCGCTGTCAGTTGTTGCGAGTACAGCCACCCGTGGGCCAGAACAAAGGGAATCTCGTCGCGGGCTCGGGTTGAGTTCCCATATCTCACGGACTGGGGAAGTGTTTCTGCAGACCATGCAGCCTGAAAAGGAGGAAGAGTTTAAGAAACTAGGCCACTCAGGGCTTAGGATTGCGCCGAAGTGTGCCTCAGCACGCTGAAGACGGGGAGCCATATTTAACATGAAGCACAGCCAGCTTCAAAGATGGAAGAAATGGGCAAGAAAAGCCTACCTACAGAGGCGCAATCTAGGGGCCTGAGAGAGGCAGCAACTTTCGAAGAGGCTCTGCTGAGGCTGTGGCAGCTGAAAAAGTCGCTCTGCTCGCCCAGACTTGGGCGAGAAGAACAGTGCGCGCGATTTCAGCCTAGTGGCGTTTCAAAGTGTAACCCCTGAGAGTTGCCCAAAAGAAACAACACACGGTCGCGCTCCATCGGAAGTGCTCTGAACGCCATTCGGGATCCACGATGTAGCCGAGAAGATCGGCTCGAGCTCAATTCGGAGTATTCACCAACGTAAAAAGTGCGGCAATCCTCCTCCCTATAAATATATACGCGCGACGCAGCAGGAGCTGCTTAGAAGATGAAAGTAAATAGGCTACGGACACAGCCCTGCGCACGGGCGAGATGACAACGTGCATGCCAAGGAACATTTTCCAGGGAGAGATTGAAACGGAAGCATCTCAAAACAAGCAGATCCCGCCACGACAGCCGGGATTTTCTTTGGATTTGGAGACGGGCCCCTCGACACTCGACGCTCCAAGCTCAAGGCCAGCCCGCCCGAACGCTCTGGGATCTTGAACAACTCGCCCTGCTAAACATCGTTTCAACTAGTTCTACGCACCTTCATTACGTACCTTCATTTCGTACCTCTAGAAATCAATACTTCTTTTGGCCCGTTCGCAACAAGACCTCCGGAATGACATCCGCCTCCACGCGCATACCTCGATGAACATGGAGTCAGAACAACCTCAATTCTACCCACCTCCCTCCTCACAGCTCCACCACGGCACGAAGCGCACTCACTCGGGGTCTCGTCGTATGCCCCAGACTGCCGCTCATCTCCCTGAACCGGAAGCCGCGTCTCCCTCTCCCCTCGCGTCAGGCCAGACGTCCATCACACAAGAGGTCATAGGACACATTTACGGACTGAGACACCTTGACGACCAGCATATCCTCGAGCTGCTAAGAGTTGCACGTCACCCTGGTAAGCCTACTAGCTCCAATTGCTATTCCCGCTCATGTTAACGCTTTGTGTATGGTGACAGATCGCTCATCCGTGGCGACATTCTCAACACTCTCTAGCCGGGCTTCGTCCTTTCCTAGCCTTTATTCTGACCCACGGTCATCCGTCGCGTCCGATGTTTCTTTCGGTTGCCCTACACCGGCGTCTTTCAGTTGCCCTACACCGGCGTCACGCCTCTCTCAAGCATCCAGCATCACATCCTGCAATAAATACGAATGCACAGAGTGCAATGTGAAGTTGAAGTCGAAGCAATACTGGAAGTCGCATGAAGAAGAGTTTCACGAACAGGAAAGAATGTGGAAATGTCCAGATTGCGAAAGGTGGTTCAACGCCGGAAAGAGGTTTAGAGAACACCACTTCAAACACCACAGTTGTGCCGTCTGCGAACAGCCGAAGGAGAAGGGAAACGGTAGCACCCGGATACCTTCACCGTGCGTCACAGCTGCTGAAAAGATTAAGCATCACAAGGATGCTTGGGGCTGCGGCTTCTGTGTGCGACTTCTTGGTTCGTGGGATGAGAGATGCACTCATGTAGCACAGCACTTCGATGAAGGGAAGACGAAAGCAGATTGGGACTTTACAAACGTGATACTAGGCCTACTTCTTCAACCCGAACTGTCCAACGAGTGGCATTCATTCCTTTTTCGCAAATATGGTGAGCGCTCTGAAGAGTGGCCCAAATTTACGTGGGAACAGAAGAAGTCTCGCAGTCTGCGCTTTTCCCTAGAGGAGAAGTGGGACACGCACGTCTTGGACACTAATACGCGTCATCACCTCACTGTACTCATTCAAAAACTTCACGACCTCGGCAGTCCGGTGCCATCAAATCTTGGAATCCAAATCATGCATACCGACACAAAAGCCCCAGAGTCTTTCCAAGAGGTCGTAATGGGCCAGTCTAAGGGAACTACTGTGTTGCCTTTACACACTGTACCGCAGCAGGAGTTTCAGCAACCTGCCTGGGGAGTTCCTTCGCAATCTGCCTCGAAAAGTACCACAGAACATGACCTCCAAGATTTCACCTTCATGGACACTACTGGTTCACATCCACTCCAGACTGAATTTAGCCCTGGGAGCATATTCACTGAAGGTTTCCCACACCACCCAAACATTGTTACGTATCCTCATGTCGTATCATACATGGACTACACTACGAATCAGTTCGAATCTCATATAGGATTCTCAGAGCCAGTAGTGTCTCCATTCCTAGCAACTTCTTCTCCGTCAAGCCTCCAACGAAACACTCCGAAACTTGTCTCCATTCACAGCAGACCAGAGCCGCCCCATAGGAAGCCACCGCCTCCACCTCCGAAAGATGTAGAATCCTCCCACCCTGGTGTTAGAAGATTATCAGAGAATACTTCGCGTCATGTCGCGGCTTCTGCCTCCTGGCAAAACGAAGAGGCTTGGGTTTGAGCGCCTAGCAATTTTTGACATAGTGACGACACATTCAACCCCTCCACCTCCGAGAGCTGACCAGACACTGGAATCCCTCGATGCTCTATTAAAGGTTGCGACTCGTAAAACTGCGGCAAGTACACAAAAGCCGAAAGCGGACCAACACCGCCATGACGTTATGGATGCAAGCCGGCTGGCCCCGGTTTCAGTCATTAACAAGACTCCCTCCGCTTCGCCTCGTCTGGGCCTCGGACTGCACCCATAAATCCAGTATGGGGCTCTGGGGCCCCAGGATGGACGATAGAAAGATGCCTAATATTCGACGGCGCCGATTCCTTTATAGCCATAACTCTGGGCAGGCCCTATTGGCTAAAGGCTAGCGAAAGCTTAAGATAGGCTCTTGCTCTATTACAGTATTTTCACTACTGCATGGTTCATAATTGCATGGAGATCATGCTCCTCATACAGCCTACTATGTTGCGAGGAAGTATTTTTCTTAGGGTGGATACGGCGGATAGGTCATGGAGTTGGGGGGTGGACATAATACCCGGGACTGATAAACAGACTCCCTTTGCAAAACCTTTCGGTTTGACGTAGTGTATGATAGACATAGAAAGGTAATATAAATGCCAAATACTTTGTCCTATTTCGCCCAGTCAACTATGCCTAGACGCGAACCCCTGGAATAAGCGCCCAGGGGCGTTGGAGTTCCGCGGAACTCCTCACGCTAATGCATGCTAGGTTGGGTAAGCGGTTCTCGGCATGTCAAATATTTCTTCGCCTCATAAATTTACAAAATGTTATAAATCTCCAATCCGTAGTGCTGAGGCTTTGGCGGTCCTAGCCCTCTATTTTGCTTGGGCTAAGCAATATAAGAGGCTCAATTCATCTATAGAGTCACGTTTTGACTCCATATCAGTAAGCAATATTGTGCGATTCAAGGCAGCCATTGAGTCACCACGCCACGCCCTTCCGGGATATCGGAAGGTCATCAATTTTTTTTTTAACCTCCATCTCCATCCGACCTCTTCGTTATCCCTTCGTTCATTAATTCAATTCTTGGTGTTTGGATCGGCACCTTTCTATCTCGTATCGATTCAACAAGTTTTTATACTCCTTACAACCACAAGAATGGCTCGTGCAAATCCGGCTCAAATAGGCATCATCATGGCCATATGGCTTCTCCCACTCTCAATTTACTTCCTCTTGAACCGCAGTCGTAACCGCTCCAACCTCCCAATCCCATCACCTACCAAGATAACCGGGCTATTCATCTATCCGATCAAATCCTGCCACAGCATCCCCGTACGCTCAGCACAACTCCTCCCTACAGGCCTAGATCTAGACCGACAATGGATGTGGGTGAAATACCCCGAGCGAAAGTTTCTCACCATCCGCGAGCACGCGAAAATGACACTGATCCGACCCACCTACGACGCCGAAACCGACACTCTCACCGTTACAGCGCCTACCCCTATACTCGGCTCTGCGGACAGCCCTGCGGCGCCCATCTCCTTCTCCATCCCCGCCCACCCCACCGCCGCCTGGCTCGCAGAGAACACGACTGTCGTCGCGGCAACCATCTGGACCACGACGACGCCCTCGCACGAGTACTCCTCTGCACTCACCGCGCCCTTCAACGCCTTCTTCGGCACCGACGTCCGCCTCGTCTACAAGCCGCCCACCTCACCCTCACCGCGCGCGCTCACAGGCAACGGGAAGAAAGAACTCCTCGGCCGCGCCGCCTCAACCTGCTTCGCGGACGTGATGCCCGTGCTCATCGGCAGCGAAGCTAGTCTCGCGGAGCTGAACGCGCGGCTGCAGGCGCAGGGCGAGGGCGCGATTAGCGCAACGCGGTTCAGGCCGAATGTCCTCGTGCAGGGCCACGAGCCGTGGAGCGAGGACCGCTGGAAGACGATCCGGATCGCGCCATCGCGGGCATCGCAGCCAACGTGGACGTTGCTCGCACAGCTTCAGCGCACTCTGAGGCTGGATCCGGCGCCGACGCTTGATGTCGTGGCGCGCTGTGCGCGCTGCCACGTCCCGAATGTGGACCCGGAGACGGCGGAAGCGCATGCGCGCCAGCCGTGGGATACGCTGATGAAGTACCGGCGAGTCGATCCGGGGATTAGGTTTAAGCCGTGCTTTGGCATGTTGTGTGTTCCGAGAGGTAACGGTGGGGAGGTCACTGTCGGCATGCAGGTTGAGGTGGATGCGGTCACCGAGAAACACCGGTATGTACAGGGAATGGGATGATGGGGATGCAGTAGTGAAGAGCCAGGTAGGTTTAGATTATCCTGGCTTTTAGCCGTTTTGAAAGTTTGAAGTAAGAATGGCTGGGTTATGAGCGTTGCCTTTGGCGAAAGTATGGTGCTAGGTGTTAGCTAATTCGACCACGCTCCTGTGGCTCGGTAACTGCATACTGGCGGTAGTTTCTTGTGGTTGAATAAAGCTAGTTCAATCTGACATTTGCGCTGGAGAAGATGATCTGTACTCCAAAGGGTGCCGAGATGCTAAAAGCAGAACACAATATGCTAGAAATCCACGCCATATATCCATGATCACACAACCCTCCAACACAAATCCCAAGCCCAGTCTGAAGGCCCTCTAGACCGAGATAGATAAAACAAACTCAACGCATCTACCACTCTAATTTTAAATGCGCATCTACGATTCTGTCTCTCTTAGCCAATTACGCCTTTATGACTCCTCCTCCTCCTCCTCCTCCTCCTCCCCCCCTTCCTCGTCCTCGTCGAGATCTTCTCCTACAAGAGCGTCATCACCCTCCCCATACAGCCTACTCTCCTTGAGCGCCAATTCGGCTGTAAGCCCCGCGGTCCACATATCCTCTTCAGCATCGACGCGGCGCTCACCCAATGCCACACCACAATCGCGTTTTTCGCACTCTTCACGGTGCACTAACGCTCTTTCGAGAGCCCCCATCCGCGATTCCCTTTCCATCCTCTCCACAGCCTCGCTCCCAAGGTTTGCGCCTCCAACCCCTTGTTGATCCAGCCACAGACCATTCCGGCGGCAGAAGGCCAGGAAAGCGGTCCAGTGGTTGTCGGTAGTGAGCACGGCCGGGTTGCCGATGACAATGAGGCCGTGCTTAGCACGCGTTAGGGCGACGTTCATGCGTTTAGGTTGGCCGACTAGGCCGAGGGCGCGGGCGGCGTCGGAGGCAAGGAAGCGCGTACGGGTTCGGGTTGTGCAGAGCTGGTAAAGCGCGCGTTAGCATCTAGCCCGCCGGTAGGAATCTCGAGCCCTATGCGCACGTGGGGCAGCGATACAAGACTGAGAAGATTAGAGGCGCGAAGAGACAGACTTACAATAACAATGCGGCTTTCCAGACCCTGATAAGCCTCCATGGGCCCGATGTTGACTTCCCAGAGCGAGTACGGCGGCTGCCGTATCTTGCTTCGCAGCGCCTTGACCTGAGCGCTGAACGGACTCATGATGCAGATGTCCTTTTGCGCAATCCCGGCGCTCTGGAAGAGCGCAAGCGCATAATCGCACGCCATGCTCGCTTCAAGCGGATTGTACCAGCCGCCACCATCACGCTCGATTTCGTCGAGGGACGTGTTACTGGCAAATAGAACGGGCCAACGCCGACCTTGCCAACCTGGCCACCAGAGCAGCGAGTCGGCGTCGGTAGCTTCAGGGATTAGTGTGTCGTGGTAGAAGAGCGAGCTGGGGACAGCTAGAATGGCCGGATGAGAGCGGTAGTTGCGGATGAGATTTGCAAAGGGCGCACGAATTATGGGAAGCATTGCCTTCGTGAGGACAGGTGGAGCGGAGGAGGGTTTGACTTTGTTGCGTGCAAAGGGGTGGTCGCTGTAGAGAGGGCGGTGAAAGAGGCGTTCGAAGAGACTAGTTTCCATGGCAGGGGATTTTGAGGCTGTACGCGGCCCAAGTTGTTTATGGTCCCCGGCCATTACGAATTGAGGCTGGAATGATATGTTAGAGACGGTTGGCGGAGCTACGACGGTAAGGGGAATGGCTGCTTCGGGTTCGATTGCTTGTGCGGCTTCATCCATGAGGAGAGCTCCCCAATGGAGGTCGTAATCCTTTCCTGCCAGAGTGCCTGGGCGCAAAGCTGACTGCAACCCCGTCTCTAGGCTATAAAGGTCGTCATTCGTAACTCGAGCAGAGACAAGAATCGCAGCGTCTCGACACGTTGTCACAACAATCTCATACCTCATCAGCGTTTGCATCGGTGGTATCGAGAACACGTCGTTTTCTATGTAGCAGAACGGGAGGAGACCCTCTGGAACCTCCGGGAAAGACCTGGAAGGCCCGTTAAGCCGAAGCAACTTTTGTTGTCCCAAGTGTGCTCGCAGTCGTAAGGCTAGAGTATCTGCCGCAGGGTCCGATGGCGCGCAAACCAGGATATGAGACACACGCGTTGTAGCAAGCAGTTGTAAAGCTGTCTCCACTAGAGTTTTGGTCTTGCCTGTTCCTGGTGGTCCTGATATAAGAAACGGGACCGTGCCATAGTCACTCCTACAAATGGAATCTACTGCCTTTAATTGTTCAAAGTTCAATTTTGGATCGAACAAGTTCCGACCGGACGGGATTTTGTGTAACTCCCTTTGGAGGTCTCCATCAGACTCCACAGGAAATAGCATTCTTCGAATCCACTGGTTTCCTTGGTGGATTGGTGGGCCTGGGTTTCCGTTACAAACCAACGGTTGCTGAGCTGCTCCAGTCTTTGCGTCTCCATTTGGTAAAAGAGTGGCTGCAGTTTGTTGGCAAAGCGGAGTAGGGGCTTTGGCAGTAAGTCCAGGAGTACTATTTGATCCAGGAGCGTTCCGTAGATAATTTTGAATCATTGCCAAAGCAGTCCATAAGGCCTGAACTCTCCGCTGCTGTACCGGGAAAACAACGTTGAATACCATAGTTTCAGGCTTCAAGCCGTGAATCTTGAGGTACACCATCTCCAGGGTGCGGTTAACACCCCAAACCAAAGCGTTGAATTGGTACCCAGTCCAACCCGGGCAAAGTCCTCCTCGACTCGCTCCACCTCCAGGGCTAAGCCAGATGTCCATCCAAAGTGGATTCCCGTTCTGATCCAGCCGAAGTTGGCGGAGTTGAACTATATCGCCCATCTCTACTAAAGGGCTATCTTCTCGGAGACCAGGCACGTGCAGGTTACATATTCCCTGCACGTTGTCTACAATACCAAGGAGAACCTTGTATAAAGCAAAATTTTCATTCCGCTTCTCCTGCGCCTGGATCTCTGTAGAGAGGTGATGCTGAAAATACGCTTCATAGTTGTCTGCGGTAAGTTCCGGCGGGGTACTGCTGGTACCTTGACCAGATTCATATTGAGTAAGGATAGGCCTTTTTGGAAGAAAGGAGCTCCCAGCAAACGCTTGCGTGTAGGACGGGAAGCTAATCTCTCGGCTAGAATCCGTATTGATAATGGTACTAGGCTGCAAGTTGATGATGGTTAACGCTTGCGGCACGAAAGGGCGGGCGTAGACGTCAAACCCCCAGTCTTCGCGCTCATTCTCCCCACTGTATCGGGGGGATGATGTGTGAACAAGAGATGGAGATGCCGTCGAGTTAGCGCCGCGTGATGATGGTGGGGTGGGGAGATTCGCCACAAGACGTGGAAGGCTCTCGCCCTTCGGAGTAGCCGGCGCAATGATTGGTATGGCCTTAGATCCCCTCGGGACGATGAAGTTGGGGTGTATGTAGCTATCCGCCATGTGAACGACGGAGAGGCAGTCTTCGCGAGGGATGATGCATATCAGTCAGAGCCTGGGTGTAACTTTGTAGATGCCCAAGAAGACTTCTGTTGTGTTATGTCCAGAGAAGGCTGAGACATCCCGAAAGCGCCACAGCGCAGTTGGATGCCTTGCAAGCTTCGCAGACTTTCAGTGAGCCCGTCAGCCTTCGCCACAAGACCAAAAGGTTGGAGCTTCTTTTTTTGATGATGGGTCTTCCAGCAGGCCTTGCTTTCGTCGAAACAAGGGCGGTCCTGTTGCAGTCTTTGGGTGTCGAAGTGGACTGCAGGCGTTGGTCGGATGTTTTCCTTAGCGAATTAGAGAGCAGCACGATTGGACTGGTGACTGGTCATACGTATAAGTGCACGAGTGTATTATACCGTTTTGAGATAGTATTGTTGCTTTCATAACCCACCACTTGCAAAACGTATTTAGTTTTTCAACATTAATGTCACATGAATTCTTCAAGAACCCTTCCACAATTACACTGTGAGTAGTCTAGCCTTACTGCAGTAGCCGAGGAACCAAATTTTGGAGCAAGAACGGAGAAGGACATCCTTGTGTTGTTCATAACTTTCTAGTAATCTGCATAATAAATAGAATGTCATGATCCAGCGAGTTCAAACTAGAATCGCCAGTTAAAGATTCAGTCACATTAGAACCCAAATTTGATATCTTTTTCGACGGTAGACCTCTATCTAGAGGCCTACGATTAATCTAGGGGTGCCTTCGTCGACACAAATTAATGTTTCAATCTGGTATACTGTCATCCTCTATCCCTTAACCCGTAGATATAGCTTACGGTAACTTATCGTTAGTTTACACGTGCGTTTTATTACACGTATAACCCCGGCTTCTAAATAGCCTAACCTCTCCTAGAGAACGAGATATACCCTACGCCATAAAAATATCTATTAACCAATCAACGTCTAACTATAATATAAGGTAAAGAAGGGTAGTATAAAGGGGGAAACTGGCACAGCCCGGTTTTTAGGCTTTTTATTAGGCTGCTTATCAGGCTGCCAGGCATGCCATATATATATTCTCTCATCTCTTGTGCTTGCACTCGAACTTAGATACCTACGCACCATTCCATGCAGTACCATTCAGCTTCTTTACATGCTCGTCATCGCGACTGCGTCGCTCTACTCCTTATGTGTTATTATTAATTACCACCTCCATGAGATTCCAGGTCCTCCCTAGCATTTATATGTTGGCGAACCGTTCCGTTTACAGTAGTTCGGCTTATTAGGGACCCTTCTACAGTAGACAAATACTAGAAGAGATGACCTAACCTTAAGGTGAGGTCAGCGATTCGCCCGTTATCTATAGTATACTACTTGTTACCTTGAATTGACCCCAGCTTGCCTTGGCGATACAAGACCTTGGCACTATCACTGCTCCTGCTATAGCCTTAATACCTACCCCTATCCACCTCCACAAGGTACGAGCTGCCCAGTGGTGCCGGAGGAGGCAACTCGGGGCGGTCGGACAACTCGAATACTCCCTCGGGTCCATAAGTGTCGAGATTCTGGTAGGCATTATATGCCGGCCCATACGAATACCGCGCCGGTTGAGCTGCTTCCATCGCAGGCGGGCGCATCTCGGACACGTGGCTTTGGCTGGGGGCGTCTGGCCTCGAATAGTGCGATAGACGCTGGGAATCCACACTGTTGGTCTTGCGTGATCGCCTGACGCAGACGTACATGTAGATGGGCAGGCAGGGGCAGCATAGTACGGCACCGAAACCGAGGAGGATTATCTTGGCGACTTCCTTAGCAGAGCTGCTTTTGGAGGTGTGGTGGTGGTTGGTAGAGGGTTTCTCAGGATTTATTGGCGTAAGGTTTGGTTCGTTTTGTTTGGTGGAACTGTTAGCTGCTGCTACTGTTGGTGCTGACGCTGCAGATACCGAGGCATGCACCGGCGAGTTTTGGCTCTCGGATTTATAGGGTTTGATTCCATGTTGATCAGGCTGCGCGGAGGATGTTTTCATAATGTCTCCTTCAGCCTCTTCGGATGGGTTCAATTTAGCTTTGGTCGAAGACCCATTCAGCGGCTCAGAAAAGGCACTCTTAATCGAGCCAATCTCAGATTTCAACTG
>Ga0307515_10003978_pt1 | contig 30833 bp, 13 predicted proteins | sample 17_EM_MG_FD_194513 | JGI IMG/M metagenome (GOLD analysis project Ga0307515, IMG submission 194513) | Populus trichocarpa ectomycorrhiza microbial communities from riparian zone in the Pacific Northwest, United States - 17_EM | ecosystem: Host-associated > Plants > Roots > Unclassified | place...
TCCAAAGTGCAGAGTGTTTCTCCAAGTATAACACAGCTACGTGTGTTTCTCTAAGTATAACATAGCCACCCCATCCATTATCATATTCATTGATTTGTCCTGGTGGGATCATAATTGGGAAAGGCCACCTTATTTAATTGTTTGCTTTTCTTTTTGTGATTAATCAACGTGAAATCTAAGAATAAATCGCCTTTAAACGTTGGTTCAGTTTTTTTGTCAATAACTTTCTGTGAACCCCTCCCTCGCCTGCAGTATCATTGGGATCTAGGCTTTTCTGATCTACACTGTCTTTCCTTTGGAAAACCTATGACTCCTGTGTACTGAATGTTTTAGTGAGGAGACAAATTATTTGACAGTCATGCATAAACAATAAACACCCCATCCTATGAGTTCTTCTGTCAATCCAAGCTGAAATGATTTGATCAGTGAATTTGTTTGTTTTCTTCGCTCCATCTAACATGATGTATTGTTTGGATATTGCAAAGCTTTTTTTCTATCAATGGGAGACTAGGGATTTTGTCCACCAGGTAGCATCTATCTTCATACTGAATTTGATGACCTAGTGGAATGTGAAGCTGTCAGCTGTTGGGATTTCATGGTCTTGAAAAGTTCATAAGGTTAATTTCTAAATGCTTTCAAATTTATAGATTGCATGCACAAATCAAGATGTTCTTGGTAGATTGAAATTCATACTTTGACACCCTGGACCCCATTTTATCATCCCTTTAGTAAATCATCTTGGCCCTAGCAGAATGTCACACGCCAAAGCTGAATCTAAATTCAAATGATAAGTCAAAACTGGATCAAGCAACCTTATCAAAGCAAAGATTATAGACATAGATAGCCGAGCTGCTATTTATTTAAAGATCATCAAGATGACAGGATCAGAGACAAGCAAATAAATTAATCCCAGCATAGGCCATCGAAAGGTCATAAACTGCAAGACCCTTGTTCCATTTTGCACCGACGACACTTAGCAACGCGCGAAACTCCTAACAGTTTGTTCAATGCGATTCAATTGAGTGTTCTGTCTTCTGATATTCATATGGGATTCTCTAATAATATTAATAAATTAAGATTAAGAAAAAACACTTGTGGGAGAAAACTGTAGCAGTAAGAGAAAACAAAGTGGATTATGTTAGTGTTCCGCAGTGTTTTCTCTTCTTCTCTTTTTAATTGTTTTAGTCATTTAACTTTTTTTTTTTGGTCCCTTGACTTTTTGTTCTTGATTTTTTTCTTTTAACAATACATTTATTTAGGATTAGACTTGATAATTTGTTTTAAATGTATGGGCATGTGGATCTCACATTGCCGAGAAAACATGTTGTCGCTCAGTTAATACTCGGTTTGATAAAATTAAATGAAATTTTATTAATTTGAAACAATTAGAACTTTGAGGACTGAATTTGAATATTAAAAAAATATTCATAAATTTAGCACCAAGGACTGAATTGAGCAGACATGAAAAAATGTCCAACTCTCCTTTCTATCTTTCAATTTTATCATTTCACATTGAATTTATCTGTGATTTGATTTAATAGTTTGTTATCGTTTCTAGATATAAGGATCTCGTGATGTTGAGAAAAAATTCTGACCCACAGTTAATGCTTAGTTTTGCAAAATGAGATTCAATTTTATTGATTTAAAATAATTAAGGATTGAGGAACTGAAACAAGAACATAGATAAAATTAAACAAGAAAACAGTAATGTGGCCCGTGCAGTTTATGCACCAGCTTGTGAGGAAAGTTGTCGTATTGTGGAGGCATGTGTAACCTCCTTCGCCCTCCAAAAAAGGTTTTTTATGGTATCTCTTGAATCATTTTAGTAAGCTTTTCAAATTCTGGTGGCATGTGATCAAGTAGAAGGGGTATGTCATATGTGTCTCCAATGACCCACTCTTTTTTTATTTTCCTCCTCTATCTTTTTCTCTCGTCACCTCGATTTTCTTGCTTTGCTTGTTAATTTTCTCTTATGTCAATTTTGGTTTTTTTTTTTATTGTTGTTTGCAATTGTTTTGAGTCTTTTTTTTTAATTTCATCCTTCAATATTGAGTCGGCAGGGGATTGATGTCTGTAAATTTTTTTTATTTGCTTTCTATGGGGTAATCTCGATATCATAACTTGGATCCCGGATTTAAGAGCTTATATAGCCCCGCTTGACTCGGGGTTTTTTTTTAAAAAAAAATTATTTTATTTTCAATTTCAGACTTCAACATGTAGTTTCTTGGAATTGACCTTCATTATTTTTTATTGATTTATCTTCTATGAAGTTATTCTAATCTCATGACCCAGGGTACGAGTTTGGTGGGTTAACTCGGGTTGACTCGAGTTGTTTTTTTCATTGTTTTTTTTTATTGTTCCCATTCAACAATGAGTTTGTTCAGAGCTTTGTGATTTTCTTTCTATAGGGAAAATCCTATACTTATGACTCAGGGCGTGAGTTTACTTGGGTTGACTTAAGTTATTATTTTTTATATTGAATATTTTTTTTATTACCATTCTTCAATATTTGGTTAATTGAGAATTAGACTTCCTAGTTAATTTTTTTTCTTTTTTATGGAGTTATCACGATCTCATGACCCAGGTCAAGGGTTTTGCGAGTAACTAGGGTATAGCCGGGTCGATCCAATATGTCATCGTCTCAATATTAAAAACAGAAGATGTCGAACAATATGCATTAGATTTTTTTGTTCATAATTGAATTCTTTTTTCAAAAAAAATGTCAGCAATGCCATTATATATTTTTTACTTTTAAAAAAAACTTAATCCGACCTAGCAGGAGACAAATATTTAGTTACTTCTAAACTTATGAAATAAAAAAGGTACACTGATGTTAAATTGATACAAAACTTCTAATAAAGATACATGCATCATATTGACAGATAGAAATGGAAGAAATCAACTAGAAAGAAAAAACCTATATTCAGTTTTGATAGATTATACCCTTTGATTTAGGTGTTCGCATAGGGTTGTGAACCTAGTCTAGAAAGCTAATTTATAGCTTTAAATATGAATTTTAAAAAAAATTAATAAAATAATACTGTTTGAAAAAGTTTTAGAAAAATGGTTTAATTTGGTACATGTCATGATTTGAAAACAATTTCTTAGAAATAATGCTTTTTTTCCATTTGCAGCATCTTATAATATCACTTTTTTCTAATTGTAACACATAGTATATTGTGTTATTTTACCAAAAATTTTCTAACTATATTATTTGACTAATATTTTTTTCAAATGATAATAAACGAAGATACCCTATAATAGAAAGATGGCAAAATTGGCAAGGATTATTTCCAGCCATAAAAATACTAGTTATTCGCTTGCGCTTCGTGGCAGCCTTCGCTTTCTTAAACTTAAAGAAGAATGTCAAAAGTATAAGAAATTTTTTGGCAGTGTTATTAAATCTTATCAAGTGGTTTGATCTTGAAATCTGTCAATTTAGCTTTTTACCTAGCTCGAGTTTTCTATTACACCATATGAGAACTGACCCAAAGTGAATCGGTCATTTTTATGGGTCCAAAAATAATTTTGATGACTGGTAAAAATACAACATAACTTTTAAAAACACTTTAAGATGATAATTTTTTTAAAAAAATATTGAGATGATACCGATTGAATCGACTCCGGTCACCCTGTAACCTGAGTCATGGATTTTAATGAGTTTAATAACTTTGTTGTTTTTTTAAGTTATTTTTGTTTGATTTATGATAAAAATAGATGCTTGTAGAATCAAGCATCAACCCTAAAAAATATATTTATTTAAGATCGTGACAACTCTATAAAAAATAAATAAAAATAAACCATGAAATTCATTTCTCAACTAATCCAATATTGAAGAAGAGTGAAATAAAGGAAAAAACAATTAAAAAAATTAAATGACCGAAAACTAAAAAAAACATCAGGTTTGATAGGTAAACCCGTTAAACCTGTGAATTAAGTAACCCGGGTCAACACATTAAATCTGCAAGCCGGGTAATGGACTCCATTGGGATTAATAACTTGTTTTTTTTTTAACTATTGATTATTTAACTATATGATAATAAAAATAAACGATCACAAAATTGAGCGCTAACCCAATACTGAGATTTTTTTTAAGACTATGATAACCTCATAGAAAGCGAAACAAAACAAATTATGAAACTCAATTCGCAATCAACCCAATATCAAGGGATAAAATAAAAAAAAAGCTAAACTCGCGAACAGGCCCATGAACTTTCTAAAATTTTATAACATAGTTTTTTTTTAAAATTATTTTTTAACTATATGATAAAAAGAAAAATAGATAATCACATAATCGAGTTTAATTAGAAAAAAGAAGAAGAAAAAAAGTTACCCCGCTAAACCCGTGAACTAGGGCAACCAGTGTTAACTCGCCAAACTCGCAAACTGAGTCATTGACTCCACAAAATTTAATAACTTAGTTTTTTAAAATTAATTTTTATTTAACTAATTTTTTTTAAAATAGATTATATCACGATGTTGAGATATTTTTTTGATTCCACGATAATCATATAAAAGACAAATTAAAATAAATTATCAACTCTAAATCTTAATAAACACATAATATAAAGAATAAAAAAATCAATAACCAAAACAAAAAAAAAAATCAAAATACAAGGAAAAAAAAAACATAAAACGGATTACAATTGTAATCCACATTTTTCATTCCCCCCCGCTTTTGTTGTAATTTCAAAGTCCTATTTCCATGCCCTTTTAGTGATTCGCTAAGCTTATCACGTCTAGATTATGCTATGATTAGTGCTTAAATCATATGCTAATTTATTCTAATATCTTATTCAAATGAGTTTCTCAAATAACTGCTTTGGTTGGATGATCAGGTCATCCTGCATCTGGGGTTCATCTCTCTTGTGGATAAAAAAAGCTCAGAAAACTAATTTAACATCATTCTTTCGATAAATTTATCGTTATCCTAACTGCTTCCAACGTGGAGAAGCAAAGACAAAAACAAAAACAAAGATATTGTCTGAAAGCTTAGTTAGCAGTTAGAGCTCCATATTGCTCCTTTTTTTTATTGTTTTTGTAATCAATAGCAGCTTCTCAGTGGGGCGAATCCAAGCCCATTTTTTGCCTTTCTACAAGTTTTGTTAATGGCATGAACATTGATGGCAACAGCAATTCCAGGTTCAACGATGTTGTAGCCAAACACATCCTTGCATTGCCTTGAAGGAAAATAAATCAAAAAGGTTGCGGGCCCAAGAGATACCATGGCCCGCCATATTTCAGATTCAGTATTTATCCAGAAATGGAGCCGCCGCATCCCCCAAGAAGAGCCGTCCAATGGAAGCCACCGGAATTTGGGAGAAAAAGTCGTCTCTCCTATGATCCTACGCATCTTCAACAAATACCTAGCAAGTAGGAGATTCTAGTGTGTGTCTGAGGAGTAGGCAAGGCCCTTTTCTTTTGCTAGTCAAATTACTCCTAGCCGGTGATTAGGATTGATTTTTTATGTATGTATGCTCTTCTATATTTTTTTCACTCCAAGATTATTGCAAGAAACAACTATTATATGGAAGGTTTTATTATATTAAAAAATGATTATTTTCGTCAAAGATTTCTTTTTTTTTTTTGTGGGAATGTCAAATAATAGTGTGAAAAAGTTACCAAAAAAGGGTTTAGATATGTTCTCAAAGGAATAAAATAGATATTTATAAGATATTTAAAGAAGAAGACGAAGAAGAATTTCTAGATTCAAATGGTTGAAAGATCAATGATTTTTTCCCAAGAATATTTCTATGTTTATTTTTCAAAGGTAATAATATAAAGTGTTTTGTCTCATCCTAGTATTAATTGTTGTTTGATGAAAAGTAGGAGAAATTTCATGCTGCTTATACACGTAAAGATAAAAAATAAATATAATTTTTTTATAGGAAAAAAAATTATTATCATTTTGTGTGAGACTTAGATATGATTTGTTTTTTATTTTCGTGTTTATCCTTTTTCTATAGGATAAGTATTCAAAGTTTGAGCACCATAGAATATTTCTAAAAATGGTGCATTAACAAGATTTTTTCTAACATTTTTTTGGATTGTAATCAAATAATAAATCCACTTACCATTTGGAGCAAATATCTTAAAAAAGTATACCCATTTAGAAAATAATTTCATTTTTGATGGAAATGACTAAAATCAAGCGATTGTCATATTTATGATTTTCCAAATTTAAATTTGATAAAAGATAAAAATAAATAAATTATCAAAGTTTTGAAATTTTAGTTCTTGGTAAGAGAAAGCTAGAAATATCACGAGAATCATACTTGATCAAAAAACACAAATCAACTAGAGAAATATATCACTAGATCAAATTGAGTAGAGCACAGAAGATCAAAATCTCCACCATCAAAATTATCAAAAAAAAAAAAAAAAACCCTCATCAAAATGGATATGCACAAATGTTGATCATACATCTTCTTCTTCTCCTCCTAGTAGTAGGAGGGAGTAGGGACCAAACATGATTGATTTTCTGCATCGTGCAAGTAGTGGATATTTCTCCCCACTTGCCTAATAGAAGTACATGGATGGCTCCTCCACATTGCCACAAATAATAATAAAATATAAGATGGACCCCATTCCCCAAAAATGAAGCCAGCAACAAACGAAAAGAAAGGTGGGAAAATCATTAGTAAAACTCCATTTTATCCATTACCACCTCAGACCCGCATCACCTCCACCTAATCTTATTCTATTCAGTATTCAAGACAACATTATAAACATCTACAGGCTAGTTTAAACTTCAACATACATGGAGAGGGTATTTTCAGTGGAGGATAACATTACTGAGCTTTTTTGGTCACCACCACCACCACCACCTGAAGACTTGTCCAAAATGAACCGGTCTGAGTCTGAATGGGCTTTCGAAAGATTCCTTCAAGAAGCCTCTGCTGTAACCCTTGATGACAACACTTCTTCTAATTCTTCTGCTGATAAAACTGACGTTGTTCAAATCAAAGATCATGGTAATAGTAATAACAACGCTACAAGTAAGTGTTCCTTTAGTAATGGGACCTGTGCCACTGCTGCTTCCTCCTTTGCTGCTCCGGCGATTATTCCGGTGGAATCTGACGATTATCATGCGTTTTTGAAGAGTAAACTCAATTTGGCTTGTGCTGCTGTTGCTTTGACTCGGGTAAACTTTTTTTTTTTAATTTAAATTGAGAATATACGTGTATATTTATGTATTTATATGTTTTTTGTGTGATTTTTCATGTGGGATTTTTAGTTTGTTGCTTAGCAAGTTAAAGAAAAGAAAAAAGATTGGATCTTGTAGGTATTCTTTTCTTCCTTGGTGGTTGTGTTTGATTAGTGAGAAAAAATTGGGAAAGGGAGTAAAGTATGGATTTTTTTTTGGCGTGTTTTAAAGTTCTTACCATGTTGTTTTAGTTTCTTGGTAATGGAAACATTAGTTTAATTAGTTAACTAGCTAATAGATTTGTTTTTCCTTTTATTTCTGAGAAAATTGAAGAAAGCTAAAAGGAAGTACATTTATGGGTGCTTTTGTTCTTAGTTCATTGGAAATGGAAAAGTTCGCTGGATTTAGTTCTTTTTTTTCTTAGAGGAGTTCAATAGCTGTACTAGGGAAATGCTGCTTGATGCTTGACTAAAACTGAAGCAAGGAATTCACTGGGAACGAGGAGGTTAGCACTTTTGAAATTACTTGAACATTAGGTTTCCATGGGTATGAAACAATAGAACAAAAGTTATTGTTGAAGCTAGGTAGTAAGGTCTATTTTATGCTTCAGCGAGAGGAAGACAGGAAGTCCACAAATCATTTTAACCAATTGAACTGTCAGAATCATTGCCTGAATTATTGATTGCAAAGGGATTGTTAAAGCCACTTTTTTCCAGAATGGTGAAGGTCCCAAGTTAAGAACTTCAGCTTGGAAACTAATTTGGAATGGTGGAACTAAAGATTTTTGAAGCAACAGAACCTAAATGGTGTTTTGTGAATAACAAGGGTTAAGTGCTAGTTAGCTTATGTTAATTTGTATAGTAGCGCTATGTTTGGATAAAGCAAATGCAAAACATCCATACAATTTTGGTTCTTTATTCTTTAGTTATTTTCGGTTACTGTAAATATTTAAAAAGGTTTGTCATGGTTAATTGAATATGTTGCTCTTGTCAATAGGCATCTTTTGTAAAGCCTCTAGATTCTCCTGCCGCAGCTGAAAGTGGATCACAGGCTTCAAATACTTCACAATTGGGATCACATGCTCCTTCTAAAGGTTCAACTTCCTTTATTTGCCATTTCTATGCGTGTTGTTGTTCAAATGTACATATACCTATACCTTGTTGTTCAAATGTACATATACCTATACCTTTCTGGGAAATGTCCGCTTTCAATATAACAAGAAATTATTAGAGAGATTAGATATAGTGGTTTAAAAGCTACAAGAGCCGAGTCATTTTGATAGGGATAAACAACTCAGAATGGATAAACAAACTTAGCATGCCAACTTATTTTTCTGGACTACTAGATTCATTTAGCATGTAAATCAATCACGGAAGTCTAGTGATGTAGCCCATGTTAACAAGGGAAATGGGATTCCTGTGCACCTTAGAAAAGGGAGTTCTTAAATAACCTCAGAAAGAATTTTTAAAGAATCTTATGTAGGAAAGGGTTACTGCAATCTAGTATTACCTTGGAAGGGGCTTTTGCTCGATGATCCACTGTCTTGTCATTCCCTTATCTGGTCTCAAACTAGATGAGAATGCTTTAAAAACCAGTGTTAAGCCATTGCTTCTTGGAAGAAGGTAGTGACAGGCTACCAGCATATAAGGGAATCTGGCTGCAGGAACCTGAAACCCAAGTGATATGATGAGCTTACACATAAGAGAAATCTGGCTGATGGGAAAGTGAAGGAGAAAGAGAGGTATCATGAAGTGAAGGAAATTAGAAGGTCATTTCCCCATATCCCTAACTAAGGCTTCTTTGATGAAAAAATTAATGTTATCAGTTCATTTGACAAAAATGTTAGTAGCTCCAAGTAGGAAATTTGAAAAGGTGTTCTGAATAGTCTTGCATTGTTCCCTGGCTAAAAATATGGCAAAACTTGAATCATCTAGCCATAATTGATATGTTTGCATTTTGATGTTATGATCAGCATATGTTGCCTAATCCTAAATCCTAAACATGTTCTTTTCTCTTTCACCCGCAGCGGACCTCTCCACCAAGTTGGTGTAAGGTTTTGCATACTCCCATAAAGCACTTGTACTGTTGCTCTTTTAGTTATTTCCCTTTTTAATTACCTATGCAGGAGCTGGATATGATTTACCGATATCCCAAGATAAAGATGCTAATGAGCCTCTTGGAACTCCCTCCTTACCTTCCATGCAAAGGAAATCTGCAGTTACTGTGAAGCCAACAACTAGTGTATCATCCAGAGAACTGTCAGAGGATGATGAAAATGAAGCAGAAACTGAATTAACTGAAAATATGCAACCTGCTGATGCAAAGCGTGTAAGGAGGTAACTACTTCTGTGCTTTTCTGATTGTTAGTATTATAGGTTTGCTGCTTGTAGATTGAAATATAAATTATTCTTCATAAATTGGGAAATTCATGTTTCTACCATCTGATATGTAATAAACACTTTCACCGCAAGACCACATGTTCCAGATGCAACTTTTAGTGGATAGCAATTGTTTTGTTTTGTTACCGTACTCTGGTCCAGCAATGTGTGATTGGTATGCCAGAGAGATCAAGAGTTTTCAGTCAGTTTATGCGGAACAAGCATATTCCATTCCCTTTCAGATAACAGTTCATAAAACATCAGTTTACTGTAATTTTTTGAACTCTATCTATTGCATTTAGGATTAGATTCATCAAAGAGACAGCCAACTGAAACACGGGCATGTGTGCAAGAACAAATTGCTTAATGGAAAACAGCTGTTAGCATATTTGATGAAGGATCAGAAACTTGAGCACATTTTTTTTTTGTTCTAATTTGTGGACACTGGTGGATCAGTTTATATTCATCTGATTTTTCTGCTATTGGTTCCATTCCCTTCCATGGAATCATGCGGGTATGTTTTTTTTTCCAGAATGCTTTCAAACAGAGAGTCAGCTCGGCGATCAAGAAGTAGAAAGCAGGCCCATTTGACTGAGCTTGAGACACAGGTCTGGTTCTTTTAACTGCCTGCTTGCCTTTTTGTTTTTCCTCTTCTACAGAAATCCTTAACATTTTTCTTTTCAGGTTGCTCAATTGAGGGTTGAAAATTCATCTCTACTGAAGAGCCTCACTGACATAAGTCAGAAGTACAATGAGTCAGCTGTTGACAACAGAGTTTTAAAAGCTGATGTTGAAACACTGAGAGCGAAGGTAACTCCTTTAACTGGTTTGTCTTTAAACTTAAGAGTATACAACAAGATATCTACATAGCAATGGCAAGGCTTTCACCTCCACTGCCCAGCTAAATACATGCCAGTGCATGTGTAGTGAAACTACAATCACTATATCAAGAGAACAAAATCTAGTGATTCTAGCGACATGCACTGGCATGTAAGTACATAAAAGGGGAGAGATTTTGGTGTACAATGGGAGGCAGAAAACTGACTCTTTTTTTTTTCATTTGGTGATTGCATGCATATCCAGGTGAAGATGGCTGAAGAGACAGTCAAAAGATTTACTGGGTTGAACACTATGTTCCATGCCTTGCCTGATATATCCACAATGAGTATGTCATCATTTGATGGAAGCCCCTCTGACACTGCAGATGCTGCTGTTCCTGTAAAGGATGACCCAAAGCATCACTTTTATAAAGCTCCAAACAATCCTATAACAACTCATGACTCCAGGCCCAGAGGCAATAATGTGTTGGCAGATATATCTTCAGTTGAAAATGTGCAGCCAAATCCTGTACCAGCAGCAGGAGTATCAGGGAACAAGATGGGGCGAACACCTTCCTTGCAGCGAGTAGCTAGCTTGGAGCATTTGCAGAAACGGATTCGTGGGGGTGCAAGTCCTTGCGGGCCCCAGTCCAATGGGGAGCAGGCAAAATGATCCCCGAGTGTGAAGATTTTATTGACAGATTTGGAGAAGACGTTTGCATTCCAGTATGATTTTTTGTTTAACTGTATGTAAAGGTTCTATTCCTTAACTACATGTTGAATCGAACAGCTATTTTTGACCGCAACTTACAATGCGAAATCTTGCTGTATAGAACAATCTTATCAATTTAGTTGTCGACTTTTTACAATGCTGTTGTTTGTCAGAGGCTTTCTTGCACCTCTGTGAATGGTTTGTTCCTCTCCATGAATAGGAGCATAAGATATAGAGTTGCCACAGATTAATCAATAGCAAGGATACCATGAATAGCATCCATGCTCTCCGGCGAGGTGAACGAGCTTTGTTCGTTTCGGCCTGTCCACTTCTACCACCTCAAATTTTATTCTGAGAGCAAGACACGTTTACAAAAACATCCTTTTCTCATCACGTGCTTTGTCTAAATAAATAAACCATATTAGCTATTAGTCTTTGCAAAGACAAAGCAAATGAATTTCGATGCGGAACATTTGAGGTAACTTCAAACAAGGGTTAGGGTTCGGGAAGTCAGACAAGACATGACGAGTTTGGTCTCATCTGGATTGAGGCAGCAATCCATCTCTACAATTTGTCATTCTTATCCAATTGTGTTTTTGAAATATTTTAAGTTTTTTTAGTTTTAGATTAATTTTTTTTAATATTTTTGAATAATTTTAATATATTAATATTAAAAATAAAAAAATATTTTAATACTATTTATAAATAAAAAAAAACTACTTTTACACGCTTCCAAACAAACCCTTCTTACAATTCCAAAGTAAGTGGAACTCTTGTTTTTTTTTTTTTTCCCGCCCTCTTTTCCGAATAACATTTCCAAAAAATATAAAAAAGGCAGTCACAATGTCGCTGACACCTCATCAATGTTAACAGCTGTGGTCACACGTTAAAATTATTTTAAAGGAAACAACTATCACTGGCCTCACTTGTGACCTGGTGGCATATGTAGATTATTGCTCAGGTCATGAGTTCGAGGGCTGGTAGAGAGGGAAGAAGAAACTGAAGAAAATGATAATTAAAAGGAGGTATTCTAAAATACCTTTTTTACCCTTCTTATTTCAATTAAAAAAAAACATTTGTTTAAATATGAAATATGTTAATTATTACTGGTTGCAATATTTTCAAATATCTTTGTGCAAAAATAAAGCTATCGTATTTAGTTAAAACTTGTTTCTTTTAAAAACATTTTATAAAAAAATTAATTTTTTATTCATTTTAAATTATTTTTTCTTGTATTTTCATATCGTTTTAATATGTTGATATTAACTTGTCCTAAAAAACGAGGGGTTATTTGAAAATGTAAAAATACAATAAAATATTTTTTTTATTTTTTAAAAATTATTTTTAATATCAAAATAATTTGAAAGCATTAAATTTTTTTAATTTAAAGCAAAAAAAATTAAAAAATTTAAATTTTCAAATTTTTTCAAAAACATTTTTGAAATACAAAAATAAATGGACCTTCAATCTTCAAGTTTTGCAAATAAGACTCAACAACACATTTGATATTATTAAGAGAATGTTTCTTTTTGCGTTTCAAAAACGTTTTTGAAAAAAATTAATTTTTTTTAATTTTTTCTTTACTTCAAATTAGTATTTATTTAATGTTTTCATATTATTTTGATGTGCCAATACCAAAAATAATTTTTTTAAAATAAATAAAAATTTATTTAAATATATTTTAAAAAAATACTTTAAAAAACAATCATTACCACCTAATTTTCCTCCTCATTGTATGTTAAAACTACCAACAAGTAACCATCTAGGTGGTGGCCCAGTGGTAAGAACTTGGGATCAAGAGGTTTGCTCTCTCTGTGGTTTCAGGTTCGAGCCCTGTGGTTGCTCATATGCTCATATGATGGCCACTGGAGACTTACATGATCGTTAACTTCAGGGCCCGTGGGATTAGTCGAGGTACGCGCACGCTAGTCCGGACACCCACGTTAAACTAAAAAAAAAAAATACCAACAAGTGAACCGCATAAAGCTCTCCGATCTGCCTAATGTGAGGACATCATTGTCATGACTCATCTATATAATTTTAATTCTATGCAAAAAATAATACAGGTAACCACTAGCTAGCCAAAAATAAAAGAGAAGAAAAAGGTTTAGACTTTTCAGTGCAAACTCATATTAACCAGCAATTACAGTAATGACCGAGTCTTTAGTTTAATGGAAGTAAGTTTTATAATCTCCCAAGGGCTTATTCTCTACATTTTAGATAGTACAGTAAAAGGGAACCAACCAGCTACTCCTTAGGCTTTGTATTTCCAAAAGCACATATCGCCTTCACCCAGCATTTGCACTTGCAACGTTCTTCACTGGAAGAACTCCATTCATATTGCATAGATACTCAAAGGAATGCTTCGAAGTAGATGTTTTTGGGAAGTATACATTAGATATTGGCAATCTAAACAACTACCATACAACAAGATTCACTCGACAAAACTTTCCATCATATAAAATATTTGTTTTCTCAAAACCATCAGCGGTTAGACTTACCCTCGTCACAGGAAGCTTCATCAAGCATGTCAAGAAATCCTTTTTGTGCAGTCCCTTGGAATGCAGAAGCATCCAAACGGAACCCATATGTAGATGCTGCTTCAAATTTTGTCCAAAGTTCCTTCTTCAGCGTATTCTCACCAGGACGCTTCCCTGTCCTTATTGTGCTTTCAGGCTCCTTCCATAAAGGAGTGCTTTCTATTATTAGCTTTGAGACGCCACATACAGGTCCTGTTGGAAAAGAGGAACTTATGATTATGATAGTGTTATCAGAGTTGACAAAGAACATTAAGAAAATGAATGGATACCTCCATTGCAAGGTTTCTTGATTTGATGACAACCTCCTTGAACATCACATTCTTTTGAAAGAGTAGAATTCGTTTGCTGATTCAAAACAGGAGCATGGACTTTCAAGTGGTGATCAGCAACATGGATGTCCAATGATTTCTCAACTGGTGGCTCCAAAACAATACATGTTTTAGGAGGTGAAAAGGACCAGTTTGGAGATGACTCTAGATCTTTAATTCCCATTCTAGATTTATAAGCTCGTTGTATCCCTAAGAGCTCTGGGTACTTCAAAGTCAGATCCTCAGAACCTTCACTGCCAGAGGATTCAGAAATGTGTGAATGAATACCAACAGGAAATGGCGTGGACTTCCGCAACCTATAATTGCCTTTATGAGAGGACTGAGAGATGGCTTCGAGCAACACACAAGATTTTGGAGGAGACATGTTTAAGCATGGGGTCATGGCAACAAAGTGGTTTTGTTTTGAAAACATCGGGGAAGAAAGACACTCAAGTTTTCCTTCAGTTGCAACGGGATCAGAAGGCTTACTTGTGATCGGTTCTGTTGCCATGTCTTCATGCAAATCTTCATTTCCATCTCCAAAAATAGTAGAAGTTGATGGTGGCTCAACAGCAGGATTTAAGGAAATCTTTTCAAATACTGATTTAGGCAAGTCTTGACATCTAGAAGATAGTGTTTTTGGCATAGGAAGGGGTGTTAGCAGAAATAGTTGCCTACCTCTCTCAACATTGCAGCCAGCTCGCCAGGATACAAGGGGAGAAGGAGAGATAAGCGAATCCATGTTGGTTTTTTCTGGGCTGTCAACATCAAAGCTTCCATCTTCATTTATTTCAGAAACAGTTTTATGTGGTAATTGATTTTCAGGCTCCACAAAATGACTGGAAAGAACCTTCTGAAACCTAGGGACCCATGGCTGCAATAATTGAACATGATACCTATATCATTTGCACAACAGTGTATGCAAGGGATGTAAAATACGGAGAAAGAAAACGGTAGAGTAGTAACCTTTAAAGAAGAAAGCATATTGGACAAGACATGCATAAAAGATTCAATTTCTTGTCTTCCCTCTTTGCTTGTGGCCTTCAATTTAAATGCTTGCGCAACAAGTTCATCTATCTGTAATTTGATAGATTAATAATGCATGAGACAGCTACAAATTAAACATGAAACTAAAATAAGTTAACAAAAGAGGATGTTATATATCCTAAGCCAAAATGCAAAACAAATTACACACAAACACAGAGTAAATCTTAAAATTATGAAACAAAATGAGAATAAGAACTCTATCTCAATTCTCGAAGGATGACATCATGTCAGTAACAATTGGCAATCAATCACTAAAGAATCTAAAACAACCCGCCACTAAACAATCCTGTCGAATTCCTTCAGCATTGCAGCATACAGATACAGTACCACATTGAACATGTTCAATAATATCTGCTGAAAATAAACTTTGACACATCTCAAAAGTGAAGAAGCTAGCAATTGAAATCAGCAAACTAAGTGTAACCAAAACATATCCCACTACAGTGTGTAACCGAATTAATTAAATTACCAATAAGATTTAACTAAACCCTTCTTGGTGATGCGTAAAGATTTGCTTGGAGCTGGCTGAAACGTACAAGATAATAGAAAACACATGCTCCAATCCTCCTCTTTCGAGGTTCATGATTGAAAAAAAGTGCACCCTTCATCCATTAAAGGTTCCCTAAAACCTGCCTCAACTATCATGGTAAAATCGCACTAAGCTTATTGAAGCTTCTTGGTTTCAGAATCAAAAATTTCTTTATTGGGTTACATATATACTTGACAAAATAAAGAAATCACTAGACAGATCAAAATCATCCAATTAATCAAGAAATTTGAATTCTCTCTGAGTTTCATCAGATACAATTAAAAACCAAAACTTTCTCCATAAACAAAATGTAGTAAATGGAAGATTTGGTCTTAAATGGAGAATTAAGTACCTGGCGAGTGAGAGACGAGAGATCAGAATGGACAAGCAAGAGGCGATCGAGACAGTCATCGTCTTGTTGTTGTTGTTGTTGTTGTTGTTGTTGTTCTTGAACCCTAACAACACTTTGTTTATCACCGATTTCCTTGGCTGGCATTGATATTTTCTTGGGGTTCACAGATTTCAAGAATCTTCCATTGTTATTTGATAAGTCTTTCAGTGGCTTCCTCTCCGATGATTTTGATGCTATTGAGACCTGATGAGACTGCTTCATCTCTTTATTGATTCTGATAAACAAACAAAGAAATCGCTATTCAATAAGCCACCGTCAAATTAGGGTTCTTAGAATAGATGTTTTTTTTTTTTCAAGGATGGAGACTGAGATGGCGTTTGGTGTGGAGAGTTTTGAAATTCAAATCTCAACGGTAACAGAGGAATAAACACCATCATCAATAAATGGTTTATTTATAAATTACAATTTCCAACTTGGTTCTTAAACCGGCTTGACTTGATGAGTTATGCGGAAAACACTCGGCATCATCCAGGATGGATTTTTAATTGCTCATGAAAAACATTTACCTGGTTAAGTCGATTGGGTTTTTAGTGACCCGGTCAAATTAAGTTGGATGTTTGGAAGTGTGGTAGCGATTGCTTTTTAAAATGTTTTTCATTCCAAAACATATTAAAATAATATTTTTTTATTTTAAAAAAAATTATTTTTAACATTATCATATCAAAATGATTCGAAAACATAAAAAATATATTAATTTAAAGTAAAAAAAATTTAATTTTTTTCAGAAGCACTTTTAAAACACTGAAATCTCTCAGTGATTTGGAGCCTGACCTGTACCGGGTTTTATTTCAAATCATTTTTTACATTAATTCATCTAAACTTGAATGACTTGGTATGTTGGCCCGTAACTTAAACAAATCAGTCTAAAATTAACCGAGTTGAAATCAAGATATTAAAAAAATGAAATAGTATTTTTTATTTTTTAACAAAAATAATAACTCATATTGACTTGGTGAATTATGAATTGAATAGACATCGATAACTCAGTTCCAAACCAGATCAGATTCTAGGCTAGATGTAATAGTTATAAGGTCAACACTTAGAGATTAGTGCGTTTGTTTTTTAGGTAGTTTTTGTGGTTGTGATTTGAAAAAAAATAAGTTATTAAAAAGTATAGTGAGGTGTGGTTAGTTGGATTTACACGTGTTTGGTAAAAATTGTGGTTAGGATTTATGTGCAGCAAAAAACATGTATAAAATATTTGGTAGTTGTGTGGTTGCAGTTACTTTTCAAAATGTTTTTTTACCTGAAAATGCATCAAAATAATTATTTTTATTTTAAAAAAATTATTTTTGATATCAGCGCATCAAAATAATCTGAAAATAAAAAAAATATTAATTTGAAGTAAAAAAAATAATTTTTTTCAAAAGCGCTTTTGAAATGCAAAAACAAATAGAGTTTTACGAAACTCAGTTATAAAAACATGTAAAAACTACTTTTTAAAAACTGTATTTCAAATTTAATTTTTTAATAGATCCCATAATAAGAAAAACACAATTTAATATATTATCAAATACTGTATTTTTTTGCACCGCAAACGCAGAAACTCAAAGTAAACAAATTCTTGGCTATGCCCAATGGGCACCAAGTCGCGTGCTTAGTGTTGAGCCTAGTGCAATGCTTGGGTCAAAAAAACATGTAAAGTAAGTGAGTTTGGTGTTATATACAGGCCGAAAGAGCCTGACCCAAATTTGTTTTGGAATTTTGTAGGGGTAGTTTTAGATCTTTCAATTTAGTTAAATTTACTTGAGTACTTCTTCCACAGTGATGAACTGAAAATTATACAGAGAAAATGAAATAAAGATGTGAAAATGAAGATTTAATGGGAGTATACATTTGTTTTCACATTATATGAATTAATTCATTCTTCTTGATTTTGAAGCAAGCAGAGGACCAACATGGAATTTCTTTGTTGGAACAAAATATGATTCATCAAAACCCAATTCAACAATTTTACTATATTGTTTATATAATTTGAAATGCGAGAACTGGCACCAGCCGCCCTCGTAGCTCAGTGGCTTGTCAGTCATTCGCATCCCACACATCAAGGGTTCAAAGGCTGGTAGATGATGATGATGATGGATGTACGCTAATTAATTATTGATCAACACAGGTATTCTAAAATACCTTTTTAAAAAAAAAATTAAGTATTTTTGAGATATTATAATGAAATGAGAAGAAAGAAGCTTACAAGGATTGATGAAAAAAGGAGACTCCCACTAAGATGTCTGTTGCATTTATACCATCCCATGACCATTATTACTGTGAATATTTTTATATTTTTAGTTATCATTATAGAAATAAAAAATAAAAATTATTGAGGAAAGCTTTGACAGAGTTTAGCTTTAGACCAAGCAAAAATATATATATATTAATAAACAAAATAATAAAATCGTTTGTTTTCCATGATATTTGTGAACATCAAAATTAGATTATTTAATATTAAAATTAAAATACATATTGATTGGAGTTTTAGATTTAATAAGTTCAAACTCAGTTTTTGTATTAAATGATTGTTTATCAAGATTACAAGTTTGTCATGCTAACCCGAGTAAATTTATTCAATTATTTTTTCACAGGATAGTAATCAATTCATTGTTCTTGATTAAAAGCAAGTAGAGTATCAATATGGAAATGCTTTGTTGGAACAAAATATGATTTATTAAAAACTTGAAACAAAAAAAATCAACTGTTTTTCTTTTATCTTGTTTATATAATTTGAAATGTGAATCCCGTCACCAGCCGCCCTCGTAGCTTGTTGGCTTGTGCCATGCACTTGCCACACATCGAGGGTTCAAAGGCTGGTGGATGAAGATGATGATGATGGAGGCCATTGATTACTTAATTATATTGATAAATGGAGGTATTCTAAAATACCTTTTCTTTTTAAATCTTTCCTAGACTGTCAAAATTTTTTTTTGTATTTTTTAGATATTACAGTGAAATGAGAAGAAGAAAAATAAATTTTATATATTATTTTTTTAAAATTATTTTTTATATCAGTATATAAAAACGATTTAAAAATATATATTTATTTTAATTTAAAATTTTAAAAAATATTATTTAGAATGTAGTTCCAAACTGTCTCTAAGAAAAAATAGATAACATATTAAATTAAAAAAAGATAATATCGATCCAATTATATCATTATACAAAGTCCTATACAAACCTCTATAAAAATAACTTCTAGTCCAGCCAAAATTCGCTAAGATTAGGATTCATTGAAGCCTCAAGCTAATGAACTGTTTTCCGGACAGCACAAAGAGATTAAAAAGAAGAATCAAGAACCACCGCCGGTCTGCCTTGTAGCCTGGTGGTTTGAGTTACACACGCTCAATCCTAAAGGTTATGGGTTCGAGGCCGGCACAAGGAGAAGGAAAAGGAAACCATATATACTTCGAACAGAGGTATTCTAAAATACCTTTTTGCCGGCCCCCAAAACACATCTTGCAACCAGCCAGTCCACCATGTGCTTGCAGACTGAAAATGATAGTACTGAGGAAGCAAGATTACCATGTAGTCATGATGGCCGGGTTGATAAAGTGAATGAAAACATGATGTATGTTTCTTCAAAAAGATTTCTTGTTTGATTTTTTCTGTCGACTAATATTAATAATCAGAATTGCAGGATATAAATCTTTTTTTATAAATATATTTTGGTGTGCATAAACCGGAAAAGAGATAGCATGGTACCGACCGATCTTTTCTCTTTTTTTTTTTTTGTTTTGATAATAGTAGTTAGTTGAGTCAATTTGCGTGTATTTCGACTAATCTTATGAGACCCTAAAATTAACGACTGGATAAACTTCTAGTGGCCTTTGAAAGGATTTAAACTGATAATCATTGGAGAGCAAACCCGAAACCTAACCAACAATCTACTGCTAGAGAATAATATAAATCATATCTTGATACTTCATTTAACAACTTAAGTTTTTGGATTGAGATGATTATTTGACATTGTATCAAAGTTTTGATGATTAAACGGTCACGAGTTTAAATCTTACCATTCCTATTTATTTGATAAAAATTAAGCATAATGTAGTATGAGTCTGTACAAGTTTCAAGTTTAAAAGGCTTTCATTTAAGAAGGTGTGTCAAAGAATAATATAAATTATATCTTAAAACTTTATTTAATAGCTTAAATTTTTTTAAGTTGGAATGATTATTTGAGAGCTACCTCTCGTAAAAAATAAAAAAGAAGGTATGTCAGAGAATAATATAAATTATATTTTAAAATAAACCTTCTAATAGGTGGTTCAGTGGTAAGAAACTTGAGACCAAGGGATTTGCTCTCCCTGTGGTCTCAGGTTCGAGCCATGTGGTTGCTAATATTGATGGCCACTGAAGACTTATCTGGTCGTTAACTTTAGAACTAGTTGAAGTGCACATACGCTGGCTCGGATACCCCATTATAAAAAAAAGAAAAAAAAAGAAAGAAATATATAGAACGAAGACACGTCCATGCTAAAGTATGACTCATCAAACACCATCATATATGCCCCCTTCTCCTCCCCCTCGCTCCCATCCTTTTTTTCATTTTGTAAAATAATAATTCATTTCACACATTCCTCGTTTTTCTCACAACATTGCATTTATCGTATATGCAATACATCTTCAAGACAAGATTCAAATGATTGATAGTTAGAATGAAATAATTGCATTTATCACATCAAAATCACATTGCATTTATTTTGTAAAATGATTGATAGTTAGACTGAAATAATCAAATGAGGGATCAAGTGATTCAAATGACCTTCATCATACACTAAAAATTAAGCACTGTCTTGCTGTGTTTGTTTACCGAAAACAAAACCAAAATACGATGACCTCCTTCAATTTTCCAAACAATTCATTGACAAACAAACAAACTGCAATTATCTAAAAGATACTACTGTAGTAACCAGAATATCTAGCAGCCCTAAAATCCACAAAAACAAAACACCAAAAACACAAGGTAAAAAAAAAAAATCCAAAAAAACTCAATCCCCACCACCACATCATCATCATCATCATCATCATCATCATCATCGTGTTATCATCCCCTTCTCCTCAAACCCAGTAAACCAAAAATCTCCTCAAAACCCACAAGTCCCAGAAAGGCAAATAGACATGAACATGGAGATCTCATCAGTAACCCTATCTCTTCCAAAGCCCCCACGTTCTCTTCCCTTCTCTTCCTCTAACTCCACCTTCTTTAACACCACTGCTTTCTTCAACAAAACCAAGTCCTGTAACTCTCTGGTTCTTGGCAAAACAACAAGTGGAAGTCAGAGGGCTAAAAAGGGTCTAACTTGCAATGCTTTGTTTGGTCTAGGAGTGCCTGAACTGGTTGTTATTGCTGGAGTGGCTGCTTTGGTTTTTGGGCCCAAGAAATTGCCTGAAGTGGGAAAGAGTATTGGCAAGACTGTCAGAAGCTTCCAACAGGTTAGTGGTTCCTCCTGGCTCTCTTTGGTATTCAAGTAGATGACATAAATTTTTTAGCTTTATTGTTTGTTATGCTCTTTAGGTATCTGGGTAGTGAATATGATTGGAAATTTAATTTGACTGAACCAACTACTAGTTAAGTTTGTGGATTTCATGCTAGACCCAGAATAGAATATGAGGAGAAGAACAGAAAGGGGGATGAAAGATTGTTACTTGCTTCAATTGTGGTTGATTTGTTTAGGGTGTTTAAAGAAAAAAAATGGGGGACAGAAGTGGTTCAAGGTAGATTCTTGCAACATATGTCTGTTATGTTGGTTTGGTTTCAGTTAAATCTACTCTTGATATTCCTAATAGATGCACAAGATTGAGCAGGGATTTCTGGATTGTAGATCTTGGTCTTAATGATTGAAAATTAATCTGTGAAGTTATTGATTTTGTTCATACATCTTCTGATCGTAATGGTCCGATCGATTAATTTAGCTTCTACTGATTCTGGTGTTGTTTTATTGGGGGCTATTTGCATGGCAGTCGTTTTTCTCTGGTTCATGTGTATTTCTACAACCATATTGTGCTTGCTCGGATCAATGGACATGTTAGCTGACTCTATTTTCTATTTTGCAATCCCTCTCTTTTTCGGAGACAATGCTTGGAGTATTTCCGTCTTGCTGTTAACATCCATGATTAATAGAAATTTGGTTTATTGGTACTCTTTTTACTCAAGTTTGAAGCCCCCACCACCCTTCCTCACTTTTCCACCACCTTTTTCTGTTCTTTTATCAGGTGATCACACCTTCCACTGAATTTATATACTCAGGATGCTTGCATTTCCCCCTTTTTTTTTCAGGTCACAATTTGAACTTAGTAACTAAGATAAGGGTTAGGGCTTAATTATTGAGACTTGGACTATGTAATGTTGATATGTTAACCAAGCTGGCAGGGAAAAGCTTTAAAGCCTAATATGTCGTTGATTTCTGAATCCATGCCTCCTAAGTTTATCTTTGTAATTGCTTTTTATAGACAACAGAACATAATAGAAATGAATCCTTAAACTCAGTTTTCTGGTTATAATATCTTTAAATAAAACAGTTCCTCTCTATCACCCATTTGATGGATCACCAGCTTGACTTTGCATAAATTCTTCACCTTTTCTAGGCCTCAGAACTCTGTATCCAGTTCTGTGCAAAGAAGTGCAAAGAATGGTTCTTGTGCTGGTCAACTTTAAAGTGAATAAATCTTCCCAAACAAACTGGCATACATGGACAAGGCTGCAAACCAGATAATTTGATGGTGAATATCAATTAATGTTACCCGATCTGTTTTGGGTAGGTTGTGGCCAGTTTGCCTTAGCGATTGCTTTTTGTGATTTTGATGTAAAAAAAGAAATGAAAACAAAAGGCACCTGTGGAGATAAAGTTGGGTGAGAACAATGCTTTGTTAAGATGTGTTGTCGATGACTCAATAGTGCTTTCTTTCCTCAACGCCAAAAAACCATTAAATTTTAGCCTTTGTCAAATCAGGGAAAAACACTGATTTGGGTGTGTGCCCCATCAGTTGCTTTTCATAACCAAGCACTTCTGAAATGTGATTGGGGCAAATGGAGCTCCAATTGCGATAAAAAAAATTCTGTCTTAAACTGTTTGGCTATGCCTACACAGAGTCCTGTCATTCCTGTGTGTGTGTGCACGCACTCATGCGCGTGCATCCCTATAGTTTATCTTTTTAACGGAGCAGGTGTCAGTGAAAGATGGAAACAGATGGAATTTACAGCTTGGTTGAAAAAGAGAGAAAGAGAATAGAAGCTACTGCTTTGAGTTTGTGCAGTACAAATTAAAGACTGGAATTGATAGCAAATAAAGGAACTTATTTTGGGACCCTTACAAATGCTGACAATTTCAGATTCAATTTACTTTTAGTTTGCACAAAAGTTTTGAAACAACAGTAGATCTGTCCATTTTACATGTTGTGCACCTGTTTTATGTGCTTTCAAGGAACATTTTGCCTTTAATTAGGACTTGATTAAAGAAGTGACTTTTGTGGAATTGGTCCTTGATGACTTCCATGCTTGCTGTTTGCAAGTACGTTTTCGTTTCTTTATTTCCTAGACGAGTAAATTATACCAGTGGTAACTCTTTAGTATTGATTGGGAAAGGTTTTTTTTTTCCCCCCTCCTTGTCCCAACTGGGTCTATATTGGGGTTGAGAGTAGGCCGAGTCTGAATCTCCTTGACATCTCAAAAGAAAAAGGTTTGTCTCAGGTCTTCTTTTGGGAGCTTGTTGATGTTTATTTTTTTCCCAAAGCTGACTGAAATTTATTGCTAGAAAAACCATGCATCAACTTATTCTTCCCTTCATCAAAATTCTCTGTAACCAGAGAGTTCCTTGTAACTATGTATGGCAGTGTTTTATACTTAAGGCATTTTATAGATAATATCAATGTCTATTTTTCTGAGCAAATGACATTTGAGGACATTTGACGAAACCTGTGTGCTTTTGGATGGCATCATGTTTTGATGATTCTTGCTCTGGTGTTTTTTCAATGTTAGTGACATGACCTTTTCAAACCAAAGAACCCGGCCCCGTTAATTCGTGGTTTCTATTTTCAGGAAGCTGTTTCATGCTTTTGTATGTTTGTTTGCATCGATTCTATTTTGAGGACTCTAACTTCCTTGTGCTTTTCTTTGGATGCTTTTCTGGTTTTACTATAAACGCATGCAAGTCTCAAATGCTCCTTTGTTTTTTTCCTTGAGTGTAAAGGCCATGTCCATCATAGAAAAGTAATGAAATTTTTAGAGTGGTGTTATTAGTGTTGGAATTGGCTGGTCATATTACTTGTGGGCATGCAGAATCCCACTTGATATTGAATCAATATGTAGTACACAGATGGATAATCTAATTCTATGGCAAGTTATAGGAGGATATTCTGGAAAATAAGTTCACGTGTTGAAATCATCAATCAAGCAGTTCTCTTGTAAAAAACAAGTGCTCTAGGAAAACCAAAATGGTTCCTTTGTTTATCAAATTAAAACATAAAAAGAAATAGCATAATGGACTCACTTTAATAGTTTAAAGAACTGTGATGGACTGATCAATTTTTTAAGGATCTCTATGGACCCTATGCTGAACTTCTGGTAGAGATAAAAATAATACAGATGGGTAAGGAGCCATTAGTAAGGGCTTGAAGAAAAAGTAAACAATAAACTGGATCATTCTGCTGCTTTACTCTAAAGATAATCTGTTCTCTAGTGTTTTCTTTTTTAAAGCTTGCTTCTAAACCAATGTCTATACTCTGAGAATTATCTGGTGTTGTTTCGAAAATTTCTGGCAATGATTTATTCATGTTGCTACTTCTTCTTTGTTCTCTTTTTAGGACATGTAAATTAATATAGTTCGTTTAAATTTGCAGGCAGCAAAAGAGTTTGAGTCTGAGCTTAAAAAGGAACCTGAATCTGAACCAGAGACCCCTGGAGAGCAACCTAAAGCAATCATTGAAGAGAAGAAACAAGACGTCGAAGTCTCTAGCACTAAGGAGAAGAGTGTGTGAGTTTGTAGACATATGTAGTTGCTACGTTTTCTCTAGCCCTAAGCTGTTGTGTCCTCTTCTTTAGATCAGATTATTCATATTCATTTGCGTTGTAGATGAGTGAGAAACCTTGATCTGGCAAAATAGTAAACCATCATGTTTTTGTATTCTATTTTTCATGATGCCTGATAAAGAAGTTAACAAACTAGGTCAGCTGGCACGCAATCGTTGCAGGCAATGTAACAATTTTTGCATCTGAAGTCTCAGTTGTTGTCGTGTGTTGTGTTTGGTAGTGGAAGTTTTTTAAAATTATTTTTAAAATGAAAATATAAAAAAAAAAGAAAATTTAAAACAAAAATAAATAAAAATAATTTTTTTTTTAAAGTACTTTGAAAACATAAAAGTAAACATTTTTCCAGAATCAGAGTCCAGTGATGAAGGATGTATTCGATGCCCGTGGATCAAATTTATTCACATTAACATTGCCAATAACTTGAGCTTTTCCTTCTCCTTTCCCCTTCATTATCACTGATTTCGAGCCGGACTTGGCACTTGAAGCTGAGGCCTATTATAATTTATTTATAATTATAATTATAATTATAAGAAGCTCTAAAAAACATGGGTTTTTCATTGTAGTAATTCACTGTATTTATAGTTGTTTTTTTTTTTTAATTTGATCATCAATCTTTATTTATTTTCAATTACATCTTTTTATGCTAAAATTCATAGCTAATTTATAAGAAATTTTTAATGAGGGACAAAATTGAAATAAAGGGGATCGAAGTGTAAAACAAGTGGTTGTATCAAAATTGAAAAAAAAGTACATTTTGATCCTTTTTTAAAATGATAACCTTTCGGTCTCTAAATATTTAAAATATTCTGTGGTGCAAAATTTCATTTTACTCATTTTTTCAATTTTTGGTTTGAGATTGAAGATAGAAAATCACTTGATTCCAATAGTAATAAAGAGAGAAAATGTTATTTGATAATGATTCTAATCATCAAAATAGTCAATTTTGGTATCTACGAGTTTTATTTGATAAAAAAATTTCAATAAGGTGTTTTTTTTTTTATCTTCAAATTGTCTAAAAACATTGATCTAACATCGGAAAGTTTTTAGGTTTCAGGTTGATTTTTTTTTTACCTTTTTTTTGAATTATTTTAAAGAATATATAAGTTTATTTAGGTTTCTAGGATTTTTTTGGGATAAGAAAATGGTTAAAAATAAATTTATTGGGCGTTGAACACTCTTAACCAGACTTTTTAGTAACCTTTAGTCATCAAAATCTAGGTAGAGCAAGCGATGTGTCACCTTTTTTTTAAAAAAAAAAAATAAGGTGTGGACTTGTCATTTGCCCCACAAAGAAAGGAAAAGTTTATTAGGTCAAGATGTGTGGGTTGCCTTAGGGAAGCGTGCATGGACCTTTTTTTGAAGGTCCATGCTCTTGCACCTATGCCTTTTCGTTTTTTTTTTCTTTTTTTGGATTGGTTTTTTTTTTTAAAAAAGCCAATTTAATCCTTCACAATTGGCTTTTTGTTTAGTAATTAATTTTTGGATTTTTTTTTCCAATTTGATCATTCACAATTAGATCTTTATTGATTTTCTTACTTATATTTTTTTTTAATTTTATCCTTTAATATTTTATTGATTTTTTATTGGGCAACATAATTTATTTTGGTTTGATATTTGTAGATTTATCGTGATCTTAAATAAACACTCTGATATTTAGTTGATTTTTTATTTTGTGAGAATCTATTTTCCTTATCATATAATTAAATAAAAAAATTATAAAAAAGGTTGTTTATCTCAATTGAGTCCTTGACTCGAGTCATGGATTTGACTAGTTAACTTTAATTGGTTATGAATCGGGCTTCATAATTTATTTCTCTTGCACAAATAATTCTTGATTTATTTAATTAAATACATACATAAACTTTTCAATTTATAATTGAGATTTTTTATGTTAGAAAAACACGTAGAAAATGCCAGAATATTCATTTTTTTTGTGTTGAAAAAAAAACTGTGACCCAGAGAGAAGCACATGTCTTATAGCTAGTGAGAAATGTTAGCTTTATGGCTACAATGATGATTTAATTATATTTTGATGATAACATAAACATTGAATATTGATGTTATTAATTAAGTGATATGTTATATGTCAATAATAAAATATTAATTTGATATAATTTTGATGAATGCATGTACATGTTCATGCATATATAAATGCCACACGATAATGACAAAATGATTTAATAAGTCTATGTAAACATATGAATCTTGTTTTAATTGATTAAGTAAGACACAATACATGCATGCCATATATATATCACTACCAGAAAATTGATAAATACAAATGGAAATACCGAGGGAATATTTTCGTCGGTAAATTTCCGAGGAATTTTACCGACGGAATTACCGTGGGAAAAACATTTAAAACAAAGCAAAAAAAAAGATGACGTGTCATTTTTACCAACGGAAAATTCCGTCGGTAAACTGTGAACACTGTTCATCATGTCAATTACAAAGGAAATCACCGACGGAATTTTTCGTCGGTATTTTCCAGAGAGTGTGATTTGGCGATTTTCTGAAAAAATTCAATTAATTTAAAATTTTCATTTAAATATTACAGACGGAATCACCGACGGATTGAAAAACCGTCGGTAATTGTTGGCGATTTCTGAAAAAAAATTACGAAATTGAAAATTTAAGTTAAATATTACCGATGGAATTACCGACGAAATAATTAAAAAATATTAATATTCAATAAAAAGCCTGAATCCCTTTATTTCACAAGAGACAGACTCATTTCTTCTCCTTATTATTATTCTTCTTCTTGTTCTTCTACTTCTTCTTCTTCACTATATGTAAAAAACATCAATATATATTTCTTTCTCTTCTTTTCTCTCCTCATCTCCTTCTCTTTTCCTCCATGCTTGGGTATGTCTTCTTCTTCTTTCTTGTTTTATCCTCTTAGTTTTTTTTTTTAATTAATATGCTTAACGAAATTTTTTTTTCTCTCCTTAGCTTCACTTGCAACTACATTAAGGTAAGATTTTTCTTTTTTCTTCTTTTTTCATGATTTTTTTCACTATATTTGTTTTTTATTTTATTTTTAATTGTTTTTGTTCTTAATAATTGTATAAATGTTGTTGTGAGATTTGTTTTTCATATGAGATCAATTTTAGTTGATTTATTTATAGGATTTTTAAATTTTTAGCAATTGCAACTTTATTTTTTTTCATATGAATTTTTTTAGTTGAATTTATTTTTTCATTTTATTTATTTGTTGCAAATTTGTTTGAGTTGATTTTCTTATTCTTTTTTCCAAGTATTTTGAGTATATATTATACAGTGTTAATTTATGCTAATTTAATTATTTTTTAATTTTATAAAATGAATTTTTTTTAAATGTTTTTAAATAATTACCGACGGAAATTCCATCGGTAATTCCGTCGGTAAATCCGTTGGTAATAAAAAATATTATTATCGAGGGATATACCGATGAAATGGAGCGGATAAATTTATTTTTTTATTACCAACAGATTTACCAACGGAAAAAAATTACCGATGAAAGATTCACCGACGGAGCATTTCTGTCGGTGATTCCGTTGGTAAATTAATTACCGACGAAATATGTGTCTTACACCGACGGAAAAATTCCGTCGGTAAAACTGTTAAATCTTGTAGTGTGTATATATATAGATCATGTGTTACACACACCCTTGTGATGATTTAAACAGGTTTACAACATTCAAGAATCATTAAACAAGTAAGGAAAGGATTCACGAAACTCAAGAACAAAAAGTTTGTAAGAATAATGATTACCAACTTTACCTATTAAGATATTGTAATAAAATTTTATCAAATAGCACTCGACTTGGTTAAGATACCTTGTAACATCCACACAACCTAAATAAACCCAAAAGAACTAAAGAAAACCAAGAAAAGACTAAAACACAAAAACAACATGAATTTGGATAGTAGCCAAAACGATCAGATCGTTTCTTAAAACAATCTAGTTATTTCACAAAATGACTAATCTGTTTCTAAAAAGTTTTCAGAAAATCCTAGCATTTTTCAAAACGATCTGACCAATTCTAAAAGGATCTGACCGATTCTTAAATTATCTGACTGATTCTACTCCAACAAGTAGAAAACTGTATCTAACAACTAGTTTATATCCTAAGCCTATAAGTAGCCATTCCCTTGTAAAAAACGATTGTGGAATTCTTTAAGTAAAAAAATTTTAGCATACTTCCTCTTAAAAGTAATCTCTAATACATTTATTTCATTTGTAATCATCTAAAAACAAGATTAAGTGTGAATTATTTTTTTCTAAAAAATTTGTGTCATCCGCCCCATTTCCAAATAAAAACAATTAAGGGATCACTCCCCGAGCCTGGCTTCTTTCCAAAGAGTTACAGGAAAAAAAAAATTATCTGACTGATAGCTATACACGGTTAAACCAAGGAGGAGCACAAATTAAAACATGTTGTTGCTTTCTTAATTTCTTGGCGATCCATTCACAAGGATTTTTGTTCCACAAAATATATTTATAAAGCAATAGTTGGCATTCCAATCATAAGCCTACCAGAAAATGAGAAGATGTGATTAAAACATTCTTCATCTGAGTCAATAAAAACCTAATCATATCAAGATTTGCTGATAAGCCAACCACCCCGATGACCGAAAGACTTGGTTTTCTAGAGGATAAAAGATGATCATGTCCATTAGGAAAGACAAGTCTATTAAAATACTTACACCTTACAAAGAATCAGGAAAGTCTGATGGCAAAAGTTGGTGAGACTGAAAGTTTTGTCTATTATCATCATAGTGCCATGATTAAAGAAACGAAGATATCAAATTTGTCACACACCACCATTATTGTCACTGCTTGTGTTGGTGGATATGATAGGATAGGATAGGATAGGATAGGGTTATTACATGTGGTAACTCCATTACATTATTATTTAGAAATATCACAGATCAAGCAGCTTTTGATCTTGTTTTTCTTCACCTTCTAACATAAACTTGGGTGTTAGTAGATTTATATGCTAGATTAACTCAAACCACAGTGGCAGGGGAAGAGGCTTGCATACTGCGACTCCATAATACCTGGTAAAAGGATCCAACTTTTTAGAGGTAGTAGACAGGCACTTTAAAGCAACTTTACTATTGTTTTTGGTTCAAAAGCTTCAATTTCAAACGAGTCATGCTAACATCACATACAAGAGGACATTACATTATGATCATCTAGTCATTGATTGTCTCAGTCGTTTGTCTACCATCTTCCTTTACAGCACAATGAATTTAATGACATCTTCGTTTTTTTCTTTCATATTTTATATGTTTTAATATGATACATACCCGGTTTATAATGAACTCCATCCTTTTTATGATTCCAGCTTTAATCATATGCAAATCTCCTTTTATATATGAGCACTCACAACCATAGTTTCCAGAGCTAGTTTAAGGTTTCATCTGAACAAAGGCTCGGATTGTTGGGTTGCTGGGCAAGTTCACCGGATCAAATCGCGTCTCAATTACTTTCTTAACAAAATAACATCATTTTGCTCCTTCTTCTAAAATTTTTTTTAGTGTTGATCCAACTAGGTTTGAACCGAGTTTGACTGGGTTAATTTGCTAAGTTTGATAACGTCAATATCTTTTTAGTTCAAATTCAAACACGACTTGAAATCAGGTTTTCATTCATGAATTTTCCAAATCAATCAACTAAACCAAACCAAATTTAATAAATATACTCCAACTATAATCATCAACCTAATATCAAGAAATCTTTTGCTGCAGTAATATTTTGAAAAGATGCCAACAAATAATTTCTTTCTCTCTAAGAGACGTTCGAATGAACAGCACATCTTTAGGATTGGAAAACTCCAAAACCATTTTTAAGGAATTCGAGAACTTTATAAATAGCATACATGCAAGTATAGAAACTGATGAATCAACTGGGAGATGAAATTGTGTCATTAGAGAGTGT
>Ga0307515_10003979_pt1 | contig 30826 bp, 17 predicted proteins | sample 17_EM_MG_FD_194513 | JGI IMG/M metagenome (GOLD analysis project Ga0307515, IMG submission 194513) | Populus trichocarpa ectomycorrhiza microbial communities from riparian zone in the Pacific Northwest, United States - 17_EM | ecosystem: Host-associated > Plants > Roots > Unclassified | place...
GAGGACAACAAATGAAATAAATAATCGTACTACAACTTGGAAATAACATGGGTGGCTACCTTTTCCTTTTGTTTCTAGGATTAATGAGCTGCATGAAAGGTTATAAATAAGCTTTGAATCAGTTCTGTAATATTTTATTTCCTTCTTTTTTTCTTATGACAGAATACAAATTTAATATTATGGGCTTTATTTTATTTTGTTAGCTACAACCCAAGACTTGTTTGGGCTTAATTAATACTTTGTCTTCAACTAGGATCCAATGTTTGTTTGGATGACGTTATATGTTTTTTTTTTAGTTTTAGGTTTTTGAGTTAGTTTTGTAAGTAGGGCAAATTAGTCCATTAGAATAGATCCATTAGGGTTAATTTTTCAAGAACTATTTAAACTTATGTAACCTAAGTTTCGGTAGCCATTGATGAATATGACTTCTGAATATTTCAATTTTAATGTGTGAGAGTGATTCTTGCATTTTTCAGTTCTTGAATGAACTGAATCTGACTTATCGAAGATTAACTGACTTCGTGTCATCATTCTACTTCATTCCAATAGTGTTGGTGTCTTAGGGCAAGTTTCTATTATGTCACACTCCTATTATACCTATTTTAGCTTTTCGAGACTAGATTTTAATCCTGATTGTAAGTTGTGTGACTACGTGATTATGAGGTTCACATCACCTCTTGTTTAGACATTGAGAAGTAATGTATCCAATCCTTAAACATCTAAAACACTTAACATCATGGTTACAAGTAGGTTGAGTATTATATTTACCTTTAGAATCTATAACGACATCTTTTTTGGCTTTAGATGGTTTGACCTTAGCACCTTAAAAAACTTAGTTTGGGTAACCCCCTCTCTCCTTAAATTCAGCTTCTATGATGATGAAGATCCCGAACCTAATACTTAACATATATTGCCCTTCCTTTAAAGTCACCTCTCCACCTTTATAGCCATATACCATATCCTATAACTCCATATAATATAACAACTATATTATATTAGCTATATCTTAATTTAACCAATTAATAAACCTCATCATAGTTTCCTCCCTATCTTTCACTACATTAGCTTGAATCATAACAATTCTCATCTCTTTGTGGTAATCCTCCACACTTTTAGACCCTTGATTCAAGTTTTGTAATTTATGAAACAACTTCATATATTAGTGACTAAGGATGAAACTCTTTCTCATTATGACATTCATCTCATCTCAAGTGTCAATAAGCCTTTATTAGTTCCTCCTCTTATTCAAAATAAGTTAATCCAACCATATTATTATTTAACCAATAAATTTAATAACTACGAGTTTTACCTTTTTCTCTTTCAAGTAGCAATGACAATAAAAAAAACCCACTCAACCTTCCTTTCCCACTCTAATATGCTTCGATTTACCTTGGAATGTAGAGATTTTCATCTTGATACTTCTTAAATCCCTATCCAATCCATCATGATGCCCAAAGATCTGAAAACCACATTTATGGTTGAATTAGCCTCTATGTCATAAACCATCAGCCCCTCAGTTTCTAGGTTACCAAAACCTATCTCCATAACCCAAGCATACATTATCATAGTCCTTGTCTCTCCCATCTATATCCTTATCATCAAATTCATCGAAAATGGCATTAGCATGCCGGGCCTCCTCGGATTGGAACTCCTTCTACCTAACTCATCTTGCAAATTAGTAATCATAGTCTTTTGCCTCTCTGTTTCGTCTCACACCTCACCAAACATCAAATTCATCCTCTTCAATTGTTGTTGTAGGGCTTGAAACCTAAAAGCTTGATTGTCCATCTTCCGTAGTGCTGATGTATCATTTTTTATAGACATTGTTTTAATATGAAAAATACATTAGTAGCAAGCAAAATATATCCTTACACCACTTGGGTTTCACACAAATATGACTTTTTACTCTAATATGCTCAACTTTGTCTTTTTCCACTCCTTGTATTTATGACTCTTTAGGAATTAAATTTTAACAAAATCAAAGAAAATAAATTCGTTTAAAATATAGATGATATAAAAACACAAATTATAATAGATGTGAAATCAATGAAACTAAGGTATTATGACCCAAATATCCTAAATTTAACTTCAGTATACTAATTTGGCCTATTTTAACAATAACAAAACATGAAAATATATGTCAACACAAACTTACTTGTTATGAGTTTTATACAAGTCAAAATTGAAACCAAAGCAAAAATGTGTCCAAATAACCCCAATTTAATATCTAATGTTATGGTACCCAAAACCCAAAGAATATTAGTATATATATGTTTTTATCAAGTTTTAATTCAACCCCCATATAAAATTAAAATTTGCAATTTAACAATTTTTTTGTGTTTTTATGGTTACTAATTTTCTATGACAGTAACAAAATCAATAGAACTTTTTTTTGTTAATGTTGCAACTAAAGGACTAAGAGAATGAAAAACACTAAAATTTAAAAGCAGAAAACTTGAAAAATTAAGAATATAACCTAATTTTTAGAGCCAATCTCTAATACTAACTAATGTGAACCCTATGAATATAAGATTCAGAACCCACAAGAAAGTTTGAATATAATATTAGAAAGCTAAAAATTAAATTTGAGATAAAAAACATGACATCATGATGACTTTGAACCGAGACGCTAACACTATTAAAATTCAAACCCCCACCCAACAATTAGCGAATTGTGTTTACCCACTGACTTGCTCTAAATCATGAAATCCTTGCAAAATATGAAAAAAATAATGAAGACAATTATTCCTCTTTTGCTACCACCTTTAGTTTCCTTTTATAGCTAGGATAATCTTAAGTAATCTTTTCCACACAAGGAAAACCTTATTGCTACCATTAAGTATCCTTATAGAAGATGGAAACTTCCAAAATATTTAGTTAAAATATCCTTGTAATGTTAGCATTAATTGCCACCACCTGTTTTTTCTTATAGAACATGAAAAGTTGTTCAAACAAAGCTACCCAATTATGCCGTTAGCCCTAAGCCCAAGTTGAGGTTGAATTGAACCTTTCTTGCCCATGGATTAGTTGATTATAGGCTTCCCATATGTGTTGAAGCCTCATTGAATTCATACTTTGCCCAAATGCTCTAAACAAGCCCATTCAATGTCTTCTTTAACTTCTTGATCCTTAACCTTATGATTGTCATGATGAGCTGATTTGTATCATCTCACATATTTGAGATGTCAAAAATATTATGATATTAAATAAAAGATTATTTTTTTTAAAAACAAATAGATTATTGTTGAAAATAATTAAAAGAACAAGGACCATTTTCATCTTTACTATTCAAAAGGCATGAAAAGCTTCATTTTGGTCATTTAATTTAATTTTTTTTTAATATTTGCTCCTTGATATTTTAGGTTTTCACATATTGATCATAAGCTTCATTTTTATATTTTAGTACTTTGATTTTAAGCTAGAGAGATGAGAGAGTCATCAAAAAAAGAAATATAAAAGATAAAAAGTTTGATCAATCACATGTTGATCATAAAAGGTTGATCTTGATAACATGTGTATTTCTTAGAGAATGGTGTTCAATGAACATGGTGTTTCTCTTTGAACATGCAAGAAAATAGATTAATGTCTGTAAAGTTTTTTCATTCAGTTGAATTTTTGGTGTTTAGATTATTAGAAGGGGATTTAGGATTCAAAATGAGTTTATTGAGGTTCTTAAGAATTGTTTTATGGTGTTTTCAGGTTAAAACAAGTTTAGAATTTAGATTTTGGTTTCAAAACACTTAGACTTTGATTTTCCAGCCTCCTCCATCGCCAAATAATTTTTGTAGTAGACAACATGTTTTTTACTGAAATTATTTTCTATTGAGTGGATGATCCATTGTCCCCTCAATAAAAAAAAAGAACAATTTCAGTCATGAGGGCTTGTTCTCCTAAGCTAAAAAAATCATTTTCTTATATATTATTATTGTTATTGCTATTATTATTATTATTATTATTATTATTATTATTATTATTATTATGGTTTTCATGAATTAGTCATTCCTTTATTTTTTTTTTCATATAGCAACATAAATGTTATGAAGACATGATTTTTTTATTTCATTTTATTTGAGATTTTCTTTTATAGATTATGATAAGTTTTTATTTTAAAAAACAAGCTACTAATTAAAAGACATGTTTTTGCCAAAAAAATGTACTAAGTGTTGTTCTAGATATACAAATTTACACATTACACTAAAATGAATATTAATTCTAAGTCTTCACTTGGTTTGTTCTTGGAATTCTTTTCATTTTGCTTATCAATATATTCTTCAAATAAACCTATTTACAATAAGATAATATTTTTTTATTTTTTATTTAATTATTATTGTCAAAACATATAAGAATATGAATACGTCACCCAAAAGATCAACACTAAGGAAATGAGAGTTTTTTCTTGAAAAATAGAAATTCTCCTCTTTAATTTAAACTATTGATATTTTTGCAATTATCTTAAGTTTTATTAAAAAATGAGGATGCTAACAAAAAAAAATATTTTTCATCAAAAAATTAAGAATAAAAAAACTGCATAAATAAGAAGTGGGGACTTTGACATAAGAAATATATTTTCTTCTTCAAAATTTAAATCCTTCAAATCTCACAGTTATTTATTTTAATTACCATAAAATTAAACAATAAATGACTTTCAAAATTTTCCCATAGCATTGTGCAAGTGTAAAATCAAAATAGGCACGTGAGCCTAGTCTTTAAGGCCTTGTCCCTAGCCTTGTTCACTTATTTTTAGTATTTTTTTAATTGGATTTTTAATTAATATCATCTTTTTTTTTAAAATTATTAAGTTTAGCTAATTTTTAAACATTAAAAAATCTTTTTTTATGGTTTCTATAATTTCATAATGCCTTCAAGAGATTATTGTAATTTATCTTTATTTTTTCCTATTAAATTTAAGATATATTAGTTGTATTTGTATTTTGCATTTGTAAGAACGAAAATCATATGTACTTAACATACATGGTAAATCTTCAAAAATATTTATATTTGTATCAATTCTTACTTCTGACTAGAAAAAGTAATTTCCCATTATAATCTTCAATTAGCGTTCATTTTATCATTTAATATATTTTTATTTCATTGTATTAAACACATACATCATCTTCTTGTCATTTTGTAAATAATAAATTTTATGATATCGAAAAACACAATTATAATAGTGGTTTCTTCTTCTCTTGTATTTGAAATTAACATGAAATCCTTCCCATAACTTATCACAAGTATATTAGCTAATACAAGCTACATCAGGATGGGTGAATCAGATGGGGACTAAAGTCTTTTAATGATTATTGATTAGGCCAGTCTAAAAAGAGAATATAATTATAACAAAAGCTAAATGGTGTGGAAAAATCACTGTAGATCAAGAGATCTTTTACTATGGATTGTAATAGTAGTTTCACTTCAATTACTCATCCTTTTGCAAGTGGATAAACGTTTTTTTTTGCTTTTTCCGACAAGGATATTCATGTTTTTTCAATTTCCAAATACAGTCAAATAACACTTTTAGCCTTAGAAAAGACAAAAAAGAAGCTTTGCCTTTAGGGGTATTTTGGTATTTTACATGGGTATTTTGTGTAATTAAGAGGACCTTGAGGGGTGTTTTAGTATTTTCACGATGTATTTGTTATTTTTAAATCAAAAAGCTGCGGGCGCATGTGTTCCTCACGCCCCAGCGAGTGGGTGACACCCGTGCCATTAAAGAGGCGCGTATGACGTTCTCTAGTGGCCAAATCTTGCCATATGCCGTCTAACTGGATGCGCAGCCTTGCCCTTTTTCACATGATGTGGCGCGTGTAGACAAATAATGATTGGATTGCCACCGATGATCAATTTTTTGTGTTTTTTCTTTCTTTTCTTTCTCATGACAACTAAAGTGTACAATTATCCTCTTTGTTTGTTGTTTGCCAAATCAGACAAGTTTGCCATTCTCATGTACCTTGGGGTCTTGCATAGCTGCCAGACCCAAGGATCGTGGGCCTGGTAGCTATGCCAGACCCAGGTCGGCCTGACAACCATTTTAGACCCATGCGTTTGGGTTAAAAAATTTAAATTTTTTAAAAAGCATGATTGGACTGCAAAAACAAACATTGTCTCATTCAAGCAGGAGTTTTCATTCATATGCAGTAGAACTTAACTGAAAACTCGTTTTTGTTTGTGCAACTTATTTTATAAATTTGTTATATTCGAAGAGGAAAGAATGAAAAAAACAATATTGAGGTCTAAATAATTTATTTCAAGTCTTCAAAAATAAATTTTCTTTTTTTGTATGCATTGTGAATGAAAATATTAATTTTATGTTTCCATCCAAGTGTTGGACAATTTTTTAAAGGGTTCATGCTTTTTTAAATTTGAGATGTTGCATGATTTAATTGTTAACATTTGTTACAATGAGAGTTGATTCTACATTAAGAGAAAAGTTTTGAATTGATACATTAAATTATAGAAAAAGAAAATACTGTATATGTAAAAGACTTATTGTTCTTTTGACTATCTTAATTTGTGCAATTTTTTAGATGATTTCTTCACTAATATTAAAGATTAATAAAAAAATTGAGTGAATTTTTGGGATGCACGTGGTTAATGTCCTAAAATAGAAAAAAATATAAAAAAGATAAAATATATTTGGTTAAAAAGACAAAGATGAAAATACAAAATAAATATGTTTTTAGAACAATTATAAGTGAATTCCTATATTTTAAAAAAAGGTGCATGGGTCTGGCATGGTTACCAGGCTTAGGCCTAGACGCGGGTGTGACATAGTTGCTAGACTCAAGACGTGTGGGTCTGACATGATGTTTGGGTTTGACATGGTTGTTAGACTCACGTTATTTGGGTCTAACAAAGAGTTGAGTGGAGATTTAAAAATTAACTCACTTGGTTAAGTTTAATAACATTATTAAAATGTTTTCCATACTCTTAATATTTTGTTTATATTTTTTAAAAAATTAATATTGACCCGCTGTGTAGTTTGTGCAAGTTAACGAGAACCCATTAGATTTTATTAATATTTATCACTTTCTTTTATAGTAGAATAAGAAGGGTATTTGAATAGTGAAGAAAAAAAGATGAGATTGTATAGCCTTTTCTAATTAATAATGTATATAAAAAAGCATTTACGCTCTTATATATTTATTGATGTTGATTTCAACACCCACCATCATTAGATGACAATGGACTCCTACTATAGATTAACGTCAAATGTCATTTTAACTTAGTTTTCTATGTATATAGCTATTAATATATCATGCACTTCGTTGGACCAATGTTTTTATAAGAAGTTAAATTTTCTAATTATTCCATTAGGAATCAAAACTCATGATGATATAGGTCTGTATATTCAAGAGACAAAGGATACAATAATGACATCAAATGGCTTAACAATCTATTTGATTAAAATTCAAACCACTCATAAATGGTTCAACTCATTAGCAATCCTATTTTTTCCTATGTGGATGATACCAATCAAGTTTTTTTTTATTTTTTTTTATTTTCATGTGTGATGTCTTATCTTAAAATTAAATTTAAGATATATTAGTTGTATTTATATTTTGTATTTGTAAGAAAGAAAATTATATATTTAACATACATAGTAATTCTCCAAGACAACAAATAAAAAAGATGATATATATATAAAAGAAATGGTTGATATAAAATATTTATATTTGTATTAATTTTAACTTCTGACTGGAATTAATTAGCAATCATGATGTTTCTTACTTTTTATTTAATATATTTTTATTTCATTGTATTAAACATATATATCATTTTGTCTTTTCATAGTTAACAAATTTTATGAAATCTAAAAATATATTTATAATATTGATTTCATCTTCTCTTGTATTTGAAATTAATGTGAAATCCTACCTATAATTAATGTGAAAATAGCGCTCATGATACTAATTATTTTTTTTGTTTTTGTTTTTTCATGTGTGATGGCTTATCTTAACTTTAAATTACAAGATTAAAATTCAGGAAAGATTCAAAATTTTCCTTTATTTTCTATTTTTATTGATTTCAAGAATTTATTTTTAATATTATAAGAACTGGACTAAGATCTGTATCATAGGTCAACTTCTTTATTGATGGGTTGATTTAATCTATTTTTTTTTTAATTTTTTAATGAAACAACCTTGTTTTGAATTAAGAAAATCACTGATTAGGCCTCACTCAGGTGTGGACTAGTCCAGTTATCCAACTTTGACTAGGTCAACTCTTTAGGTGTTTCAAAAGCAAGCTTAGCTTAGGACGAGTCCTAGTTCTGTGGATCATCGGGTCAAGCATTTAAATCACCGATTATTTTCGAGAAACATTTATACACGGAATCATGAACTATAATATATTGTTCATCAGAAAATTTATCGTTAGTGATATCAATTCTATCGTTAATTTCATCAATAATAAAAGACACTTATTACTGTTTGTTAAGATGGAAACCTTGCTATATTTCATACAGTATGAATATGCTGATTTTCCTTGCGTGCTCCAACCAGAAACCATATCATACGCAAAAAGATCATTGATAGCACACATCAAAGTTGTCTTCATCTGAAAACTCTATTTTCTCGAGACATCATGCGTCAAAGTCTCAGATGACTACAAGTGCTTTAACTTATTAATCAACGGTCGAAGACAAACATCTATATTCTTACTCGGACTATTAAGACCAGGTATGACCATAGATAAGAACATGAACTCTTGCCTTATACACATCATTGGTGGTAAGTTGTAAATCATGAGTATCACTGGCCAAACCAAATATGGTGCAACAAATGACCCGAATAGATTGAATCTGTTTGACATAACTCAACACGTATGTTTCGTGGTTCCATTGAAAATTGATGATACATCCTATTAAGATATTTCGAAGCTTCACCATCAGAAATGTCACCATGACTCCATCCACAACATCATGTGAATAATTACATGTCATGTGCTAATAATTTTTGAAGACATGAATAACTTTTGCAGTTTAGGAGTGATTAGGGAGGACCTCAGTTTTCTATGTGCGACAAGAGTCCTTCTCCTACCAATTTTGAGTTTATACCGAGCATGCTCACATGTTTTGCATGTATTTTTTAGGTAGTACAACATATGAAAGTTTAGACACATGTCAATTTTCTGGTCTTATGCCAAGGGGTTTCATCATGGATTTATCAGCATAGAAGTTCTCTTTCATCCTATTCCCTTCATGTAAAATGCTTATCGCCCATTCAACAATTCTGTTATAACTGACCTCGCTCAACCTATGATTGACTTGATGGTGAACACCTGTGCAACGATCGATAATTTACTATGATTTGTGCATCCATCCCATAATGGTTTATTGGGATCTTTCAAAAGATCAGAAAACTTAGTTACATCTGCATTTGGTTCTTTATCTACGATTGAACACTCACCTACATCACCTTGATTGATTCATATTACATCCATAACCATACTCTTATAATGATTACTATTATCATCTATAACTCTATGCACGCTGCTAGAACTAGAAGTTGACCTAACTACCATGGTCTCATAAGGAACATATGGTTCTCTATGTGCAATCCAACACAAGTATTTGTCCATGAACATTTTTTGTAGAAGATGCATCATAACAACATCTGGATCAAGAAACTTTTTATTTTTACACCTTTTACATGGACATCTAATACCGCATCCACTAATATTTTTTTTGATTAGATAGTGTGTATTTAATAAAACCCTCAACTCTATTACAATAATATATCTTGCGTAACCCTCCAGATGAAACTTGATACATCCAAGAATAATCATCCATTACTGATATGAAACCTATATAGAATATTGATGAAAACATGTATTAATTAATAATATAAACTAAACAAATTATTGGTACCCAACTAATTAACTATCATTGGTTTAGCTTAAATTTATTTAATCTATTTTAATAAAACCTTTAAATCATTATCAATTTTCTATAAAAATTCAAATTCCTCCACATTTACTGAAATTTTCAACTTAACACTAAAATTGACAAAATATAAAATGTATCTATTAAGTAAAATATTATTTATTTCATTACAAAACACCCAAGTTATAAATTCAAACTCAATTTCATCAAATTAAAAACTAAAATAATTTTTTAAAATCTCAAATAAACCATAACATGTACAAATCATATATTCATACAACATATTTCCATGGAAAAAAAGCTATAAAACAAGCAAACACACAAACAAACTATATATACCACATAAAAATGTCAAAAAAATTAACATTTTCAAAATGAGTTACAAAAAACACGTACCTTTTCTCACTTGATATGATGATTCTTTAAAAAAAAAATGATATAGAACAAGGATAATGACAAATTGAGTGTTGGGGTGACTAGATTTGTGATGATGAGAGCTTGATTTATGACAAAATATGAGGGTTCTGTGTGTTGTTTTCTGCAGAATAAAAAGAAAGAAGAAGAAGAAATGGGAAAGGGGTTGAGGGGGGGTCATTTGTCAGGTTGTAACTTAAATATTACCGATAAATTCACCGACGAATATTAACAACATGTATATTTCGTTGGCAATTCTGTCTATAATAATGACATCATTTCTCTTTTTTTATTCCTTCATTTCCAACTATAATTTTCTCGGTATACACCGACAAAACATTTCTGTCAGTAAATACTGAAGGACTAATGAGGAAATGTTCCATTGGTAAATGTCACTATAAATTACTGACGAGTTTTGTTCTATTAATATTTTGTTTGTATTTGATAATTTTCTAATAGTATATATAGATGTACCATTAGATTAGTGGGATCTATATACATAAATCTTGATAATCTAATAGCTCACAATTCTCGTGTATTCAATTCGCAATAATAAGGTATGACGCAAAATAGATTTTGCCTCAATCTTCATACAATAGAAGTATTGCTTTCCTCAAAATATTGCAATTGCTTTTCTCCATATATTGCAATGTCATGTACAACGTCTATGCAAAGACAGATGTTGTGGCAAAATCTATATTTGTAAAGGACAACCAAGGAAATATTCATTTGTATTTAATTGCGTCTTTACGTAAATAAGGTAATTAAATGATGTGTTCATGTAAAACAAATTCCAAAACAAGCAAAAACCTATATATAACCAAACTTCACACATTACCATTCCATCTCATCCATTTACAGTAAAAAAGTAAATATCACTCACCTTCCTTACGAAGTTCAATATCCACCTTCTGTCAACCATTGGATTATAGCATAGATATACTCTAATTTTAAATCTAACCAACAAAATACTTCTCAATTTTCCATCACTACTGTTACAAAGTACATAGACTGTACTAGATAATAATAATAATAAAATTTCAAGTTAAAGAGTAGTCGTGTCTATCCTATATATACTCGTGCATACCCACCTTTATATCTATATCATGTCCTAAAAAAGTATTATTGAAGTAGAAAAATATCATGATTCTTTCACCACAAAAGAAAAATCAAAACTTATTGCTATGAACAAAGCAAGCACCTCAAAAACAAAGGTGGCCGATCCCAAACCCAGGAAAGATCGCCATGCAAAGGTGAATGGCAGAGATCGTCGTATCCGCCTGCCAGTTAACTGTGCTGCTAGAGTATTTCAGTTGACTCAAGAGCTTGGTAACAAGACTGATGGTGAGACCATTGAGTGGCTTCTACGCGTGGCTGAGCCAACCATCATTGCAGTCACAGGAAAAGGTATTGGTACGACCAATACTATTCGGGGTCATGCTCAAGCTGCTAGAGTCAACACAACATCGGATTCATACTCCTCTGACCTACATCCACTAGTTTCTACAGGGCTTTCGAGTCCTCTTATGGATCCTTCTGAGCCAAGATATATGGAACCAATTCAAACCCAAGGATTGATTAGTCCGAACTGTGAGGTGTCTGCGGATGAACCACTGTCATTCCCTTCTGAGTTTGATAATCTGGAAACAAATTTTGACATGGAATTTCCTGTCAATGATATGTTTCCATCAGTGTCAGGGAACGATCATGAGGAATAGATGCAAGTAACTTTGTAATCACATAAACACAGTGCATGGATTGAAACTGAAGGATTAAGCAATAAGATTTATGTATAAGTTTTTTTTTTCTTTGTTTAGTTAATGTTGGGACTTCTATATTTTCAAAATAAAAAATAAAAAATTGTGTTATATTATAACATGATTACATTTGATATATATGCTTTGCTTTTCATATTTTTCACAGCATGAGATGAGATATATAGAGAAAATTCTTTATATGAAAAACAATGCCAAACATAATCATACCAGATGATCTCAATTGGTTCAAATTATTTTATCATATATTTCAAAGATATTATTTGAAATTTACCTATTTATTACAAATATGCTAATTAATTTTGTTTGTTAAGTATTTACTTGATATCATTGTAATTTTCTATATTGATATCTTAGGAACATTTCAATAAATAAAAGTCACTTGCTTCAACTTTATTAATGCATTAAATTAAGGTTAACAAGTTCAACAAACATAATGAAATTAATTGCTTATAATTAAGTTTAAATAGTCAAAGTTATTGTTTGAAGATAGCATGATTCTTTTACAATAACTATAGAGTAAAAATTAGTTCTTTATATTCACACCTAATTATAAACATGGTTATAAAAAATACAGAAGCACTGGTAATTATTATTTACAACAACGGAATGTTCAATTTAAAAAAGCACTACAAATAAAATTAAAGATGCAATTTTACTATGTAGTTGTTGTAAAACGAATCATGCAAAATCCTTGTGTTTTTACTTTCTTACTACAGTAATAAAGTTTATAACATCAATTTTTTTTAATTTTTTTTAAAATAGAATAATACCTAAATTTTTAAGGAAAGAAAAAAAGAAAGATGTTACATAATGCCAACGAAGCTAAAACTCATTTATAATAGTCCCTTACAATTTGTAAATGCAAGTTCATGCACCATTTCAATATACAGTAAATAATTTAAGTATGAATTAAACTACGAATAAATATAGAAGATTTTGTTTATTTAAATGCAAAAAATCACCTTGTGCCACTATACTTTCAACTTTTAGTCATATTAATTCCTATACTCTATTTTAAACTGTGTTAACCTTTTTAGTTAAATTTTTAATGACATTAATTAGTAATTAATAAATAGGTTATCATGATCAGTGTTTTTCATATTTACAACCTATAATTGATGCTATTAAAATATTAGTTAGCGTTTGGTTACTACATTAAAATAGAAAAGATATAAACAATAAAAACAGAAATGTATTGATTGAAAAGATACAGACAGAGATATAAAAATAAATCTGTCTTTATAAGAATTTTAAAGTGACTTTCTGTACTTTTAAAACAAGAGGTATAAAAGGAACATGTCTCGAGAGATAATATTTATTATTTTTATACCTAAAATATCATTGTAAAAAATTCTCAATTTCAAAATTATCAAACTAAAACATGTAAGGATAAAAAATAGTTATTATCATAATTTTAAAACCCAATTCAAAGGTTGATCCAGGGCAAATCCCGAGTCACTAGTCGAGGCCTGAGTCACGAGTCGGGTTGACTTGAGTCAACGTAAGAATAAAAGTGCTTATTATTATAGTTTTAAAATCCAATTTGAGGGTCAACATAGGACAAGACCTGAATTACTAGCGGGTTGATTGTTAACCCGGGTCAACGTAAGGACAAAATTTGTAATTAACATAGTTTTGGAACTTGACTCGATGGTTGACTTGGGATAAGGCCCCGATCATGTGTCAAGAGGGCCAATATAAAATAAAAGTGATTATTATCAGAGTTTTAAAACTTGATTCAAGGGTCAACCCAGGGCAAGGCCTAGGTCATGGATCACGAGGGTCAATGGGTTGACTCAAGTTAATGTAAGGATAAAAGTTGTTATTATCATAGTTTTAAAACCCGATTCGAGTGTGAACTAAGGCAAAGCTTAGGTCACATGTCGAGAGGTTGAACATGGGTTGACATGAGTCATCATATTGATAAAAGTGGTTATTATTATAGTTTTAAAATCCGACTCAAGAATCGACCCGAAATAATATTTAGATCACGGATCAGGAGAGTCAATCCGGTTGACCTAATTTTTTTAAAAATAATCAAAGCAATCTTGTTTTGACCAATTGTTTTCCAAAAGAGTCAATGGTTTTTTTACATGTGTTTTATCCCGAGTTGACCTAGGTTTTTGACTAGGTTAGATCAAGTCAATCCGTCATCTTTTTTTTTTAAACTCGAACCAGTACAGGCCCCAAGTCAAACCGTGAATTTAGTAATGGTTTTATAACTAGAATTATTATAATATTATTAATTTCAACACTAAATATAAACTAAAGTAAAACAAATATATATCTAATTATTTTTTTAAATATGTAAGTTTGACAACAATACATATTAAGAGTAAAATAAACTTTTTCTTATTTTATTTTGTCTTGTCCACCATAACCAAACATGATACAAAAACAATCACTTTGTCTTATTCATCACTATGAAATACAAATTTGTCTCCATCTCCTTTTCAGTCTTGTCTCCACTGTCTCTGTTTGTTCTATCCTAAGATAATAACCAAACACTACTTTAATAATACTTGTGCTTAAATTTTATTTTTTATTTCCACAAAAAAGAAGTTCTAACTTAAGACTTTTTAGGAGAGAGGGGACACTAATGTCAGTTGAGGCACAACTAATTGGCTTCATGTACCTAGTCTCATAAAATCTTTATTACATTTTAGAATGATGGGTAACCTACTTATGGTGTGAAAAATATCTAGAATTTTTCATGAATGGTCTCTCTTCGGGCAACCAGCTCATGACTCAAGATTGGGTAACTAACCGTGGTGTGAAATATATCTATGATTTTCACAAATAGTCTATATTTGGGCACCCTACCCGTGATTTGTGTTAGGGTAACCTGTTTATGGTGTGAAAAATATCTAGGATTTCTCACAAAGAATTGATGATGATGTCTTGAAGATGTCTTACCTTCCTTTTTTGAAGTTGACCATCTTCTAATTTTTCTTTGAATTGTTTATGATGGACTTCTTATCATCTATTGTAGCCTTGTTGGTCTCAAAACCTTGCTAGGTCCTCATTTGTTGGAGTCTTGCTAGACTCTTTCTTCTTTGGTTTTTAATCACTTGGAGCCTCATTGAGCTCAGAACCTTGTCAGGGTCCTTATTTGATGGAGTCTTACTAGACTTTTTCTTTGTTAAAATCTTGTTGGGTTTTTAATCACTAGAGCTTTACTAGGCTTAGAACCTTGCTGAGTTCTAATTTATTGAAGTCTTGCTAGAATTTTCTTTGTCAAAACCTTGCTGGGTTTTTAATCGTTGGAGCCTTACTGGGTTTAGAACCTTGCTGAGTTCTAATTTGTTGGAGTTTTGCTGGATGTTTTCTATGTCATAACCTTGCTGAGTTTTTAATCATTGGAGCCTTGCTGGGCTTAAAACCTTACCGAGTTCTAATTTGTTATAGTCTTATTGGACTTCGTTAAGGATTTTTTCTTGTGCAATTCATGTGCGAGACTTTGTACAATGCTTTAAATGTTATGCATGTACAATACCTGGTTTGAAATATAAGCCTTCTTTTCTTGCCATCTCTCTATTGCTTGATGGATGAGGTTTGTAATTTCTAAGATAAGTTCTCTTAGTCTTTTGATTCTTCAGCTCATATGGGTTTTACCCACGTGGCTAATGTGTTTGATTGCCTCTTTGTTACACAACTTGAACATTAAGGCAATAAATAAAGGTTTGCTCAGTTAACCATTATTTGAGAAGTGACAACCTCTCTTGCTTATGATGTTGCCTCATAGTCAGACGGTGTCCCTCGATTGTGGTATCCTTGCACCATTGCCCACTCATTTTATTTTGATGAAGAAGTAGTGCTCCATTATTCTCACCTTGAAAGAGTTTATCCAATCATCTATTATCAATTACTGTTGTAAATTACCCTCTGGTTGCTCATTTATGTGATAACAATTTTCATATGTCATAGGCATCCATAAAAGGAAAAATCAATTTTTGGCCATAAATTTGCCTCTCAAGTGTAGGGTTACTCTCAAATGCTGCTGGAGTTCACCAAGTAGTATACTATCTTTGAGCAAAGTTGTCTTCATATGATCTAGTTGTGCTCGTTCTTCTGATTATCATTAAGAACACTTGTCGTTGTTAAAAGCCATTCATAACTTTGATGGATTTTGTTAAATCATCATTTGATTGTTCACAATGGGCTTCTTTTCCCTTCAGTTGATCTAAATATTATCATTTATCCCTCTCAAGGTCCACTGCATTGCCCCTTGGCTGCTCAACTTTTCAAGAACGACTCATAAGAAACGTCAATGTTATTTATGTCAATGACTTTGCAAACTTGATCAATGACCCTTTTTTTAAATCATTTGCATGTTTCAGAATTGATAGAGTAAAGGTTGAGAAAAACGTGTTAGCTCAAAGTTGGGTTATCCATGGCTCCGATGGATTTTTATATTTTTGAAGACAAAGATTTATCCAATGTAAGCTTAAAATAATTTTGTTTTGAATTTCTTATATTTTCCAAGGGATTTAATCTTTTAGGAAAAAAGGATAATTTGATCTTTTATCTTGGTAAGATTGGAATTGGTGAAGGTATATGATGAGTTGACCTTCTGTTTTTATGGACTTCAAAGTAAGAGGCTCAAATAAAAACTTGAGGTTTTATTTGAGATAAAATTGTCTCATTTTTAGCATCTATTTTGTCACTATAAATAATAATGAGTAGCTTTGTTTGCAATGTCATTATTTTTGTAAGAACATTCTTTCACATTTTGAGAACACCATTTATCCTTTCAGTTTGCTTACTTACTTGCTTGATTAGAAAAAGCTTTTATAAGGCATGTAACACAGTCTATGGTTACTGGCTATAAAAGAAACAGATTTATAGGCTCAAAGAGTTTTTCAAAGTTCTAAAGACTTAGGATCAAAGCCACAATGTTTTTTTTGTTTTATTATGTTTCTTTGATTCGCCCCTTTTGATTACTTTGGTGGGGCATCCTCATTTTGTTTTGACCTTGACTTAGTCATATTTATCTTTCATTTAGGCACTCTCCCATCATTCGATTTTCCCGGGCTCTTTGGCTTTTTCATGATCTCTCTTTGACTTTTAATCTTTAAATTTTTGCTTGCCTCTAATATGGGGTGTGATCTTAGTCAAGATCGACTTTTGAATTTTGGAATTTTCATTTGCCTCCCAGTGTGGGGTGTGATCCTAGTTAGTATCAATTTTTATCATTAGAATTTCCATTTGCCCCTCAGTATGGGGTGTGATCCTAGTTAGAGTGTTTATTTATATATATAAAAAACTTATTCAAGCTCAAATGGAGACTACAAGGGATATATTTTTTGAATGTGAAGGAATAAAAAAGATAACCTTTTATCATTTCAAGCATAAGCGGTTAGAAGCGATAAACTTTGTCCTAATCTAGTGTAATGGTTTGGAACTTTTGTATAAGACTTATGTTTTTATTAATCAATGAGTAGTAAATCGAACTATGTATGATTATGCATACTACTAAAATATGGCCCAAGAGACATGTAATATAAGCATATTATTTTCATTTTTTTATGTTATTTAAAAATTATTTGGTTACCACAAAATGATGATTGCTGTAATGATTCGTTTGCAACTTTACAAAAGGGTATTTGAATGCTGTTATAAGCAAACATCAAATTATTTCTATAATAAAAAAGCAAAAACAATTTTTTAAGATTATTTTGGCAAAAGGTTTTTTACAAAACTAATGTGGTCAAAATGTTTTCAATAGAGTTGCCACACCCGGACATCGCGGCGATCGATTAAAAAAATAATCTTGATTGGAAAAAGAATAGATATCTGGCATCTTGTTCTTTTAGGGGAAAATGTCTTGTTCAAGGAGTCGCCACCTAGTATTATGGTCACTAGGAACCCTAACTGGTAAACATAGATTATATGGTACAAGACTGGTTATGCAAAAGGGAAAATGCTATCATCCCTTAAGCGTCCTACTTAAGGCAAGCTGCATTGCTGGTTTTGTCTAAAATTGCTAATAATTTGTTCTCTTTTTCCTTTTTTATTCTTCCTTTCATGTTCTTGACTCTAGTGTCAGTTAACAATTCCTACGAATATTTTCCAACTCTGACGTTGGTAAATATCACACAAATCAAAAAATACGATACTCCTTACTATGGTGTCAGTGAATATTTTCGTAAAAAATGAATTTGAAGAAGAAATTTTCTATGCCATTTTTTTCTTGTTTATCTTTTATTATTATTTGCCTTTTTTTAGATGAAAGTAAAAAAAACATTACACGACATATTTGCATTTAACAGTAATAGTCCACAGATTGAGCACATTTACAAAAAATACAAACACAAAGAAAAAAAATAAAACAAAGTGCGAAGGGCCCACAAATAAATCAATGAAGGCGCCAAAATATTTTTGGAATTTTCTGTTTCGAAAAGGGGTTTGTTTGGTCAAATATCAAATTAGAATGAGCATAAAAATTATGACCAAGGCATAAGGGTGTGTTTTGCCAAGCACACCCTTAGCAAACACAATTTGGGCCAGCTAGGCCTAAAGCTCAGACCCGACCCACTCTTTTGTTTCTTTTTGGGCTGGGCTAGACCCAGCCAAACCGGCCCGGTTACTGATTCAGACCAGTAACCCGGCCGGTAGATATTTTCTTGCTACAGGAAGAGGGTAATTAAAAGTGAAAAGGAGGGGACGAAATGACTTACTTGTTGCTGGATCGCTGTTGCCAACTTCTTGAGCGAAGATTGATGCGGGTGCTCGTTGCTGGGATTACTGGTATTGTTCCTTCTGCTTTTGTTTTCCTCCCCTATGTTCCTTCTTCCTCTCGCCTTTGTATTGTGTTTTTTTTTTTTTGTGTTTTTCGGGTTCTTTCTCTCCCTTTCTCTCTCCCGTTCTCTTTGTTTTCTGTCTTTTTTTTTCTTGATTTTTCCTAATGACCTCCTCTTAGGGTTTTTTTTAATGGCCTCGTCTTAGGGTTTTTTTTGTGATGGCCGCTCTCCAGGTTTCTTCTGATTATCCCCCTTTTTTTTGCATACACTGAGGTCTGTATTTATAGTGCTAGAGTCCCTTCGCGTGTGAGAAACAAAGTTTCAATCAAACTCATTCTCTTTTTTGAAGTTTGAATTTGATTAAGAATCAAATTTGAAAACGGATAACTATCATTATCTTGAAAACAAGGATTATCTTGAAAATAATGATAGAATAACAAAAGCACATTGTAGTCCCTAGTTTTCATGCAAGTTAACAAATCACACTTTTCATCGAAATAAATCTCTGATCTTTTAAATTTCAAGGTTTACCCTCAAAATTAAATTAAAAATAAGTGGGTCAAAATTAGGTAACAACAAGAGTTATAGGATCAGTTATGAGTCAATTTTATAAATTTCAAAGGGGTTGCCTCATAGCATTTTGCATAACACACCTTGGGGTTTGATCATTTCTACCATTACATTTATCCAATCTTGGTCAACAATATAATGTCAAGTTATTACTTTTATAAAAAAACATCTTTTGGTTTCAAAACAATAAAAAGATAGAAAAAACATGTTTCACTGAAAAATGAGATGCAATCCCAAGACAAAAACATAAAATAGAAAAGTTACATAACATAATGATTGACAATGTAACACCTTTCTTAGATCAGTTTTCCCAGCAATATTTGTGTCTCGTCAGCGTTTACCAACCACTTGTTATGTTGAAGATGATCCAGTGACTATGTGATAGATGACATTATCTTTCATAAACTCAACTTGTCCCTTGCTCATCAACTTATAAACTTGATATTCTAAAATTCTTGTGATTTTTTGTTGAGTGACTTTGGACAAAGGTGAAGATGTTTGACGTATCTGGTTTGCAACAAATCATAGTGAATTCTGAGGCAAAACAACATGAATCTTTAAAGAACTCGGGGCGTTGAAGGCAATAATTTGCAAACTTTGATTAACTAGATAAGTATCAGAAACAATCTTTTAATGAGGGTGTGAAGAGAGACTAAGAGGCATATTCACAGTGAGCTTCTCAATTTGGCTTTCATGTGTGAAGGCTTTTTTTTTTTAAGTGAATGATTTGTCTTATTAGATCGGTTAACTAAGCCATCTCCTTTCTCATGAAGTTTTCTTGTTTTTGTCCAGGCTAAACTCTGTAATTTGCTTCTTGTAGATTTTGGTAGGGTTGGTGTTTAGGGGTGGGCCTACATTTCTTCTGCAAATGAAAGACACACAATGTTGCAATGCTAATAAATATGATAAGCATGCGAAAAAAGAAAGGGTAAATTGAAAGCGGGTTCACCTTTTAAGGGTGACAATCATTGTCATATGATGTCATTATTAGATCAATGAGGGAATTCATATTTATCTCGGTCAATTTGTAATAATCCAGACTCTTGTAAATCTCCGTGATTATCATTTACCACCCAAAAGTCCTGGAATTCAGGATGCTACATGTTGGGCTTTTCCTTAATGCAATTTGCAAATGACACATGCATCATAAGGATAGATTCTATTAATTAAGTGAACATGGATAGGTTTTCTACTTGGTCCAAAGGGTTTCAAACCTACCTAGTGATGATCTTTATAAAAACAATATAAGGGTGTTGCGAGGAATGATTAGGGCATGTATGCCCTTTATTACCAAACAAACACTAAGATATGAGTTGGGTGTTTCACGCATCTAAACTCTGACCTATAGTTATAAGGCAAATCGCTAATCCCCACCTAACTTAGAAGCTTGTGTGTGCTCTAAAACAACATTAAAGCAAGTGATGCATTAGACATTAATCTATATTTAATATAAAAATACATGAGCAATATAAAAAATTAAAGCATAAAAAGAATGTGATGTGAACTTCTTGATCACGTGGTCAAGCAACCATCATTGAAGTAGATAACAACTCAGAAAGCCAAAAATCTAGTTTTATAGAACTTTGACCTAGAGGTAACTTTATACCTAAGAACCAAAGGTATTGGAAAAAGACTTGGACCCAGAGATAACCTTGTGTCTAAGAACCCTAAGTATGCAAATGACATCACAAAGCCATTTAATCTTCAATAAATCAGTGTACGATCTTTGTCCCTTAAAAGAAAGGTTGTTTTGTCACAAACAAGCAAAAGAAAAACTCATATTTATTCTCCAACTTGCTACTGAAATTTGCACCTAAAAAAAAAATATAGTATCCTCTAACTAACCATAATGGACCCCTTTTTGAGTTGCAAGCTAATGAGCATAAACTAGTAATCAACTAACATAAGTCTAATAATGAAATAAGTCCCTAAACAATATCTAACGGGTCAGAACATATACAAATTAAAAAATAATTATTCATCATTAAATAAATAAATAAAATGGGATGATAAAAAAAAGTCTTCATGTCAAAATTCCTCCATGTAGCCCAAATTTCCAATTTTCGCACATTATTGTTAGATTTTAAGTCTTGATTTCAAACACATTGTTCTATCTCATCTAGATGAATTATTGGATCCACCATATATGGTTGGAAATCTTGAGATGTCTAGTTTCCATCCCAACCTGAATCGCAGCAAAATGCCACCTGTATCTCCAGATATGTCCTAAACAGTACACAAATGTCTAGTTTGATAGATTTGACTAAATTTGACTAGTAACTTTGACCCTCTAAAATAATATGTTCTCGAACTCTATTTAACCTAAAAAGATAGAAAAATATATTTCCATGTGTCTAGTATCTCCATGTAAGATTTAAGCTCGTTCTAATGTACGGTTTGTGAGATATGCCTGATCTCGTAAAATTGGTCTGCAGACATTTTAAGGCCAAATTCGAACATAACTTGGTTCGTATCATCCTCCCTTTCTTTAAAAAGATTCAAACTCAAATTTGTATCATGGTGAACATGTTCTAAGGTCAACAAATCAGTACCAAGTTGAAGAATAACATCATCATCAAAATCAATAAGAACCTTATTAGCAAAGAAGGTCCCCCTGATATATAAGCTCTCATTTTCAACCATTTTCTCATTCTTCAATTTTTGTTACTTCTCATATATTTGCTTAGGTGTCAAAGATATAAGAGTTATAGGTCTTACATCAAATGAATACCTATCTGTCACTCCATCATCCATAACTCTCCTATCATACTGTCATGGTCTACCAAGCAACAAGTGACTAGCTTGTATTGACACAACATCACGTAACTCCTCATCACAATATTTACCAATAGAAAAAACAACCAAAACTTGCTTATTCACTTTCACTTCACCACCATCATTCATCCATTGTAATTTAAAAGGTATGAGATGTTTGATAGTGTACAAGTTCAACTTTCTCATCAATTCAGTACTAGCTACATTAGTGCAACTACCACTATCTATAATTAAGCTACATACCTTATTATAAATATGGCATCTCATGTGGAATATGTTCTGCCTCTAACCTTATGAATCATTCATCTTGACATGCATATTCAATTTTCTCCTTACCACAAGTGCCTTTCCCTTAACCGGATACTCAACACATACATCATTAGTATCCTTCAATAGTGGCATCTTCTCTTTTTTCATCCTCCCTATCGGTCTCAACCTCTTTATTATCTTTCATAACAATGAATCTTTTATTTGGACACTGTGAAGAACATTACCAAAACTTAGACAATTAAAGCATTTAATGTCACGATTATAAGTAGGAGTAACATTGTTACCTTTAACAATGGTTGAGGTGTCTTTCTTCTCTCTAGGCTATTTGGCCTTACCATCCTCATTCTTCTGTGATGGATCACCCCTAGTGTTAGCTTTCCAAGGTTTTGAAGGGCCTAATGGTTGGCTTTGCTAAACAGTACCCTTCTATTTAAGCTGTTTCTCCACCTTTATGGCCATATGCACTATCTCCTCCAACTCCATTTAATGATGCAACTCCACAATATGAGCTATATTATAATTAAGGTCATTTATAAATCTAGCCATAATAGCCTCCTTATCCTCCTCAATATTAGCTCAAATCATAACAAGTTTCATCTCCTTGAAGTACCCATCAACATTCTTTGTACCTTGACTCAAACTATGCAAACTTTGATACAATTATCTATAATAGTATCCAGACACAAATCTCCTCATCATAAGGGATTTTATCTCATCTCAAGTATCAACTTGCCTCTCATAATTCCTCCTGCGGTTTGTCACTAACTGATCTTACCATACAATGACATAGTCGGTTAAACAATCACAATATGCTTGATTTTCTTGGGCTATGAATAATTGTGACACTAAAAAATCCACTCTACCTTCTTCTCCTATTCTGAATAAACTTTATGATCATTCTTCCCCTCAAAAGCCAATATTTTTAGCTTAATTGTACCCAAATCTCCACCTAACTCAACATTATGGTCCTGATACCTATAATTACCCCTCTAGCCAAAATTATCACCATATCTTTCCTCTACAAACTAAGAATTCCACTACTGTTCAAAATGTTCCCCATGTCCATGGAAACATCTTCAAAATCAATATCAATCATGTCCGCATTATCAACCATAAACTCATTCATATTAGTGTTAACTCACCTAATAGTCATTCTAACATTAAATTCTCTTCCCTCATGCCTAATTTGAACCCTACTATGATAATTAACATGTTGCCTTTCCAACCTATCTCTAAATTCATTGATTCATAATACGTAATTAAGTTATAATTTCATTGTCTCCTCTTTGTGGTGCCATGTTGTTACTTGCCTTTGACATCTTTGAATCTGAAAATTGGTTAGTTGACATAAAATATATATTCCTCACCCACTCCCTTATGTACTTACACTCCTCTTATGTTTCACTCAACTATAGGCTTTTGACTCAATTATGCTCACAACGCTTTTTTCCTCTTGTCTTACCTTTTTTCAACTTTTACAGAATTGAAATTAATACCAAATATAACAGCCATGACAATGTATCCAAATATGTGTATATGACTCAGGAAGCAAGAAAAATATAAAAACAAGAAAGACAAAACTATGATTACAATTTCACGAGTAACAAGTGAATTTATATGAAAAATGGATGTTTTTAAAGACGCAAAAGCAAAAAGATGAAAATGTTATATAAGAAATTTAAATGAAACCTAAATATATCAATTATGATGTTATTATACTATCATAATTGAAAAATAACAGCAGCGAAACAAGTTTGAATTACTAAAACGAATTAGACACGTTACGACAAGTTCCAATCCTAAATTTAGTTCCTATAGAAAAAGAACTCCAAATGACCTCAAATTTTATATGTAAAGTGATTAGAACCTTAAAACATAGTATATAAAAGTTGAGAATTTTATGAATTGTTTTGACTCAAGATTCACTTCTAATACGAATTTGACCTTTTACGACAAGTTTTAATCTCGTCTTTGGTTACTATAACAAACGACCTCTAAATAATCTCAAATTTTATATGGGGTGCTATTAGGACTCCTAGAACCATTATACAAAATTGAAGAATTTTATAAATTGGTTTGGTCCAAATTATTCCTTGTTTGTGTACCATTATAGATTTAATAAAAGTGACTTTTAGATTCTTTTTCTTTTTCTTTTTTACTCTTTATGCTACTCATTTATTCTCCACTACTATCCAAAATAAAATTTTTTTTAAGAAACCCTGTGTCGTGGCGTGCACAACGTCGAACAAGTCTGCCTTCTAAGTGTGTTGGAAAGGAATGATTTTGTGTTTAATCATAAAATTATGATTATGAAGTTCAGGAGTTGCCACCTAGTATTATGGTCACTAGAAAACCTAATGGTCTGCGAGAATCTGGGTAAGGGACTGGTTATACAAGGAGAAGATGCATCACCCCTAGTGCACCCTACCTAAGATAAGTTGCATTGTTGTTTCATTGTTATTTTAAGTTGCATTTCTGGCCATTGGTCTTGTCTAAGGTCCAAAGGAGATCTCTTTTTATGAAGAAGTCTCTACCTTATCGAGTTAAATCATAACCATTCTAAGGGCTAGACTTATTTATTTCTTGAATATAGCTAAGTCCTAGTATTCCGAATAACAAAATAATTGTTATGGTTTTTTTTTTTGTATTTTGACCAAACCCTAATGGATAGTTATAAACTAGTTAAGATATCTATTTTTGTATTTTATTAAAACATGATAAAAATATGATTTTATCTTTAGAAAATATGCATGAAAAACCTTTAGGATTTGACCGTATGTATGAAAGCAAAATATTTTTTTGTTTTTTGAAATGAAAATTTATTTTTAAATTTTTAAAATTTTTAAATTTTTTTTGAAGTTTTGGAGGAAATAAGATATTTTTAATACTGAGTTTGTATCTTACAGTGTAAGTCTACAGCCTGGTATTATGCAAAATTATTGGAAAAACATGTGAGGGACCCATAAATATTTTTAAAATACCCATTAGAAAATTTGAAATTTTTTTTAAATAATATATATTTTTATTATTATATTATTTTTAATATTTTATTATTAAATATGTGTTGGGCTGGACCCGGGCCAACCATCCAGGCTGGGCTGAAACTTTTCCAGCTCGACTCAGTCGGGTGGGCCAACTGGCTGCCCAACAACCTCTTTTTTTTTGTTTGGGCTGGTCTGAAATAGGTCCAACGCTACTATGTTGGGTCGACTAACGACTCAACAACCTTTATGGAGTGGACCCGGCCTAGCCATATGAGCCGGGTTAGAACGAAGCCTATTCGTATAACTGCTGACAAAAGCCAGTAGTTGCAGAATGTAAACACAACAAAAGGGTTAAAGTAAAACAAGAAATGACTCCACCATCACTGTTGATTTCTGAATTAGCAGCGACACAACTTTAGGCTGCCGATTTCTGAATCAGCAGTGACAATTTTTGTTGCCAAACAGTTTACACTGTCGATTTATGAATCGACAACGACAGTTCCTGCTGTCGATTTATAAATCGGTAACGACACAGTTTCTGCTGTTGATTTTTGAATCAGCAAAGACTCAGTTACGTTGACGATTCATGAGTCAACAGGGGTTATGTGCGCTGACGAATACGTCATTTGTGGCTGTAATGCCCGACAGAAATCTAAGTAAAAAGGTCGGCTCATGCTAAGTGATAGTTTAGGGGAGCAAACCGGCCTACCTTAAAATGGAGATAAAAACACTTCTAAACCAACCCTAAAAACCCCACCTCATTTAATGGGGGTATAAATGCAAGGAGAGAGAGAGAGGGTGACCCTTGCTATTCCCCAAAATCCGACCAGCTGCATGCAGCAGACCCCCTCCCTCTTTCCCAAAGAGAAGACCCCCAATCTAGCTGCATGCATCCCTCTTGAACCTTAGAGAGGAAAGGAGAGTTAATGAGTGTCGAAAATGGCTGAAACCATGACAAAAAAGGGTGTGTAACAGGCCGGCTGGTAGAACTAGAGAAGGAGGGAAGGAAAACCGAAACTAGAAAGGAAAAAGAAGCATAAAAACATGAGCAAAAAGGGGGAGAAAAACTTGGTAAATTCCTTCCTAAAACTACCAAAAATAGTAAGGTATGAACCGAAATTGTGTTGTCCGCAGTGAACTAACATTAGTTGCTGAAATTGTGTTGTCTGTAGTGAACTATCTTTCACTACCGAATTCTGGTATCTGCAGCAAATCAGTGTTCGCTGCTGAAGTGTGTTGTCTACAGCGAATCAGTGTTCGCTGTCTAATTTCTACTGTCAACCGCGAATCAGTTTTTAGTGATGATTCTGGGTCACTAGCGAACCTGTTTTCGCTAACTAAATTTTGCAGTAAATTTACATATCTAAAATGGCCTAGTGATTAAGATGATTGCTTTGTGATGGTAATATGTGGAACAATGGAACATGAACTTGTGTATGCTTGTGACATGTGTAGTGACGAGTTGTGTATGATTATTGAATACAAATGTACTAATTTATGGCCATTGATGTTTTATGTGGTACGTCTGGGATCAGACCTTTGTCAGGATAAGGACACCCCGCGGGTGGAACAGGTAGGTGGTTTCCACCTTTTTCTTATATGATGTTAATGCTTTGAAATGATTTACTTATGGACGATATATTATTGAATCCTTGATGAATGATGAAACGACGATGAAATGTTTGATTGAATTCTTGACGAAAGTTGTAACGATTATGAAATGTTGATCGAGTTCTAGATGAATGTTGAAACGATGATGAAAATGTTAATGTTCTAAAATGACTTCTTTGAGGAGGATATATTATTGTGTTGCGATGAATATTAAACCAACTAAGAGATGTTAATTGAGCTATTATGAAATTGGGCTGCTGACAAATGTCAAACTGGTTATGGAATGTTCATTGTGATTGTTGATTAGCTTCAACTAATGGCATCCGAGATGGATGACCAGGTTGTGCTTGATGATTAGCTTTAGCTAATGACATTCAAAATGAATGATTTGGTTGTGATTGTTGATTAGCTTTGACTAATGACATCTGACATGGATGATCGGGTTGATTAGCTTTGGCTAATTGCATTCAAAATGAATGACTGGGTTGTGCTTGATGATTAGCTTTAGCTAATGGCATCTGAGATGGATAACTGGGTTATGATTTTTGATTACCTTCGGCTAATGGCATTCAAAATGAATGATCGGGTTGTGGTTGTTGATTAGCTTAGGCTAATGGCATCCGAGATGGATGACCGGATTGCGCTTGATGATTAGCTTCGACTAATGGCATCTGAGATGGATTACCGGGTTGTGGTTGATGATTAGTTTTTGTAAATGACATCCTAGATGAATGGCCAAATTGATTATGACGATTGGTTTTGGCTAATGGTATTCATAGAAATGACGGGTTTGATTTCATGATTAGTTTTGAGTTAATGGCATCTGAGACGGATGGCCGAGTTTAAATTTTGTGATTAGCTACGGCTAAAACTATCCAAGGTGGATGACAGGGTTAAGGTGAAGTAATTAACCCCGACCGATGTTAAACTTCGGCCCCACAACTCCTATGAAGAGATTGAGGTGTGTGAATGAGAAAAATACACGTAACAAAATAATAAGAGATGTACAATGCATATAAGAAGTAAAAGAAAGAATCTATCCATTCTAAGTTAAAGAATCTATCCATTCTAAGTTAATAACAAAAAGTAACGACAACGTACTTCTAGTTGTTTATTATTATGTTAGATTATTTACAATTCTTATATCCATATTGTTTTGTAACAGGGACATCACACAATCAAGGTGTATAGGAAAGCCCATTCCACGGGTTCATATATTTTGAAAGGTGCTATGTAATAGCATATCTTAGGTGTTATGTTGATTATTTGCTATTCGACACTTTTGTAAGGACTTAAAATGAAAATTGTAATGGAACACGGAAATGGATGTACAAACTTGTAGATACGATGTTATGAATATATTATGTGGTATTCTCTTTTATGAGGATGTTGTGTTATGTTGTGCAAACATGTAGATACGATGTAAAATTTTTGTTCGACACTCGTGTATAAACTCGTGTTGATAAGGAGACTAGAACAAGAATGCAAACTCATGAGTATGTCAATATGATGTAACGCAAATGTATGAATATGAAAATATAATATTGTGGACATATGTATTGAGTATCCATCTTATGAGAATATTGATTTACAAAAACTATATCTGTATGATGCCATGATAAAGAAGGGAACCTAATTACTAATTCACAGAATGTCATTGTGAGAAGTATCAAAAATTAAAAAAAAAATAAAAACATTTCACCGATTTTGGCTTTGAATAAGCCGGGTTGTTCCACAAGACGTGAATTAATTCATGTCCTACTTGCAAGATACGGGAAAAAGGAAACAATGAAGTGTAGGAGAGAAAGGATAAAGGAGTTTACTTGGGCTGAAGGTGTTGCAGGTTGGAAGTTTGAGTTGTAGGTTGCAAAATGGGTTGCTAAAGGTTGCATGAGTTGGTCTCATTAGGGCGGCGATTGTAAGGGCAATTGCCCGACGAGACCTACTATTGGGTGTAGTACAACTTCAGGCTATCATGGTGGTGTATGGTTTGCCCGGTTTAGTAGGGAAAAGAAGCATTAAATGCCTCTGATAAATAGCCACTAGATAGTTTTATCAGGTGAAAAGAAAGAAGAAGATGAATAGTAGCCACACAATGCGTCGTCTGATTTTTTTTAATCTTTAAAACGACATCGTTTTAGTTTTAATTTAGAGATTCGACCAAAATTCAATTTAGTCCTTCCTTTTAATTGGCCTGTAACTTCTATTTTTATTCAATTTCGCTCCTGCCGAACTTCAATATCAGTCTTGAATTTCAGCGTCTTTGTCATTTTGGTCCTTGGTCTTGATTTATGCAAATTGACCTTCAATTGATAATCAAACTTTTAATTTTCTTCAATTTCATCACTTATTTCAATCAATTGAGTCTCTAAAATTTGGCGCCTTTTTCAAAAAGGTCATTGACTGCGAATTTCTTCAATTTTGACTATAAACTTTTATTTTCTTGTAATTTTACCCCTGATTTCAATCAATTGACTTTGAACAAATTAAGTTCGGTCGTCTAAAATTCCTATTAAACCTAAATTGGGTTCCCAAACTTATTTTTTTACTAATTAAATCCTTAATAAAATTAATTTGATTCATTTAAAATATAATTAAGTCCTTGCACTTAATTAAATCCTTTAATTTGACCCAAATTAATTCTTAAACATAATTAAACTTTTAATTTGGCTCATGATTAAATCAAGTTGACCCATTAAAAATCAAATTATATGCATAGTCTTAATTTTTATGCAGATTAATCCAATAATGATTTAATTTGACATTCAATCTGTATTGTCTCTTTGGTTTTGGGTAGAATGGGGTACAATTAGGCTCCCAATTCATTCAAAATTGCAGCTTGATCTTCCTCTATATTTGAAATCCTCTTAGCTTACTTTTTTCAAAATGCTAGTTTTCATGCTATTATTATTTATTATTTATTTTAAAAGAAAAAATGGTAAATTTTAGGAAATAACCCAAAAATGGGTTATGACACCCTAAACACAAACTATTAAGCTTTATACACAAAATAATCAAAAACTATATTAAAGAAATTAAAGCTAGGGAAGCCGAAACTAACAAGAAAAAAAAAATAAAGGATATAACTTGATTTTGGAAACCTAACTCTAATACCAATTGATGTTAACCTCTTGATCACGTGGTCAAGCAACCCTTAACAAAGTAGATAACAATCAGGAAAGTTGAAAATTAGGTTTGATAGAACCTTGACCTAGAGGTAAACCTATATCTAAGAACCAAAGGTATTGAAAAAAAACTTAGACCCAGAGACAACATTGTATATAAGAGCTCTAAGTATGTAAATGACACCACAAAGCTAGTTAATCTTTGATAAGTTAGTGTATGATCTTTTTCCCTGTAAAGAAAAGTTGTTTTGCCATAAACAAACAAAAGGAAAACTCACATTAATTCTCTAACTTGCTGCTGAAAGTTTTAGCTAAAAAAACATAATATAGTTTCCTCTAACTAACCCTAATGGACCCCTTTTGAGTTGCAAGCTAATGACCTTAAACTAGTAATCAACTAACATAAGTCCAATAATAAAATAAACCTCTAAACGATGTCTAATGGGCCAGAACAAATCCAAATTAAAAAATAATTATTAATAAATAAATAAATAAAATAAAATAATAAAAACAAAGTCTCCATGCCAAAATTGCTCGTTGTAGCCTGAATCTCCAATGTTTGCACATTATTGGCAAACTCTCATCTAAATGAATTGTTGGGCCCACCATATATGGTTGGAAAACTTGTGATGTCTGGTTTCCAAACCAACCTGAATGACAACAAATTCTATTT
>Ga0307515_10003980_pt1 | contig 30825 bp, 42 predicted proteins | sample 17_EM_MG_FD_194513 | JGI IMG/M metagenome (GOLD analysis project Ga0307515, IMG submission 194513) | Populus trichocarpa ectomycorrhiza microbial communities from riparian zone in the Pacific Northwest, United States - 17_EM | ecosystem: Host-associated > Plants > Roots > Unclassified | place...
GATACAGGTTCAGGAGTAGGCTCTCGTGCAGGTTCTAAAACAGGCTCTGGAGCAGGTTCGGGGACGGGTTCGGATATCTGCAACACTTCATGAGTTGAAGGACCAGGTTGTGGGGTTGCAGTAGCATGCGGAGGGAAATGGTTCAGCCCGGAGAGTTGTTTGGGTAGTGGGGAGAGTGGCTCTGCTGGCCATGAAAGGTAGGGATTAGACGCGTGAACGGGGTAATATGGAGCATGTGCGGGTTGCGATTTATGAGTATGGGGGTGAGCGTAAGTGGGTGAGATTGGTGGTGGACTGGGCGTGGCCCCATCCACATGCTGGAAATGCTGGTTGTAGATCGGATGATGAGGATGATATGGTTGGTGTCCACGATTAGGATACGATCCTCTGCCTGCCCCATTGGAAGGCCCCACTGCCATCCGCGGGGGGGTATGGGATGGGGGATGGCCATTCAGACCATAGTGTGGGGGTGGCTGGGCGTATTGCTGAGCGTACCCATTGTGATACAAGTACGGATTATAATAACCTGAGTTATGGTAGGGAGGTTGTTGGTTGGCCATCGCTGCAAAGAAGCGGCATGAGATGATATTCTGAGGGGATGGCAGAGCATATAAGGTGCCCACCGGAATTGCAGCGCAGATGAGCCGGACTCAAGTGTTTGCGTCAGCGACGGAGAGAATCCGGGTAAAAGAACTTTTCGGTGCTTCTTCGTCGCCAAAGACGGGGGGATGAAGTCGGCGAAAGAGCCGGCGATGGTGGGGCACAGCGCAGATCGGGCCACAGGGCCTCAAAGGTGAGTACGATGAACGTCAGGGAAGAGGAGGGATTGATGCCGGTGGGCGGATGCAATCCAGCGCGTGTTCATCAGGACACAAGCCTGCCTCCCGAGGTCATGAGCAACACGCTCGCTATCGACGACGGCCATCCTCTCGCTCTCGAACTACAGAGCCTTCGTACTACGGTCGCAAAGTATCAGGTATCCATCGTCATTTCGCTCGTGGCATCTTGACCGATTTCCTGACACAATGTGTTTCGCAGCACGAGGCGGCATCTGCATCCGTAAAGCTCCAAAGACACTCGCTCGAGACATCTTATGCTCTCGAGAGGTCTCAGGCTTTGGAAAAGGAGAACGCTCGTCTCGTAGAAGAAATCAGTGTCCTTCGAGCCCACCCAAACACCAGCCCAGATCCCTCCGCTCTCCAGAATCCCCAACTGAACAACGCTCTCCGCGAACTGTCCGACAAACTCTGTCAGACCGAGGAACTGCTGTTGAAACGTACGAACGAATCGTTGTACGCGGCCCGTGAACTCGCCAGGGTCAAGTATGAACGAGATGTTGCACATGGGATCGCTGCCAATGCTAAGGCCCGCGAGGAGGATTGCAAGGTTCGAGAAAGGACCCTTTTACTCCAGGCTCGCAATGCCAAGGAGGAGAGTAACATGGCAGATCTTGTCGTTCAGGTCAGCTCCGCAGTCACCTTGCGCAACCCAACTATGTGTTCATTATCGGAACGCAGGAATACGCCAATCTGGTACGGAATCTGACGGATAAGAGTCCTCCGTCCCCGCAGAGCGCCAAGTCAACAGAGACCAACCATTCACGCCAACTCTCCTTCTCAAAGGACCTCGCCCAAGGCAGGATCGGCCTTCAGAAATTAATCGGTGAATTCAGCGAGGAGACCGAGAGATTACATGCCAAGATATACGATCTCCAGTCTGAGCTCGAGCTTGTCAAAACCCAACTGGAATCAGAACGCAAACTTGCCGAGCAGGATAGACACACGCTTGCGCGTGTTCAAACCGAGTTCGATAAGCTCAACCTCGACGATTCTACGGCCGCAAAGATGGTCTCTCGTTACATGTACGTCTCTCGCAATTCACACCACCATGTGTCTCACACGTGTCCAGGAAATTCTCGCAGACATCCAACAACACGTTGCAGAATGCATTAGAAAGCCTCAAGGTCAGGCATGCAGCCACAACCGCCACATTAAACGCCCAGATCGATTATTTTCAACGATGCTTATTCTCCGAGAAAAGGATGGCCGAGAGACTTCGCATGGCTCTGGATGACCTCTCAGAGGAGATTTCTCGGGAGACTTACGGCAGGCGAAGAGAGATCACTCTCAGACTGGTCTGTCTCGGGAGGGAAGAAAATCTCGCCGAGCACCTCCGTCGGTGGCACAGGAGGGCTCGCGAGTATCACCAACGTGTATCTTCATTCACAAACGCCGAGGAAGTGTTGGATATCTTTGGGAAGGCCCTCTCTGAGTCAGACGGTCTTCTTGACGCGTTGGATGGTGAGCTCTACTTGGAGGACCTCCCTGCTGGTTCTTTGGCCCGCGTTATCGCGGCGAGGGATGCTGCAGGTTTCCTTTCGCAGGAACTCCAGGTGGAAACTGACAGGCGAATGCAATTGGAACGATACCTGGCTCATCTGCAGGAAGAACAACCCTCGTTACCAACCTCCACTGAGCAGCTCAACGAAACAGAGGAACCCCTTCCCGATCACGTCGCAGGCGTTTCCTCCGATAGTCTGAGCCCTGATGGTCCTCCCGCATACTCTGATGCCGATACCCAAGACGACCTCCCGGAAACCAGGGTTGAAAAACCTTTACCCCGTTCCCCGAAAAGCCCCATCCCTTCTAGACCCTCTCCAAACCTTGTATTATACCACCCGTCTCCAGTAGTCTCTTCCCCCCTCGACGGCGTCCCGTGGCTAGATCCCGAACTCAATGGCACCGACGAAGTGGTCGAGAAGGAAAGTCATGTTGATGCAACCTCGCCTATTACCCCTCCCCTCCCAGTAATTGTAGAATCGGGAGAGCCTTCCATACCCTCGGTCCATGTCTCGCCGGTCGACCCTGAACCTGCCCCAGCAATCAACGACCACAACGTGTTATCGACTGAGGAAGCCTCCCTGCCTGTGCGTGGTCTCAAGCGGCCCTTATCGGCCCTAAGCTTGACCCCTCAATCATCGGTCTCCGAAGTTCGTTCCCCGATATCCACCGTTCGCACACCATCGCCCGCAACCAAACCAGAAGATCCAAAACGTCGAGAATTAATGGAGAAATTATCGAGTGTCAAATCACGGTACGACGATCTACAGAAAGCGTTCCGTGGATGCCATACGACCCTCAAGGAGCTCACGAAGTCACTGTCGTTGATCCCCCAGAGCGATACCCTCGGCCTTGTCCGGATCACTGTTCAGCGGCTGGACGACTTCAACGAGGATACTCGAGTCGAGTTGGAGATCCGTAGCGCAGATGAGGAGAGGGTCATACAGGGCCTCCAGACTCTACTAAAGGTCAAAGGTGCTATCGCGAGCGAGGAAGAAATGGTGGGCCTCGAGGAGAAAGTCACAGCCTTCGTTGAAGGGACGGAAAAATCAGTCTCTCGAGCAATGCAGCAGTTTTCGCAGAAGTTGGACGATCTGACGCACGATATAGCTTCCATCAAGGCATTCGTTCACGACTTACCAGAAGACGCTCCAGAACCTCCCAAGTCTTCTGAGACATGGTCCACTTTCGCCACCTCCTTCCTCGGGCAGCGACCACCTTCGCGGTCTGTCAGCCCTGCACCGACATTTGGGTCTGTGATGACTACACCGAGGCTCCGACACGCTCCTTCCCTTCCACGATTGCGCAAACCGCCTACGCTGGAACTAGTTGACCCGCTGGCTGGGCTTAACCTCCGCATACCAATACCTGTACCATCACCCGCACCATCATCGCCTCCCATCGCCAGACCCTCATCCCGGCAACAACGAGCCGTATCCGGGATGCATGTGCTCGGCTTTGGGTACAGAGGTAGTCTGTTGGCCTCTCCAAAAGCAAGCCGGAGGCCCTCGTTGGCCCAGACCCCTGATTCTGATTCTGATAAGCTGACTGGGGCGGAGGGTACGTCTACTGACACACCGGACGATATAGAGTAACGTGTATTATTGCCGGGCCAGGTATTTATATAAAGTAGCGTATTTTGATATTTATTGACTAGGTACTCGGGGCTCGGGCTACGAGGAACGTGGATCTCTACCGGGGTTTACCTTTGTCGATTGATCCACCTCAACTGAACCAACTACCATGTCCACCGAAAAGATTGAGCCCGACTACGATGCGGTCCCATTCCCTTCTGACTCCTCGCGTTCTCGACCGTCTCTTCACGATATGTATCAGAACTTCCAGCGTGGCCCCGTTCCGGCGCCCTATCCTGTTTTCCATACACCGGTTTACGACGATCCAAATATTTCCGGTCGGGGGGCGAGACGGGTTGCCTCCCCACACACGCTTGTAACCCCTAGATCTGCTGTTTACTCGCGCTACCCCGGACCTCAGCAGCATGGACCAAGACTGAACACGATTGATAGCGCGGGTTCTGTTGAAGAAAACCCCCCGGGACGGTATATCCCATGGAATGACGATCGTCGAGAGGACCTGGAAAAGAACTCGGAAAAGCTTGCTCGATCGAACGGTCCCATCCAAGAGAAAGAGGAACGGCTTATCGCGGCCGAGGCAGAATACGAACGCTTGCAGTCCATGGATGCTAAGGAGCGTGAGAAGTATCTGAAGAAGAAGCGAATCGAATTTCATGTCACCTGTGGGTACCCTCAAACTAACTCTTCCCGTGCTGGCGTTGATCCATGAGGCCGGTAGCAATATATAATCGTCACAACTTTCTCCTCCGCCTCGCGCGAGCTCTTCTTACGTATGGAGCACCTTCCCATCGTATTGAATCCCAATTGCAGGATTGTGCGCAGATTCTGGACGTCAAGGCGGAGTTCGTACATATTCCGAGTCTCATCATCTGCTCGTTCTATGACCCGGAATTCGAAGGGCCAAACACTCAACTGGTTCAGGTGAACGGCAGCCTTGATCTTGGGATCTTGCATCAGATCCATCTTATTTACCGAGACGTTGTCCACGACGAGATCAGCGCAAAGGTCGGAACCACACTCCTCAATGAATTACTTGTCTCGAAGCCGATATATGGGCCATGGGCCCTGATGTCTTTCTCGTTCCTCATGTCGTTCCTGATCTGTCCTTTGGCCTTTGGCGGCTCGCTCGTGGATACGTCCGTAGCTGGAGTTGGTGCGATCATCGTGAGCTTCATGAAGTTCAGGGTCGCGACGAAAAGCGAGGTGTACGGTCACGTCTTTGAGTAAGCTGTTTTTTTTCCTCCGGAGACTTGCGAGGTGTTGAATGTCTTCCCAGGATTTCTATGGCAATGTTGATGTCGTTCCTTGCTCGGGCCCTGTCGTCCATTCCTGGGGACTACTTCTGCTATATCGCGATATCGTCTGCGGCTATCGTCGGCATTCTGCCTGGGTACCTTGTTCGTATGTGCATTCTCTTCTCATATGCAAAGCTCTTCTTAAAATGTGGCCCAGTGACAAGTTCCCTGGAGTTGGCATCGAAGAACATCGTCTGTGGAAGCATCAAGATGGTCTATTCACTGATCTACACCACGTTTCTGGCGTTTGGTCTTCAAATCGGCTCTGATGTATACCTCCGGATCGACGGTGCGGCACGCCAACGCCTTGAGGGACTCGCAAATCGCTTGTTTACTAGTGTCTCCGTCGAGGGTACTTTCAACGCAACCGATACCTCATCGCGAAACGCCTTTCTCAACGGGACTTTCACGGTTACTTACCAGTCACCTCAAGAGGACCTCTACATACACGAGGGGTGTTACAGGTTCCCGAATCGCCAGTGGTACTTGCAACCATTCCCCTGGTGGACTCAGTTTTTCCTCGTGCCCCTGTTCTCTCTGTTCTCCTCTCTGTCGAACATGCAGCCGATCCTGAGCATTCAACTCATTGTGATGGTCATCATCTCTTGCGCGGCATACGCCGCAAACAAAGCGGCCAACATGTATATCTTTCGGCGGTCTGATGTGGTCTCGATGCTAGGAGCGTTTACTGTCGGGATTCTTGGGAATGCCTACTCTCGGAAGATGGGTGGGACAGCATTTACCTCGATGGTTACAGGAGTTCTGTTTTTGGTACCCTCTGGATTGTCGCAGACGGGAGCGTTATCGGGTGGGAACGGGATTGCGATTGGAGGAGCGATGATTGCGGTCTCTATTGGGATCACAGTGGGGCTATTCATCAGCCAGGCATTCGTTTACATGTTTGGGTCGAGGAAGGGAGCGGCGATGTTTTCATTCTGATGTCTTTACGTTTCGCGGCTGGGACGGGTGGTCAGTTGATTAGATACACGTGACGAGGATGAGTGGTCGTGAGAACTGATTCTGGTTTGCCCAGTGCCCAGGTTCTGGGGTCGGACGAATCGTCTTTTGTGGTTGTCTCTGGTCGGACGGGGTGGATGAGATGGATTCGAGAGAGAGTTGGTCTCGCACGACCGACGGGGAAGATAAGGACGATAACGGACGATGTATAGCCATCAGTGGTCAGGCCCGATAATTCGGGATAAATATGAATATTTGTGCGCGTGGCCGTCTCGTGGGTTACGTTTACTTTTTCTTTCTTCCTCTTCCTCTGCAGCATAGGTAGAAAATAAACCTGCAACGAACGAGACGAGAAACTCTTCCCACTCCAATCCGACCTGCTGTCACGATTCATTCTCACCCACAACGCACTTCAAGGGACCTAGTCCCTCCCAACCCAGTCCTGGAATCTTTGGCCTCTACCCAGAATCCCCAGCCACAACAGCCCACCTCCCTCTCCCTCTTCCCAGCTTCCCCCTCCCCCGCAAGAATCCGCTCCCGCTCCCAGTACGAAGACCGCGAACCGGCGTCACCCACCGCAGCGAACCTCTCCCCAACCACCACCGATAGTGAACAAGAGGAACCTGCCAGGAAGAGATTGAGGCTCGGGAACTACTCTGGCTCTTTCTCAAACTTGCCTCTAGACTCCCTGCCGACCAAACCGCTTGGTGCCATGCGACTTCAATCTGATCAAGCATCTCCCTCATCCACCTCCCTCTCTGTGCCCCCAAACCCGTTAGCCGGCCCTTCCACTCCCATACAAAGTTCGAACACGTTCAGCAGTAATGGTCACACAAACGGGGCTGGCCCGACTACTAACGGTTTCTCAAGCGGACTGACGAACGGTTCCGGATCCTCGAATTTATCCCCGGGCTCTCTCAAGAACGGCGTCAACAAACACAGCAAAGTTGTGGCACGGGTATCGCTTCCTGGCAGGAAGCTCTTTCCTGAATCAAACGTAGATAGGGAGGAGTTCGTGCGACTAGTTATCCAGAGCCTACGGGATGTGGGTTACATGTAGGTACTTTCTACTTTTCAGACGACATGCGATTGCTGACCGATGATACAGCGAATCGGCCGCTACGCTAGAAGCTGAATCTGGCTACACTATGGAATCACCAGAAGTCGCAGAATTCAGGCAGTATGTGTTGGGGGCGTCGTGGGAACAGGCTGAAGCTGCATTAATTCGTCTGGGTGTCACCGATGAAGATAATTTAATGGTATGTTCCCCCGTCGCTCGGCTATCTTTTCGTAATCTCATTCACCCGATTATCCATAGGAGTCGAGGTTCCTCATCAGCCAACAGAAGTATCTGGAGCTGCTGGAGAACAGAAACACCATCGCAGCTTTGAAGGTCCTCAGAAACGAACTCGTTTCGTACAACGTAGATCCAGAACATTTACATTCACTCTCAAGGTCCGTGATTCGGACCTATTCGTTTCATTCCAGGAGTTTGTTGACTTTTTGGTACAAAGCCTTATTATGTGTTCTACGCCTGAGGACCTGAGACATCGGGCAGGCTGGGATGGGGCAAGGGGGAGCTCGCGAACACGACTGCTAAACAATCTGCAGAGTGCGTTTCATGTTTTAGGTTACTAACACCCTTTACTAACGCGACATGACACAGAGCACATCCCATCGGCAGTGATGATTCCACAACGGCGCTTCCTTACCCTCCTCGAACAGTCACGGCTGTGGCAACAACAGCGATGTCCGTACCATAACGCGCCATCGGACTCCCTTTCATTTTCCCTGTACCGAGATCACCATTGCGACTCTTCGTGTTTCCCTAACACCACAACCACAATTCTGGAAGTACATACTGACGAGGTGTGGAACATCGAGTGGAGCCACAATGGCGAATACCTTGCCAGTGCTGGGAAGGACAAGAGCGCGGTCATCTGGAGGGTCGGAGTGAGTTAGTACCTCCCCATTCCCAGGCCGAGCGCTGATCCAGAATTTCTGTAGCCGGAGAAAGAGCCAGCTCAGAGAGAATACACGCAACATCTCGTCCTGCGAGACCACCAATACCCTGTTGGATGCATAACGTGGTCTCTGGACGACTCGGTACTGCTCACCAGCTCGGACAACCATATCAAGATGTGGAACATCCGTGTATGTCCAATCCAGGATCCCCCCTGACCCTTACTCACGTTTGCCCCATAGTCCGGTCTATGTATGCGTACGATCGAAACTCATTCTGAAACAGTGACGGCTATTAGGTGGTTACCTGACAACTCTGGGTTCATGTCAGCAGGTTTGGACCGGAGGATCCTCATTTGGGTCGGTATTCACCTGTTTATATGTAAAATCACGAAACTTACGAACCGTGTTCAGGACGCTGAAGGTAACCAAAGGGATTCATGGGGGATGGCCACTATCCGAGTCACAGACTTGGATGTCAGCCCAAACATGACGAAAGTTGTGGCTGTGGGAATCATTCACCTTCCACCAACCCCACACCCTCCAAGTAGTACGGGGGCCTCCCCGGCACCTGGGGCGCGCGGGGATTCCACGTCTCAATCGCCGCAAGCTCAATCACAAGCTTATCCTCCCAAACCGGAGAACCGGATGATTGTGTATGACATGATCACTAAGCAGACGGTAGCGTGCGTATCCCTGAAATTATTCTCCTATTGTAACATCTAACGGCCGGTCGATCGACAGGTCACTGAAGCTAGATGGAGAGACAACGAGTGTCAGGGTCTCCTACGATTCAAGATACGCGCTGATAAACCACGCGCCGGATGTATGTTTTCATATATCACTGCCCCCGCACACCTGTTAACACGGAAAATTGGTTATAGGAAATGCACCTCTGGGATCTCAATCTATCACGGATAGCTTGTAAATTCACGGGACAGAAGCAGGGAAAACACGTTATCAGGAGCTGTTTCGGGGGAGTAGACGGAAACTTTGTGGCGAGTGGCTCTGAGGGTACGCATTACGGCTTGAACGCGATAGGAAACCCGATTAACATTTTGTCCAGATGGTAACGTGTACGTGTGGCACCGAGACTCGGGGGCATTGCTCGAGGTTCTATCCGGTCACGGAGAAGGGAGTGTGAATTCTGTGGCCTGGAACCCGAAGAACGAACGGATGTTTGCGTCCTGCTCAGACGACAAGACGATCCGTATCTGGGAGGCTGTCACACCAGGAATGTTAGAAGCAGCGGCTGCTTCAGCAGACACAGACAAGGATGTAATTATGACCGACGGCACTGGTGTGGCCGGAAGTTCGAAGAACGAAAAGGGGAAAGGAAAGGTCACATCTTGATCACAACGTTCATTCCCCCCACCCTGCATTCGCTTCATCGATCTCGTTATCCCTCGACACTGCCAGCGTGCGCCTCTCATTTCATATCACCGACATCATCTCACCACCCACCTCACAAAACCATTGCCTTAGAAATGTTACAGTATGTGTATAATTTGCAGGATCTTAGGACCATTACGTTGCGGTTGACCGTTTTTGTATACTTATTATCGTCACTCCCCAATGGGTATTTCCGACCGTCCACACCTCACGCAGTCGCCGCGAGGACTCGGGACCATGATTAGGAACGTGATTATCGATATGCAAGACTACAATGAGGATACAGGCACAGGGAATTACAGACGCGATGAAAAAGCAGAACCGAGAACTGATCTAACATCAGTGATAAGAGGGAGAGTGGACTTGACGTACAAAACTCACAGCAAGCACGAGGACAACTAATCGATATCAGAACTGGAGGCCTCCTTCTCTGCCTTCTTAGACGAAGGTTTGGAAGAGGCTTTTGAGGTGGGCTTCTTCGCTTTTGATTCCTTCTTCTCACCGCCACTGGCATTCTTTGGGTTTTCTGGAGAATCCTTCCACAAGACGCTGACCTAGATGGATGACGTCAAGACACGTAAATCTCTACGGCAGTGTAGGAACACGTACAGCGGACATGGCCTCCTTAGCGGACTTTCCTGGATTGGCCTCTCTCCAGATGGGGAACTGTGCCTTTACAAAGAGGTTGTAGGGACTGGGGACCTTCTTCGACTTTGGTTCGGCAACTGAAGGGGAGATCAGTGAATAAGATGACAGAGACCCAGGGTATATGCGCGCGAAATCGTACCCTTCTTTGTCCTCTTTTCTGTGGTGGCCTTGCGGGCAGACCTGGTCTTGGTTTCTGTTGGATTGGGAGACGTAAGCTCAAGGTCGGGAGGCGGCGGGAGCGGGAAAAGATATAGAGTTAAGATTCGAGGGGAAAACGTTACTAACCCGTTACTGACTTGCCCATTTCTTGTTATTTGAGGGGGAGAGAAACCGGTTAGGGAAGGGGGGTAGATTGTATGGTGGTGTGGTTAAGGGGAAGGGAAGGAGGGTAGATGGTTAGACGGCAGCTTTTTATCATTAGCCACACTGACATCACGTGTTAGCGGACGTGTACGATCACGTGGAGGTGTTTGCGTCGATCGTTTTCCCGCGCTTCGTGGCGGTTGCCGAGGTATATAAGCGGGAGGCTCGCGGTGTAAGCCACCCACCTCCCTGCCCCCCTGATGGCCTGTGCGCGTAATATTGACCTTCTTCTCACAAATACCCCCGATGTGGGGCACACTTTATGCCATTTCACCTGTTCTCGGGGAAGCATCCCTAGGTCCCTGTGGTCTACATCTAGAATCGACCGTTCCAGCTGGCCGACTTAGACAGGAGGCAACGCCTTCACCTACGCAATTCGTGTTGATCGTCGATCCACCTCTCCTCCCGGTCACGAAAAGTGACACGGGTGCCAAACTAGTTTTGACAAGGTAAGGGAATTCATTCGCTTCCACCGGAGATAAGTACACGAAAGCCTAGTGTGGGTGATGCGTATAAATGAACGCCTTTACGATTACTTTGTGCCTATCTGAGCGAATGAGGAGGCAGATCTCAGTGGCCTTCGTCCCACTTAGGAACCGCATACGGTAAGCTCGTCGGGTGGACGCTCGTTCACTTCTTCCGTGGAGCCTGCCAAACCGGTCAGGTATACCCGAGGGTCACTAGTGCGGCCAAAGCTGAAACGAACACTTGGCCAGTGGCCAATCGGCCAGCTCTCTTATTTCGAGCACGGCCGCTCCCGGCAAGTGCTATCAGCCACATCCCACGTGAGGCGACGAGGTGCTGGCGGTACCGCCCATGCGGCTATCGTTCTGAGAAATCGCTGGATTTGTATTGGCCTTCTCTGGTCTTGAGCCGGGCGTGACTGCGACAGAAACGCGGAGTCTGATTCTGCAGGCGAAGAGTCGACAATCGCCGAGTTGGCTTTGCTGTGAGCCCCACGTTCGTGATCCTGAACCGAGGTTGGGGCGAGAGGAAAGCAGAACTCTGGGTGGAACGTGTTTAGCGATCAGGGCTGTGGAGAGAGCTCACTGACGTAAGCTCTATCATGGGACGACCAGTTCCTGTCAATCCACTCCACGACCAGGACTCCATGAGAGAACACCAAGGTCACGCGGCGATTCCTCTCGAACTTTCCGCGTTGCTGCGTCATCCCCAACGTCAGCATCGTACTGGAGTGCTGACAACGGCAGGCTGTGCTATTCCTGTTGGCTCTCACCAGATTCCACAGGTAGGCCTCGCAGTCACGAGTTCTCGATTTATGACCCGCATCGAGACATCACCGCCCGTTACGGTTTAGTTTGCTTGCTACGCGACCCATGTGGCCCATCAGCTTCACTCGTCCTCCGGGACTTGACAATTGCGATTGAGGACCGAGGGACTAAGCGGCGACACGCGAGCGTCTAAGTCAAATACCCCACACCCGCGGATTCCTTCGCCTCAAATTTGCCTGATGATCCGAATCCCTTCCGGTTGCTTGTGAGATAAGGAGAAAAAAAAAGGTGTTCCATCTGGCCGATCTGGAACGCTGTGGATTCTTTTTTTTTTTTTTCACTCTCTTTCTGCTGCACATTAGTCAGATCCCTCTTACAGATAGTTATCGATTTGTCCCCCCGTGTGGGTCGGAGAAAGGTGTTGGTGACCCTCAGGGTTGGCTCCCAATCCCACGCTAAGTTATACGCAAACTGAAACTGTATGGCGAGGGGGGGGGGGCTTTACGGAAACGCCGCGACGCGTGGATCGGCTTTCCAATGTAGAAATCTTAAAGGATAAACAAACTCTGTCCGCCCATTGGGATGATGCAATTTGGAGCTGGAGAAGACGTCGTTTCACTTCAAACTTACGAAACCTCCCGTGGCGGATCCGCTATAAATACGTGCAGCTATGACGAGTGCCTTTTGGGCGCAGGTTCGTGCAATCATAATACCTCATAATTGTCGTAGTTCTCTCCAGCGATGACTCCACCCTATGGCGCGATTTTACGCATGATGGGGGTATGCTGGTGTGAGACCTGAAGAGCGGAGTCGTGAACAAGGAGGGCGTCGATGGTAGTAAAGATCGAAAAATAAAAACGCCATTCGGCACGGGATGTTGTCAACACCGGCCAACCGAGATCCCGGATAAGCCCGCTTCGCCCGAGGGCCGATGATCGGTCTATCGGGGAGGGGAGGGATTCAGGGCTATCCAGGGTGTGTAAGCTGTGCAGTGAACGTTGAACAGTAAGTAAGTACCCTCGTCCTTTGATCTTGTCCGGCCTAGGTCGATCCATGATGATCTCAGATCGCGATATTCACACCGGACGCGATGTATGTCCACGGACTGGGCTCCGGCTTGGAGAGAAGATCAGGCCACCAGGACAACAAACCAGGCCGGTGATCCGCAAAAGTATAGTAAGTACATGACGAGATGGCGACGCATAACGCAAGGTTGGCTATTGTGCCGCCACTCCACAACATCCTCTGCGGTCATATCACCATTGGGTGAGCAGAAAGGGCGCAAACCATTCCTTCTCGCGATTGGTGACATGTCAGGTTAGCTTAGGCATGAATCTTTTGATCTGGTTCCCGCGGCCCAGGGAGCGACCCCCAAAAACCATATAGAGTAAACGTCCAGGAAGGACACGAAGCTGAAATAGTAGGGTTTAAAGAGACTACATGAAGATGCTATATAATGAATACTGCGTTTCTGATGTTACTCGTATAAGTTTAGCCGACAGAGTCCCAGATTAATTCAGTCGAGAATGTACACGTTGTCAAGGCGCGGCACGGAAATGAAGAAAAAAAAAAGAGAAGGCAGGAAGGATCATGAAGCGGAGGCACAGTCGCAACTTAACAAGTGGACGACTCTCAATTCAGGAATGTTCCATTGTTTCGGGAGGGTGTGGATTGGGGAGTGTGGGGATGCAAAGTCCAAGGTAAGCTGTGACTATCACAAGCAAAAAGATGCGAGAATGCGAGAGCTAGTACAGTAGACTTTTGAATGTAAGACACATCAACCAAGGCATGAAATAGAATGAGAAATAGCGAGTATTTACTATGTGGATAGATGAATTGAAAAGAAGAGAGTGGGGATAATGAGAGTTGATTCGTGTATTGTGCTGAATCGTGTTATTATTCTTGCCTGTCCGGAGAGAGGACCGAGAAAGATGCGAAAGTGCTGGTGCGGTGATACAGTCCGATAGCGTCGAGAAAATCGTCAAGGCCTCACGTAGCAGTTTTCGTGGCGTTCGTTTCGTCGTGGAGGGGGAGCACGAATGCCTAGGGAACGAGTCCTTGTACCACAACTCCTCGTCGTCCCCGGTCCCTCAATCCGCTCCTCCCGTTGCCAAATCCGGGACCATTGGCATCGACAGGAGGACGATCAAGTTCGTTGGTTCTCCGCCGACCCCTTCGTTCATCACCGTTGTGGGCAGCAGTATCCCTCAGCCTCCAGCTACGATCCTCACTCTCCTCGGACTCGTTCGAATACCTGCGAGAGTTTGATCGCAACCTTGGCTCCAGGTCGATGCTGGTAGAGACCCAATCCGAAACCTTTTCGTGGCTATCGATCCGTCGGCCTCGGTTCCGCCTCTTCGAAGTGGGTGGGCACGGTGAGATGGATGCGACGGCGGTTGCTGAGGACCTCGAGGGTGAAACCACGGCGGACAGCCTCGGGGGTGGTCTGTTCCGAGAATCATTCCTTGCTCCGGGTGAAGTAGAGGAGTCAGGACCTCGGTGTCTTGATCGTCCCCGCTCGGCCCGGCCCCTCAGCGAATCATCCTCGAAGGGGGACGAGGACGGGTCCGATTGATTCGCATGGACTGTTGTTGGGGTAATGGCGCTCGTAGAGGGAGCAGTCTTCATATGGGATGAAGGTTTCGAAATGTCCCGTGATGTGTTTACGCCGGCGGTTGATGGAATGCGCCGAGAGGTCTGTTTCCCTGACGAAGAAGAGGTCAAGGCCAACAGAGAGAAATACGCAGGGAGACTGGCGCGGTTCCTCCTTTTAGACGCCAGATTTTTTGTCACTGGGGAGTTCGTTTTTGTTTGGGGGGAGGAAGTTTTGGCGCGAAGAGTAGATCCTTTGTGGTTTGTGCCGTCAGATAACTCGTCGTCTGCACCAGAAGAAGGAGGAGTTGGGGAGAGGGCGAGAGAGGGGGCGCTTCGGGGGGCGCCCAGAGATGAACGGACCGGTGAAGACGCGCCAGAGTCGGAAGCCCGGACGAGGCGGGGGTGAGGGATAGTGGAGCGCCAATTGGTGCTCGATGGCCTCCGAGCATAATTAAGACCGGATGATGGAAGATGCTTCTCATTTGGGTCGTAGAAGGTGGTGTGGTCCGGATGATCATTTTCATCCTCCGTGTATTGACCGGAGGACCAGGGAGATAAGGCCGAGCAGCGAGAAATAGCGGCCTGGTGGCTATTTATGTTGCGATAACGGGAGTAATTTTGAAGAGGGCCGCCGCTGCCGCCAAGAGCGATTGGGAGGAGAGTAGGTATGTCTCTATCAGGGGTAGGGGACATGGTGAAACCGAGATGAGGGGAGGGGAGATTACTGCTGGCGGTAGATATGGATGGGGAGGTAGCGTCCAGACTTTCGCAGTCGTTGCTACAATATGCACGCCTATCAGGGGATGGTGAGGATAGGTTGGGAGGAGGGGGAAAAAAGGGGGAAGATATATACCCATCGGTTAAAGGCTTGCCGCACTGCAAACACACGTCCTCGTACATGACCGTGGTCTGGGGCGGGGGAGAATGTGAAGTGGGAGAGGACAAGGGAAGGATGAGGGAAAGACTGGTAAGGTGCGGATTAACGGGAAATATACTTAAGTAGGAGAGATGTCAGAGAGCACATGACTAGGTCAATTATTTTATTTTTTGTTTTTCTGTCACAGCTAACACCCAGTCACACTCAGGCGTGACACTCCCTCGTGCCGCCCTCTCGTCCTGTGGCTGTAAGGCGCAGTGGGCGCGAGAGCCGGTGTCCCTAGTAAGTGATTCACTGACAATCCTACTCTCTCTCCCCATCCACCATGCCTTCCCCACCCAACCATTCGCGTTCCGTGTTCTCTCTCAACGCCTCGACATCCGCGTCAAGACCGTTTCTGAACGTCTTGAATCCCATGGCGAGAAGTCGGGACTACAAAGGCTACATCCAGGCCAATCAGTCCGTGCTCGAGGAGGACGAAGAGGGCGAAGCCGATAATACCTCCGTGTTCGCTCTCCAGAACTCTCCCCGTCAACGTGCCCAACAAGATCTCACTGCCCAACCCTCTTCCCCTAGTTCCGGTTGGCACGGTTATGACCCCTCAGCTACGAATGTATCCCGGCTAAATGTCCAAGAGGGGGATCATAAGCACGTTCGTCTAGATAACTCCGATTCTTCCGATGACGAAGTCCCCCAAAGTTTCATGATCGAAGCCTCGTCTTCGAAGCCCAGCAGAAAGTCTTCGAGAGCCAAAGACAAGGCAAAGGCGAGGGAGATCTCCCAACAGCCCTCGCGTCCCCCCTTGCTTTCCAGAGGTGATTCTACGCGTCCTATCCTTCCCACAACCACACAGGACGTCAAGACGATTTATGGTGCCCCTCCCCCTAAACCTTCAGAGATCGACCCTCCAGATCAATTTCCACGCGGTAATTCTGGGCCCCCGCAACAAAAGCAGATGCGCGGTTTAGACGCCTACGAACGTGCCCTGTGGAACTGGGTCAACGTTTACAATCTCGACGCGTTTTTACAAGAAATATACCAGTATTACCAGGGGAAGGGCATCTATTGTATCGCGCTTTCACGTGGTTTGAATCTTCTGTCAGTCCCATTCCCCCCCTTCTCACTACGCGTACGTCTCACGCATTTTGCGTAGCACAGTGGGATTCGTCATTGGTTTTTCCACGTTCCTTCTGGGATGCGTAGAATATTCTCGTATCCGACCTGAACACATCACCCGGTTGTCCGACGTGGTTATCGACAAATGTGTCTCCAAGTAAGTATAATTAAATCATGCCCCCCAGGTACCCAGCTGATACCCCCGTAGGTTCTCCGGATTTACCTTCCTCTTCTTCCTTCTCTTTACCGCGTTCTACGTATGGCGACTTGTTACCTTCGCATTCGAGGTCAGGCGGTTGATGGACATGTACCAATTTTACACACATCTCCTCCGAATCCCGGATGTACGTATTCCAGCGTTTCTCAATTTCCAACGGGACTTAACGTGTACCGTTGTCTAGGCTGACATCCAAACAATCGCCTGGCCAGAGGTCGTCCGTAGGATTGGTGCCATCCGTGAAGAGAACCCGCTTACGGCCTTGTCATCGCACTCCACCTCCGATAGCACAACCGCCACCGCCAAGCTTGACGCTCACGATATCGCTAACCGTATTATGCGACAAGAAAACTACCTTATCGCCCTTTTCAACAAGGAACTGCTCGACCTGCGCGTTCCCCTCCCTCCGACTCTCCACCGCTTCCTTCCACCTGAGGAGGGTAAGGGACGTATGCTCACCAAGGCCCTAGAATGGAATTTACGGTTCTGTCTGATGGAATACTTGTTTGATAAGAGTGGACGCGTGAGGAAGCTCTTTTTGAAATCAAAGAACAGGCCGGCACTGGTTGAGAGGTGAGTTAGCCGAGCGATCTCCCTATCGCTACGGAACAACCATTTTTCGGGTCAGAAGGCTAACACCTGACCGTTTTTGGTAGGTTGAGACGACGTTTCATATTTATGGGCATACTGAACGCTATCTTTGCGCCTTTCATCGTGCTATATCTCATCATGTATTCGTTCTTTCGCTATTTCGACGTGCGTACTTCCGTTTCCACCTCTGTTGCACTGATTCCGGTGCTTACCCTTCCCCCCTTCACGCCCGCCTCCCACAGGAATATCACAAGAACCCCTCCTCCATCGGAGGTCGGAAGTACACCCCGTTCGCAGAATGGAAGTTCCGAGAGTTCAATGAACTGCCCCACCATTTTACTCGTCGACTTGATGAATCATACCCGACTGCTTCCATGTATATTGGACAGTTTCCGAACGAGAAGTTGACGATTGTGATGCGCTTTGCTGCGTTCATCGCCGGATCCTTTGCTGCCGTACTGTTGTTGGCAACGGTGATAGACCCTGATCTGTTTGTCGGGTTCGAGGTGACGCCCCACCGCACTATGCTCTTCTACCTCGGTGTTTTTGGATCGATCCTCGCCGTCGCGAGGGGGATGATTCCCGAGGAGAACAGGGTATTCGACCCGGAGCTGTTGATCATGGAAGTCATCCAGGACACTCACTATATGCCGGACGAATGGAAGGACCAGTTACATTCCAAGAAGGTACGTCAGTTCTCCTCTATCTGCGGCGTTACGTTAACCGTCTTTCCCTATCATGAATTATACTGTAGGTACACCAGGAGTTCGGCGAACTGTTCGCGATGAAGATCATGATCTACGCCCAGGAACTGCTTTCCGTTGCACTAACCCCGTTCGTGCTGTGGTTCTCTCTCCCGGATTGCGCACCGGCGATCGTAGATTTCTTCAGAGAGTTCAGCATCCACGTGGACTCGTTGGGGTATGTCTGTAGTTTTGCTGTCTTTGATTTCCAGAGGCACGGGAACGTGAAGGTTAGTCCAGATCTTGTTTTGGTTCCGTTCTCTTCCATCTCCATCGTCATTTTCCCACCACCGCCCCCTTTCTCTCCTGTCGATCATCACCCCAAGATCTATGGCTTGTGGTTGGATCTTTGGGGTACGCCGTGGCACCACGCTGATGGACGACTACATGGCAATCGGCGTATTGATGGAAGAGATGGACCACGGAACATCATTGGCGCCAGAAAAACTTTTTTAGCTGAACTCTCCCCTTCGTGTTTAGTTTGGCGCGCCGACGACGGCAAATGATGAACGCCTGATGTCAAAAGAGGGCAAGATGGAAAAGAGTTTCCTCAACTTCAAGGTCAGCTGGTTTCCCTCGATTCACCTCCGCTTACTGACGAGACGACACCTATCAATTCGGACCCTCCGAACCCTTGTTCCATACCAAACTCCGCTGGCCGTTCAATTCCTCGTGACTTTTGCATGGCTCTCCGATCTCCATTGCGTACTGGCCCTTCGGAACCGACGCTAACTTTCCCACCCCTCTTGGACCATTTATTGTTCGTTGACCTGGGGTTGCGCACGCACTCGCGTTCAACATTTTTTTTTCTCACATCGCACGCCCTTTGCTGTCACAACTGACACACTTCCCCCCACGCTAAAAACCCCATTCATTCGAACAATCCGTTTTTTTTTGCGCGCGGAAACTCCACGAATCCGCTCCTCCGGCTATCACTGTAATCACGCTCGGTCGGATCTTGAAGGCTGCGCATCCAGAATGGATCCCACGAGACCCGACAGGATCGCTATATCTCAGTCGAATGGCCGCAGTTCACGGGCAACATAGGCCGCTCTCTCCGACTTCACCTTTCAATCGCCGTAGGACGTCCGGTATGGGATCTGTATACCAACACCACCCGACACAGCTTTGGGGTTCGCATTACAATCCGAACCCGAATGCCGGTATCAGCACCGGCGTGAGTGGAGCTGTCGACTTGGCAGAAAGGTCACGAGAATACGATCGAGCGTTGAAGGCGAGCCAGATGGTCAGGTCAAGGTTCCAGCTTCCCGCCAGAAACGCAGGGGACGTTCAGCAGAGTATGATGGTAGGGATGGATATGGCCCAAACCGCTATCCTGGAAGATTCTGGAGATACGGCGAAAGCCGATCTTGATCCACGATCGTTCGAGGTCAAGGATAAGGGCAAAGCTGCCGCGGAAGAGGGAGATCACGACGAGGGGATGGAAGAGGGCATCAGAGGGCTTGGGGAGTCGTACGTTGATGGCGCGGGTAAACGTCCCAGGCTGTTGGGGTTGTCACAGACCCAACAGCAGGAGGAAGACGAAGAGCTTTTGGCGGATGGAGGTGTCTTGGGCCTCCTGGCTCAGATTTACGGGAGGAAGGACCGAATCGGGTTGTGATCCATTCCCATAGACCATTCACGTTCGTCATTCGGTCCCTCGCGATTTTTTCTTCTTGGGTTTTCACTTGTCTCAATCCTGTACCCTTGCATAGAACCTCTCACCGACACCACGGACTTTTCGATCTGCATTATCTCCCACCGTTTGCGGCAGGGATGAAACCACTCTCTTACACGTGCAACTGGACATGTCGTGTTTTTTTTTGTATGTACGCATGATGTAAGTTTATCAGCGTGCAAGCCACACTACCTTTTTACCTCTTTGAGCCTTGTCTTTGTGGGGTTACGTAGAGGTCGTACGCGACGTCCCCGCGTTCGATGTGAGCTACGTTCTGTGGGTACGTAAATGCTGATTAGATGATGGGGCGCATCGCCCATGGAGACCGTTAGCCGGTACGATACCGTACGGGTTGGTTTCAAACCAAAAGGCCCAACGTGCGCTGAACGCGTTGGCGTTGGAGCATTTTTCATTCCGCTTTTGCCAGAAGCGAGCACAAGTTATTAGCGCTCGTGTCGTACGAAAGAGACACGCGTACACACATAAGGCGCCTAGTGACCTCCGTTGTCCGGAGCCGATCTAGATTCTAGAATTGTTTTGAGCGCGCCTGTAAAATGACTTGAATGGAGGAGGGCGGGATATGTTTGGCCGGACACATCTCTGGTGACCATAATGGGCGCTACAGCTAGACCACGTTCGTGCGTCCTGGTGGCTGTCGAGCTACTCTTGAAATACTGATGTACGAACTGTTTGGTAATTCTCGTGGTCAAGGGAAGGTCGTGTCCCTTCACCCCGTCAGGGAAACCCCCCCCACGATGCTGATCCCGGGCCGCACTCACACGAATTCAATTCGGACTCTTGCGTCGAGGGCAGTGCAGATGGCGTGGAATTGTTTTACACAGGATGATTTATACAATTTCTAACACAGATAAGAAACACAGATGCGTCAGTATGCGTGGGAAAAGGGGTGTGTGTGCGAAAGTGGGGTGGAGCAAACGGACTACCGATACGAGGCTCAAAGCTCGCGAAACCGACATAAAAAAAAAGAACGACACCATCCGGTCGATCATCTCTTCCGGAAGGGGGAACAAGGTGAGGTTTACACGGCGAGGTCCGATTTTCTCTTCTTCGTACTCTTGATAGGAGCTTCAGGGGAGAGTTGTCGAACGGAAGCGGTATCCGAAGCGACCTCGTCCAACAACGCGGTCAGCTTCTCGGTTTCCTTATCTTCTTTGCTCTCTTCTCCATTGAGGTGTGTGGTGGTTATGGAGACAGGCGGGTCAAGCTGGCCGGCCCCGAGGTCACCGAAACCGCCGTCGTTGGAGAATTGGTTCAGCAGGTCCTGGAAGTCGAAATCGGCTGTGTCGATGTTCATGTTATCGAGATTGTTAACCTCACTTCCTGTAGTGTTAGAGAGTGCATTATGATTCTGAGTATTGTCAAAGTCGAACCCGAATTGGTCCATGAATGACTTGATGCTCGAATCCATATAGCTGATGCTGTCTGCGACCTCGGCGGCGGACCCCCAGGTTTTGTGAAGGTGAGCGTCTTGTTCGTTCAGCGCCGGTAAAAGCTCATCCTTAGGAGGGGTAATGAGGGATGATGGATGTGCGGAAGTCGTGACACCAGCCGAAGATGAAGGAGGAGGAAGGAGAATGGGACGGCTGGGGGTTGGATCTTGATGCTCAAAGTTGAAATTTAGTTGAGCGGGCGAATACGTGGTCAACTGGTTATTAGGGTGGCTCATCGAGACTGGCTGTGCGGAGGATTGAGGGGGCTGGAATGGGAAATTACTGTTCTGCAACGCCTGTACCAGCCTTTGCATCGACTGAGGCGAGCTCATCATCTGATTGATGACGTTTTGGACCATATCACTCTGTAGCGGATCTGGAGCGCCGACAGCGTTGGCATTAAATGGGACGGCGGGGTTTGACTGTGGAGTGGGTGTCGGGTTTGTTGGCTGGGGAGCGTTCTGCACGGGGTGGACGTTTTGGTTCGGGGTCGGAGTGCACGCGGAGAGCCCTGGCGGGGGCGGGATCGATTCCGTGAGACCGTCGATCGACGTGAAAAATTCCGAGGCCGAAGGTGTGGGAGAGGTGATATGCGCAAACCTATCTGATAACAGAGGCGTTTAGTAAAGATTAATGTGAACGAGTACACGTGTCTCACCATGCGTGCCCATATTCGTGTCGTCATCCTCGTCCAGTTCATCAGAGACAGACGCAGTTTTCGCGTGCGTGTTGCCGCTCCGGCCGTCTGCAATCATCAACCGCTGACGCTTCCTTGGGACGTGAACGTCGATCTGAGGGTCTCCATCGTCTGACTTGTGAACCGGCGAGGCGGCGGAATTTCCAAATACGCCAGCCAGAAACTTGAGGATACGATTTATAGTGTCCTGGTGTTTCTTGTGCCTCTCCCTCGAAGCCATGGCTTCCTTCCAGAGATGCTCGTTAGATTTCTTGAGTTCATTGAGCTCGGATGAAATGGCCTGTTGGTGACGCTTGATCGCGGAAATACCGTTAACTAACGAATTGACGTCCAACACCTGACCGGAGGGTAAATTCGGGAGAATCTGCTGTGGGGTCGACTGCGGGAACGCGGGAAGGGGAGGGGGAAGGTGATGATCTTCAGGGACGACAGAGTCTGGCTGCTTTTTCCGTTGGATCAGACATAACATATCCGGATGGTCTCTCCGAAAGTTGGGGTGCTCGAATTGATGAGTCTCTATTTCAGAATCACTCTTCAAGACGCCTTGTTGGAGATGCTGAACCTTGTGGAAACCGTACATGTTCAGCTGACGGACGAACGAGGTCCACTTGTTGTGTTTGAACCATTTGGCGATGACCTCTCGTGCGAAGCGTTCGTGATCCAAGACTGGACGTGTAAAGTGTCGTTGATTAGTGAGGCGAAGCGGGTGGAAAGGTGGTCAGGATGAGGGTTGTGCGCACCGGTGAACGAATCCCCCTCTTCCGACCACCTAATCACATTGGAATTTTCTTCATCGTTGAGAATCCTGCACACGACATCGGTTCCGACGCAAAAAATGGGGCAAAGTGACAGAAGCCACGCACTGGTATAACTTTTGAAGAAATGCGGGTACGACCTTCCTAGCCTCTTTGCTCAGTCTGGGCGGCGAGCCACCGGTCGGCCTGGAGAGCGCGACCTGGTTATCAGTCGCCATTCCTGTATGATTGTTGGTGAAAGAGGCTCGAGATGGTCGCCCGGACGGAAGGAGGGGACGTGATGGCGGGGAACAAGGCGAGACTGATAAAGTCTGCGAGTGTATCCGTCTAACAGGGGGAGTGACTTTATCCGCGACGTGTCAACAATCATGGGCGCGTTTGACTCGAAGCCACTCAACACGACGCCTCTCAACAACAAACTGAGGAAGAACCCTCTTCTGTTTGGCGTGCCCTTCGTGGTGATCATGGTCGTCGCCTCATACGCCCTCGTGCCGTTTGCGCAGACAAAGTACGAACTACAGGACCGCAGGATTTCAAAAGTGCGTCTCAAGCCCAGCGTTTTGCCACCAAAAATCCCGAATTTTACGCGGAATCTTTAGGTCTCGAAAGAGCAGGAACTCGGCTTGGAGAATCGGAAGAGAAAGTTCGACATCCGCGAGGAATACTTTGCAAGTGTCTGCAATCTTTCGCTCCGATCGCTCCGATTTACCTTCCGTCTGCCTTAGAAACTCAGCGCGAAGGCTGCCGAGGATTGGGAACCCAAACGCATCGAACGTCCAGCCGGAACCCCTGAATGGGGTGTACCACCGCCTGAACCCTCACCGAAGCGGTCATGATCCTCTCTGAACTACGATCCGGGCATTTATTGCACCATGTAGTAACGACAATAACCGTTGCTCCCTCCAGCATCGCCAGACAAGAGAAAGAAGTTTAAAACCGGCGCAGTGGTCATGATGAGGAAGTAGATGTGGAATAATTCAAGGCACCCCTTCCAAACGCCGACGCGATGGCTTGGAATCCATCCTCCTTGACCTCCGAAAGGAACAAGTCGTGCTGGTCCGCAAGCCGCGCGTTGTTCGCCCTGATCTCCCGGATGACCCCGTGGCTCTGCACGCAGTTCGGACATTCCGTCTCGTTGTCGCCCACACAGCTGAACGGGATTCATGAATTAGACAGGGCAATGTACAAGTAAACTTACACTTACCGTTGGTGATAACTGTGATTGCACATGAAATGGACGCTTGGAAGATCGAGTTGACCGCCGCACACTGAACATTGAGTTGCGTGAAATACTTTGGGCCGCTCAGTATCCAACAATTCCTCGACCTGTTTTTGTTTCGCCTTCGTCTCCAGCCGGTATGAAGCTGTAAGTTGCGAATCCTGGGAAATGAACAATAAGTAAACGCTGCACGAGGTCAAAGGGTGCCCTTTACCATATCAATGTCTCCTCTAGCCTCTCCAATCTTCCTTATCAACCAACCCTTGACCAACCCTACACTTGCAATCCCGTTTCGGCTCAAGAGCTGGAGTATCGCGAGAGGTGGCATGATCTTCTCCCTGTCCACGTACTCGATTACCCTTTCAACGTCCTTCGAATGCCTGTTCAATAGCACTTCGGAGGACGTTAAGAACCTGAGAGCGAGTGGGTAGAGGTGTCTGTGCTTCGGTCCATACAGATCCAAGTAATGCACGACTTGGCTCGAAGCCTCGTTGGCGCCCTTCTCATCTCCGGAAGAACTGGTAATCTTCTCCTTGTCCATCCAGAACCGTAGGACATCCTCGTGCATGCCAAGTCTCTCCCACAAGAGAACCAACCCTGGCGTGAACTGACAGGTAGAGCATATGATCAGGGCATGGTTGACATCGTATGGGATCTTGTCGCTCTGGAGGAGTCTAAGTGCCTTTGCTCTCATACCCCTCTCTTCTTCTCCAGATTTTGTCGGTATCGAGAGATAGAGCTCCAAAAGCGTGTTCCAAACGGAGATCTGGTCCGCATGTTCAGCAGCCTCGTCAACCGGCACGTCTGAGTCTCCCCTCTCGCCACTCGAAGTTGCACCGGCATCATCGTCAACGGATTGACCCCACCGCCGCAAGGCGACGGTTTGCAAGAAGATGACGAATTGTTCCATGTGATCGACGAAGTTGGCGAAATACATCTTAGGGGAGGGACGTTTGACGGGTTCCCGAGGTTTTGGGGGTTGGATCGTCGCAGCCATGCTCAGCAATGTAGACGCAGATGGTGGTGGAGTCGAGTCTCCAGGATCCTCAAAGACTGACCCTTCTCTCCTCCCTTTCACCGTGGCCGCTCCCGTGGTGCCCGTTACAGTGGTCGCAGCTTCGTTTGTCGCGGGTCCACGGTTCAACGCGAGATAAGAGAGATACGATGGAGCGAACCCTGATGATCGTCCTGCGGGCGAGAGGCCGGAATCTTCCCCGGTCTCGTTGGTGGGGTCGTCAATGGTGAGGAGACTATTGCTGGTGCAAATGTCAATGAGCAGCTCGGTTGTCTCTCGGGGGAGATTCTCGAGCATAGCTCGCCCATATCTCGCGAGGTTCGATTCAGCCTTTATGCACAAAACCGTCAACAGTTCGTATCAGAAGTCGAAGGGAGCAACTAACCGTCTCAGGACCCAACCTCCTTAAATAAGCCAATGCTAACCTGTAGTTTCCTGCATCCTCGATCTGAATCCTCAGGTAATCCTCGTGTCTTTCGTATTTCTTGGCCAGGTATGATGCATGGTCGAAGTAACCCGCCTGTCTGCACACCCTAATCGCCGTGTCCAGATCAAAAGGCAACTCCTGTTGTTTCTCCAAGTAATCTTCATTTCCTCCAGCAGCAGCGAGGTCGGAACGTTTGGATTCGGTTTTGATGAAGCTGTCTAGACGGGCGACATCCTTGAGTTTGGTGTAGGTGTTCAGGAGGAGGGTCGTGTGATCTGAATTAGCCAACCCCATGGCATGTAGTTCCTGCAGGTAGGTGACGAGATTATGGATTCTTTGAGCGTCGAGAAACTAGGAGTCGCGGTGTCAGCCCGGCGTGCGGTTCAGTGTCTGATCACCCACCTTTCGAATTACGTAGCTTGGTTGGACGTTCCCAATCGTCTTGACAAACTGTCTCATCGCACCGTCGTAGTCTCCTTTTGAGTACAGATGATCGCCATATTGTCTATGGATATCCGCCACGCTCGCTTCATCCAAATTCTGTGTCTTGCCAAGGTTTAGTGCGATGAGGTATAGAGATTTGTTGTAGAGCATGTCCAGTTTCGCAGCCGTGGGCTTCTCCTGGAGACGGAAGAGCTAATGCCAACCAATAAGTCTGAAGAAGGGGCGGGGAACAACCGCAACTTTACCTTGCCATCGTTGGAGAGAATATGGATATCTCCCCACTGTGAAACCACTTCACGCACACCTTGCACGAAGGTTCCTGAGAATGCGACTAGTTTGTTTTCGGGGTCGAAGACGGTAACCTTCGCTATATCCGTGTTTGGCTGGGGTTGTGCTCTTGCCACGAAATTCCTCACGGTCGCCGAGGCCGATGTGGCTGTCGGTGTGAAGGGAGGGGAGATGATAACCAAATAGTTGGTGTGCGTGTACACCGACGACTTTGTTCCTGAAGACAAGCCATCAGCGGCGGCCGGCCATCTTTGGCTTTATCTCACCTTCGTAAGCGTAGCATGTTCCCCGTCCGTCCGTTCCGACGACGTATACCGCCTCGTCTCTTGCAACGATCATCTCCTTCGACCGCCAGTTCAGCGTTGCGCACCCTAGTCCAGTACCAACCTGGTCCACAACGGCGGGTGTACCGCCGCTACCCTTGCCGGATGCTTGGTACGAGAGCACATTGTTGGTAGTGACGATGAATAGATGGACGTTAGGGCTCTCCTCGGTAGGTTCCTTGAACCCCAGCCCAGTTACCGGTTCGGTCGGACTTTCCCTCACCACCTTTGGTTTAGGTAGAGCCGTGAGAGAGGTGGAACCTGAGAAGATAGATTGGTCGAGTTGGCGATATAGTAGTACGGTACCGTTAGCGAGACCGACTGCGAGGTGTGTCAAGGCATTGGACAGCGCGACGGTTGAGACGGGGTGTGGGCCTGCGGGATGTGGTATTTTCGTGGATCGTAAAAGGATGGGGGAGTCGGACTTTTTATCGATCGTCTCAAGGTCCCATATCTTCAAGATGGGATGCCGCACGGAGTCTTCTTCCTACAACTTGACCAAATCAGCACCCAAGGAGGGGAATTGATATGGTCTGGACGCACCCCAAGGGTAATGAGAATACCCTTCTTTTCCACCATATGGGTTACTCGCCCAGAAACATGGACAACCCATGTTCGGATTGGTTCGAAGGATTTGTCGAGAATGTATATCCGACCGTTTGAATCCGCAACAAGGATACCCACCGACGAGGGTGCAACTGTCGCGATTTCGAAAGGGTTCTAGACATCAGAAGAGTCGCGAAGGAGCGTTCGGCAGTTGTTGTGGATACCGGAGCAGTGACGCGCGCACCTTGAATATCGCAGGAGAGCTGGCAAGGTCGTTGGCATCCTTTACGGGTACTAGGTCAAAGAACGTGAATTGTTTCCACTAATGCACGCTGTCAGCCAGGTTCGCGATAACAAGCCGGGAGCAATTACTGCTGGGGCCACAGATGCGGCGGTGGCGGCCATGGATTCGCAAACGTCCGGTTCTGTCGCGTGGCTATATGTTCGGTGGACGACCTCCGGGGATTCAGCGAGGACGTTTATACAAGCAAATGGACGGAAGGAGAGATGAGGTAAACGGACGATTGCCGAGAGACGCGAATTGGGACCGATTAAACTGCACCCCTGCGCGTTAACTCAGTGACAGATTGCTCCTGAATCACTCCTGACCCATATCCATGACGATGAGCAGCTACAACAGCGACCAGCTCTCCCAGTCCTCCCAAACCCAAAGACAACAGCAGCCGGGAACGACGATGAACACCGTTTCTCTCTCTGCTCTTGACATTCCCTCCTCTGATCTCGACCTTGGCTCTATCATCGCACCAGTCGAACTCGACTCTCCAAAACCTGAGCAGTGGGCCGAGCTCGATTCTCAATTTCGAAAGCGCGAGGGTAGCTGAAACGAATTGAACACCCACAGGTCTGAGAAGGTGCAGAAGAGGGCGTCGAACGTCCTGAAGCTCTCTCTTGAGCATCAGAAGCTGGAGGAGGAGCTGAGGGCCATGAACGAACGTCTCAAGGCTGCAGAACAGGCCATGTCTTCGAAGAGAGGGTCAACTCGTTGTTCACTCTTCTCCGTCTGAGTTGAGCTGACAGACATTACAGAGCACCGTCGATTTCGAATAGAGCATAAATGCATGAACGCTGGACAACGATACCGCTGTAATCTTTCTCTTCCCCCCCTCTGTCCTTTTGCCTGGACGGACTCCTTTTTGTTTATCCCTGTCTCGTACCCGTTTAATAGTTTACATTTCTCGAGGAAACAAGTCACAGTCAAATATTTATCGTGTAGATGCCGTTGCCCTCCGACGGCCTTGATCCCATCGACTGTGGCCACCCGCCGGCGCCACCGTGCATTGAGGACCTGTGCCACAGACAAAGACCGTTAGCGTCTTCCACTTTCCACCTCTCACTCTCTTTTCCACCATCCACCGACAATGTTCATCGAAAACGGGGCGAGCGGTGGGCTTCGTTCGCTGGCTTGGCATTGCCAACGTGGTGAGGGACAATAGCACACTTCTTCCGTGACAAGTACCGACTCTGAGCTCCACGACAGTCGCCATAAACCACATAGATTGTAATTCTGTCCCCGCTCAAGGCTAGGCACTGCTCGCTAAGCCGCCACCTATAGCAATCTGCAGTGTTGAAGGGTTGCCATTCCCCTTGATCAAATGTATCCTCGAGGCGTGTTCAGCTGACACCCTCCTCCGATTGGAACAAGCAAGCCCTGTGCGTCCCTCTTCACCTCTTACGACTGCGAGCTCTGACGAAAACCCAGACTATCCAACTCGAAACTAACGGTAAGCCAACTCTCACTCTCGCCCGATCGGGTGGCCACGGCTCATTATCCGGCCCCTTATCCTGATTAGAGGTCTGGAGGAAACTGTGCGAGAACACTTTTAAACAATTTTGGTCAGACTATGAGTTGGGCAGATTCGAGGAACCCAAGTCATGGAAGGCTACATTTTTCGTACGTCTGGTTTCGCTGTTGTCTGGCTTTGTGGCTGACTTGGATCTACTGCCCTATAATAGGAATTACGGGACCAGGAGGCCGAGAAATTCAAACAATTGGGTGCTAAGCTGCGAAGCCAAAGAGTCGAACACGAGCAGCGTAGAAGAGAGAAAGAGGTCAAGTATTCTGGACTCTTGCCCCCACCAAAGCGGCAACGCACTTCAACCTGTGAGTCATGGCTCGGGCGACCAAACCCTCTGCGAGGTCCGAACTGATCCCGTTGTTCGAACCCAGGGGGTCAATCGTCTGCACCCAAGACGCTGTTTGATAAAGCCCGCTCCAAAACAGCTCAGATGCAGAAAGGGGTGTACGCCGCCACAAGAGTCTTGCCCCCTATGCCACAGTACAAAAATTACTCGACAATCTTACCTCCACGAACAGTCTCCGCTAAGCCTCCCCCGCCAGCTTCACGGCCTTCTGTAACCAATCCGGTGACCTCCACATTGTCAAAGACGCATGCGCCGGCATTCCATTCCAAAACATCTCCAACAATATCCACATCTTCACCCGCGAGCTCGTCAAGCACTTCGAGTGGATCAAGTTCATCAAGTTCATCAAGTTCATCAACGACGACATCCCCACCCTCTTCTACACCATCAACATCGCCCACACCTTCTACGTCGACCACAACATCCTCACCCGTCCCCCGGTCCGGAATTATCACCGTTACGAAGATTACGGTCCCCAAGTCCGCCCCTCGTACTAACCCCCCTCTGGACACTGCACCCAAGACACAGCGATACATGGACCCAGTGCTGCCCCGGCTCGCAAGGAAGTATGCCAGACGGGAAGCGGTCATGGGTGACAAGCCCTCCTCAACTTCTACTCTGACACAGACTGTTGCCTCTGGAAATCCGACGCCGAAACCACCGCCACCGAGGAAACCCGACACAGTATTATTTATGCCGAAACAGAGAACGTTGCCTCGGCCTGCGGCAGGGTGAAACCGCTCATCAGTTTGACTAGTATCGTGGAACTGCCCTCTTAACTGTTGTACCGTCCGCTCCCAGACTGCCCGGACGGATTTTTATCACACTATTATATCTTAGCCTTGTTTCCGGAGCCCGTGTTGTCTTCGTTTTCTCAGCTTTCGTTTGCACATCAACACATCTGCGTAAGTAACCAGTGACTTGACTACATTTGTACATTGTACTCGCTCATACAAATCCCCTTGATCTCGTTACACTTTGGTGATTTGCGGTTTATCGTCTTTTGCCAATATGTCCAACACACGGGCAACCTTACCCTCGTTACCTTCTCCTGGAGTTACCTTCTTGTCGACCCTTGTACCGATGCGTACATCGGTGGAAATTCGGGGAGCCCCTTGAGCATGTACAGCGGCGTGGCAGTCGTGAATGGCCTTTGTAACCTCATGCCACGGTCCCTCTGAATGGGAGTTGAACGACCGGGCAGAGACAAATCGGGAATGAAGGGAGTTCACCAATATTTGTTCCGTAACCGCTGGGTGAATTGTCAGCCGCCGGGGGAGCGAACAGAGCGCATCAAAGGCTCACTGTAACTGAAATAAAGGTCGGAAGAGCACGAAAGAGAACAATGGAGGGTTTACATACATACTTTGTACTTCAATCCGGACTTTTCGAGCACCCTCTGACATTCTGCGATGTGTTCTGCGACCTGTTCCGGCAGCAGGGTCAGACTAGTCCGGGTGGGTTGACCTCCAACGGCGTACGGAAGGGTCAGGGCCGGTTCCTATTGGGATGAGACAAAAGTCTACAAGTCTGCATGAGTAAAAAAGTCGAAAGGCTCATTTCCTCCGCCGGCTACCTGCAACAGCGTATAATTCTTCGGAAGATGAGGAAGACATGATTGCGTGCTTACATAATTGATCATGTCTCCCTCAACGTCCATCCAGTCCAGGATATCTGCTTTCGAGGCTCTCAAGGACAAGAACTCTCCCAAGTCAAAAACAAGAGTCATAAATGACTTTGGAGAGCTCGTCGTCGACGCAGACGTTCCCGGCGACGCCACCAGCATCCTCGAGGAACCGATCTCACCCACGGCCAATACCTTTTCGACCATCGCACCATCCCCGAGTCCGAGTCCGTTGAACAGGGTGGATTCGTTGAGCGGGAGCGACTTGCCTTC
>Ga0307515_10003981_pt1 | contig 30818 bp, 28 predicted proteins | sample 17_EM_MG_FD_194513 | JGI IMG/M metagenome (GOLD analysis project Ga0307515, IMG submission 194513) | Populus trichocarpa ectomycorrhiza microbial communities from riparian zone in the Pacific Northwest, United States - 17_EM | ecosystem: Host-associated > Plants > Roots > Unclassified | place...
GCTCTTCCGATCTGCAAGACATGCTCAATTAGTTAGTAACTAGCAAGAAGTATTCACCCCTACAATTGCTCCGCAACTACAAGATCTGCTGATGAAGGTTGCCTTCAACGCTCAACTTGAATAAAATGCTTCCTCCACTCGAATACAAAACATTACTCCTTGTACTTATGGAGCCCACCTCCACAGCAAATCACAGACCAATATCCTCACTTCACAATATCAATGCAACTCCTCCACCCAGGCCCAGACGCTACCGCATTGATGATCGTATTATTCGCACAACCGCAAGCCGAGCACCTCAAAATGGACCCGTGCTCATGTTTAGGCGGCTCAGGCCATCTGTATTTATGTCTATCATGGGTATTGCATTCATGGTATGTGAATCTTGGGGCTGTGCTGCCAGTATGAAGGCAGGAGAACATCGCAGATGGGTTAATGGCAGATACAGATTGAAAGACAGAACGTTATATAGCAGTAAGCCCCACAAGTGCAAGTGCACATAGGCTCGTTCCATTCAAATGAACGAGAAGAGAGAGAGAGAGAGAAACAAAATGATTCAACCGGGATTTGAACCCGGGTCAGCCGCACGATGCGAGATGGCAAGTGAACATCGCATGTACGTACAATATAGAAGGAAGACGAGCGCTACTCTGATATTAAAACTAGCCGAGCGGTCATGATAAGACTGATCTAGTCGTAAACATGATGTGCTGTCTTGTGTGTGATATTTGTGTCCAACTACCAATAGGCCAGAGGTATGCGACCGAAAGGTAGTATCGACTATTCAATCGGCGATATGAGTAGTTGAACTAATCACAGCTTCAGGATCTTAGAGACAAGAAAGCACCCATCTATCCACTCATCTATCGCGCTGAAGTGGGGCCAAATTTACGTAGAGGCTTGTGATTCGCGAACTTAGCGAACCTTCATGCAGCGATCTGCAGTGATGGTTGGTTTTGGCTTTAACTTAGCGCTCGTTTATTGGTCCGATTGATTGTATCCTAAGATGTGCTTCTAGGATTTGATGAAGAGAAAAAAACATATTCGCGCCTCTAACGAACTCGTACGAGATTAAACCGCTATTCCACCTACCCTCACGAATTCACGAAAGGACTTCTGTTAGCCTACCTCGTGCTCGAAAGTCCTGCTTCAACTATATGCCTTCAACTCACAGCATGTCATTGGCTGATCATCTCTACGAAGTGAGGGAGAATTCAAGCATCAATCATAAGGTGCGGATATTCTTCATACCGGTAGTGCCGCCCTTTTGGATGATGGCCAAAATGTATACTTCCTGTCGCCAGAATGAGTCCTTATTTATGTGCCTTAGATTCGACCCCACAGGCAAGCAATACAGGGCCTTTGAACGTGTTATAGACTTGTTGTATCTTCATATCGTCTGGATCGTTTGTTTGGGGATGTTCGCAGCTGTCGTTGCGTGCGCTATCATTATGGTGGTGTATGATGGCCAGGGAATATACTCGGGCCTTTGTCCCGCTCCTACTCCATGTGTAAAGCCTTGCATCGTTGAGGCAGACCCGGACATTGCGGGTGTTGGCGTAGGGCCCTTCCTTCCTGCTGCCACCAACTAAATATTTATCATGAAATAGATCCGTATTGCAACATATCTCCAAGCGGTATCGGGAACAATTCTTCTCGGATTCTCTTCGGCGGATTTAGTCTCCACACGGATCACCATCGCCATCACCTCGGTTGCCCTTGTATCCAGTGCTCTAGTGCTAGCCTGTAGAGACGCACTGAGTCTTCATCACAGCCAAGTTATCGCGGGGCTACTCGCCACCACGCTTATTCCCCTCCACCAGGTTGAGCCATGGCCCATGAGATCCCCCGGTCTGCTACTGGCACACTCCCTCCGCTTCGTTGCATACATCGCATTCCAATACTGGATTCTCTTGAAGACGCCATGCTTCGGAAATGAGCCAAAATGTAATATGTGTATCGTAGGGTTGAGCTCGGTTCATATTACCTCTTCAGCTCTACGGGCGCTCCTCCTCTTTTTCAACGGTTTTGCTTTCGTTGCCTGGATCTGGGTGCGATTCAACAATCTCGGGCTTCGGTATCTGTGGCTGGCACTGCAAGCACTAGTATTTGAGCGTCGGCGGAAGCAATGGGAGGAGGAAACATTGCAGCGAAGTGAATACTACTGGAAAATAAATATGCAGAACGGCGGGTTCATTCGATGGTATATTGACGATACTTTTGCGTCCACAGTGTTCTCGGCACGGCGTGCGGTTCAGTGTATGTCGCGAGTGTGGATTGCACTACGTATTGCGCGTTGCCAGCGAGCAATACTCAGTCTTTTGTTCATCACGTATCAGATCTCGGTCACAGAGACTTTTATCAAAGTAAACTTAGACAAACGAGCAAACGAGTGGGGGTACGGGCAAATAACGGCACTTATCCTCACTGGCCCGCCAGTCATGACGCTTTTACGGCTGGTAGTGGGAGCGGTTCAACATAACGACGAGTACGGTAAATCGGAAGGTATGTTTAGACGTACAATACATATTTACATCTTGACTACCAGTGCTGACTCAGGTACAGGTCCTATCGAGTTCGAGAAGATGCACCACGAGTTTTATTATCTTTACTACCTATGTAGGGGGGCTGTCAAGAGTCCATTCCATCCTACCAGAGGGGATTCAGGAGGCTCCTTCGATTGTGTAGAGACACGCCGGTCTCCACCACCGTCCACAGTTGAGCTTCGCCAAATGTCTGTTCCAGAGGGTGAAACCGCAGATCCAACAGACGACGACGACATGGCCCCGCTATTATCACCGCCTCCTGTTGCTGCTGCTAAGGCACACAGAGTTGGAAGATAGATGCGGATTTTTTCATAAGTGATGGGGAGCTGCGGTAGGAATGCGGTAAATTTACCATAATAATCATGATAGGCAAGGGACGAGACGTTCCGGGATTCAGTCTCTGTACCGATAGATGAGGTTAGAACGACCTCCTCTAAATTGCTGATCTTGTATATGAACTGGAGTGAAATAACGACACTGGTGAATGAACCAAGCTATAAACTGAAATGGGGTGTGACGAGTGATATATAGCGTGAACGTTCTCTCCATTGCCACCACCCCAGGTCCTACCAACCTTTCCTTACACAGTTGAGATATCGACCGGAAGATTACGTTTACGACCCGGTCTGGTAAGACACTCTTTAGCTATGAGCATAAACTACGGATGATCGATAACAGTCCAACAGAGTGCGTAGTAGGGTGCGACGATAGACAACCCAGTTCTCCCTGGCCACTTACCCCTATTTTTCCATGATCGCCTTACCCCGTGCCCAAGAACGATGGAGTGCCTGATTGTACCCTACCAATTGATTCATGGATTGATAAGGAAAAGCTACTTTGACTATTAGTCCGAGAACTCAGGACCATCGCTCAAAGTCGCGGAAGTAGAAAGACTTGAGCCCCATAGCTAGCTCGAACGTTATTCTCCAAGCCCTGAATGAGCAGATATCTGGAACCCAAAGTTTCTGTCTGTATAATTCTAACTAGGTAGCGAAGGAGTAAGATATTCAAGTCTCTCATAAACTGTGCATGTGCAATACACTGCTAAAAGTCACGTCCACAGGGCGAAATCGCAGACCTAATAAACGGCGACGACAAGGCACAGTTATTATCACCTCCTGCTATTGCTGCTAGAACATGGCGAGTTGAAACAGGACTGAAGCTGCAGAGAATGATCGCAAAAACTGCGTGGTTGTTTATCCCCCAATAACATGTACTCTACAAAACGACTGGGTACAGAGGCACGGACATAAGATGTCATTTGGAGAACTCTCACTTTGGGCTCGTAGCAAATTGGTACAGTCAGTCATCGAAATTGACTACGCCATATTCTCAACAGGTTCCTTCCTCAATACTGCTGCTTCTTCACTGCTGCTGTTTGAATAATGAATCAATTCACTTCTGCCTTATACAAATTCAGCTGCGGACACGTGCCTCAAGTGGATTGCACTCTAGAGGCAAGGGACCAATCCTTCGTCTACAACCCACCTTCCTAGAATCTCATATATAATCGGCACCCCCACTCCCCACTCGTCCGCAATCACGGCACCCCCAACCGTTCCTCCAACATCCAGCCCTCCGCGCGTCCACTCACTGCCCACCACTCTGATCGAACCAGCGCTCTCCCGAGTTTCTCCCGAAAAAGGTTCCAGAATTGCTCTAGGATATTCTCTCTCCCTTTCCCTCGGAGAAGAAATATCATATCCGCCAATATCTCGGCTCGCGAATTAAAACCTGTGTAGAACAAGGAATCACGGCCCAGCAGTTCCCAGCTGGTACATACAAACGCCCATATGTCGATGCTAGTTGCTATCTCGGACGGGAAGCATAGGATTAACTCGGGTGCTGAGAGGCGCAAGGGTGTTCCAGGCCCAGGATGGTCCAGATTGAACAGGATGTGAAAGGATTTGATGAAGTCGATGAGGCGAACGCTAGGACCTGGCAACAAGGATGTACACAAAGACCACATATTGACAACTGACGGCGTATCCACCAGGAACTCCGGCTGATGGTTGGCGAGACTCAAGTCTTCTCGCTAGAGTGAGTACTAACCGGAAGCATGATGGGCTGCCTAATAGTTGCGTAAAGCTCGTCAACGGTGTAGAAGTTGATATTGGGTATGGTGAAGACTATGTTTCCGAGGTGTAGATCTAAGCAATCAGCCCCACACTCAGACAAGGTCAACGCATACATACCACCATAGACGATTCCATGAGAGTGAAGAAATGTTAGCCCCTTTGCACACTGCATAACTGTGCGGCGTCCGATTTCCAGCGGTAGAAGGCATGCGCTTTCCGAGCATTCCTTATGGCCTTGACGGTTGAGCCGAGTAACTGTGACAATGCAACGATGCAGCCTATTTGGCCCTTGAACCTCGAACTCGTCCAGCAGTGAGACGACAAATTCGCCACCAGATGTCTCTTCTGCATCCTTGGAAGTACCGGGAATGATGAGGGAGAAGACGCGTGCGAATGTGCCTTTCGCTAGTGATTAAGGCTAGAGTTATCGCAGAATATGGCCTTCGTACTTTTCATTTGTAGCGTTAGCAGCAAGAATCTTGACAGCTACGTAGCGGAAACCCGAGTGCGGTGCCGGCGGTAAGTCGTTGCTACAGTCGCCGTTCTAGTAGTGTGATTCTGGGCTGGCTAGATAGTCGAATAAAGACCGTGGTAGAGGCGGTGTAGGATGCGGTAACGACTATTGTGGAGCTCATCGCCGATCGAAACGGGGTGGTATCCGCCGGGACGATAATTCTCGAATCTTTCTGACCTATACCATTGCAGAGCAGTACAGTGAGAAAAAACGAATAGTAGTTCAACTGTTCACAAAACAAGAACACAAGAGATAGGGGGGAGGCTGGGGAATGATGCACGGAGGTAAAGAAAGAACACACGTTGAGAAGCTGCATCTCAGCTAAAGCCAAGCATTTCACCTTATTTATGCATACCACAGCATGGGCCGGATGCATAAACCCCATTATTAGCCGACAGGAGTCAAAAACAGATCTTGCCGACTCTCCGCAAACCAACGCCGTTGTCACACAACCCCACACCCAAATCGCGATGCAGTCAGCCGAGGACGAGGATGAGAGCGGATTCCGCGTCGTCCATAGAAGCCAAACGGCTCCGACACTTGTAACGCACAACCATACCATTCCCCCTGTCCTTCGCCGCCAATCATTGATTGGAGTTTGATGAACCCTCGACCATCGGGGAAGAAGGGCAGAAGGAAGGGAGCTCCCCCATCTAACGGTCGCCCGGATATGGGAATTGGGCACGCCATACTCTAGTTAGAGTGAATGCAGAATGATTAAACAAACAAAACACCCGACCATCGGCCGACGACCAGAATGCTCTCTCCCATTATCTTAACCCGTTGTTCTTCAAACTGACACTATGTACACAGGCGCGCTGTCCATTCGACTACGGGGGTAGGGCTTACGCGTAGAGGTGACTTTCCACATTTTAATATATTGATTGTCTTTGCTGGAGGCTTCGCAGTTGAGGCTCATATCTACATCTATAATAGCCAATTTGTTTGCGCCACAGTCCTTACTACGCCTGGGAGGGACGAAGTCGTCGCGAATGCATGCAAGGAAAAGCTGGGAAAGAAGTTGTCGGAGACCGAGGATGTGGTTCTGATCTGATGGGATTGATAGGACTGCGTTAGTCTTTTACTAAAAGTTCAACTTTGTACTCATTCCTTTCCTTCTCTACATTGAAGAGCTACCTTCTGCCGCACATCCTCCATCATTGGTCAGCAAACTCAGATAATCGACCCAAGCAATCCCAAGGCCATATCAAATCCGCCAGCACAGGCTTAGCTACTGGGGCACGCCCTTCTCCGCCCACAAGGCAAGAGACAGACCAACTAGTTGCCGGAATAACTAAATTGTTGCGTGCCGCTACGAAGGTCGGGGGACGCCATCCCCTCTATATACAGGACTGCCGGCTTGCACGCAACCCAAGCCTATACATGATCTGATGACTCTGGCAAGGAAACATAACGTGGTCATGGTACACCCGGTCGACTGTCAGCGAAGCCCATCGAACCGAACCCTATCTAACAGCGCACTATGAAAACTCTGATACTGAACAGCCAACAACCAACCTTATCAACGATCTAACTACCGAAAGGGAACCTAAGGGACCGAATGGGTCGCTAGCGTACCAGCTAGCAGTCGAAGGCAGGTGTTGTTGCAGCGCCAGTAATTCAGCGTCGACTGTTACTTTGGTACGAAGATGGTTAATTGTATTCAGTAAGAAAGTGAGCCGCGTTGGTGTTACGATATGGAAGTTGGGGAGAACCGTGTGCGTGTATTCTATGGTACAGAGAAAAGAGAAGGAGAAAAACTCGAGATATATACAGGAGGCATCAGCCCCTGCAGCAGTGACCGTGTATCAGACCTGTAACATCATGTACATCTGTAACAGTTGGCTCCCGTACATATCCGTGTGAGAAGCTATGACCAGCTGTAGAAAGCAGTCACACAGAGTACCTATGTTTACATGCATATATGCAACACTTCCCCCTCTTCATACGTCCTGTAGCAAGCCTTGTAAACCCATAAGACGAATGAAAAAGATGAAAGAGTCAACAATCGTTGCTTGTGAAATCCTTGGTGCCTCATTCAATACCTCCTTCATCACGAAATTTACCGCAGTTTTTAAAGATCACGCAAATTTTAGAAAGTGCTCCGAACTTTTGTGGCTTTCCACCGCTTTCGCGGCTTTTATCACTTTCCTGAAGCTGAACTCGGATTTTTCTCAAAATCGCTTATATTTCTGAAAGCACCCTGAACATTCGCGGCATCACTCCTTTCGGAGCCTTTGGCCATCTTTCTAGCTTTCTCCGCTTTCGCAGCCTTTGGCAGGATCTCTCCATTTTCAGCTGGTCTCTTTCGTACCGTGTAATGTGTAGTGGATCTCGTATCAAATCTACACCGGGCGCGATTGCAATATGATATTCACTATCTATCCATCGACAGCGACTCTGGGTTCACCGGGAGCTGGCTGGAGACTGCTCATGTGCACGTGCAGAAGCAATTGGAGACGGTATCCGGGTGTACTTGGAAAGGTGGTCAGGTGGACTAGAGATGGCACTCGAGCGCACTTGGAAATGGTGCTCAGGTGTACGTAGAGAACACGCTCGGGTACGCTTAGAGACGGTACACAAACGTACTCGGAGGTGCATTTCGAGACTGAACTCGGTTTCGCTTGGAGATACGCTTGGAGATGCTTTTGGAGAGGGTCGACGTGGCGGTGCTCAGGAGCAGGCTGGAGGCGATAGTGACGGACTCGTCAGGAGCAGACTGGAGACAGCCGATCAGAGCTAGCCAGGAGCTAGCTGGAGACGATTGCTCTGAGCCGACCGGGAGCAAGCTGGAGATGGTAGAGGTTGACTCCCCTAGTAAGAGTCAAGACAGCGACTCTCAACTAGCTTAAGGCTCTGTTGGACGCTTCCAGCCAGTGACTAGCCTCCGAAAACAGGAGTTATGTAAAATTAGGCGCTCTTTCACCTCCTGGTCCCCAATTTGCAATATCCCTAATATTGAGTGAGTAGCTGTGCAAATAACCGCGTTTTTACAGACATTTTACACAGACACTCACTCGTTTTTGGTTGTGTTGTATCTAGAACAGCATTTCAATATCTCCCTAGCTATTTGCTCCCCGTCTGTCCTAGAATCTCCTCACCCCACATCTAAAAATGATGGGTGCATGACTGTACCCTACCAATTGGTTCATGGATTGATAAGTGAAAGCTACTTGGGTATTAGGCTGAGAACTCAGGACCATTACTCAAAGTTGCGGAAGTAGGAAGACTCCCCATAGCTAGCTCGAATGTTGTTCTTCGAACTCCAACCCAGTTCTAGATGATGCAGTTATCTAGAGCCCAAAATTTCTGTCCGTGCGATTCTAGCTAGGTAACGAAAGGACGTACTAGTAAGATGTTCACTCATAGACTATATATAATATATTGCGAAAATAATCACGTCGACAGACAGTTCCACGGGGCGAAATCGCAGATCCAATAGACGGCGATGACAAAGCAGTGTCTATATTACCTCCTAGAGCATGGTGAGTTGCAACGGGACTGAAGCTGCGGAGAATAATGGCAAAAATTGATTGTTTATCCGCTAATAACATTTGCTCTACAAAACGACTGGGTACTACAGAGGCATAGACGTAAGATGTCATTTGGAGAACCCTCACTTTGGATTTGTGGCAAATTGGTAGTCATAGTCATCGAAATTGACCATATCCACAGTACCTTCCTTATAAGGGGCAGCCTTCTACCCCAGCGATGACAAGGCTCGAGATTACCCTTGCCTGCCTCAAAACGTCAGACAAACGTGGAGTACACGTTCATTGTTATCCATACAAAAACCCCAGCCCTCGAGAAAAAATTCTGATAATTCTAAATCGGGTGGTTATTATAGATCAATACTGCTGGCTCTTCATTGCTGCTGTTTGAATGGCGAACTAATTCATTTCTGCTTTATACATACAAATTCAGCTGCAGACACGTGCCTCAAGTGGATTGTACTCTGGAGGCAGAGGATTCCCAATCCTTCGTCTACAGCCCACCTTCCTGGCATCTCATGGAAAACCTCATATATAGCCGATACCCCCACTCGTCTGCAATCACGGCACCCCCGTCCGTTCCTCGCCACCTCCAGTTCATCCAGCTACACTTCGCGTACGTACCTAGGTAGGTACCGTTGCAAAGTACCCTAAAAAAGCACTGTACCGGTTGGAAAAGCTGTATTCGATATGTTGGCGGAATTTGATTTGAATTTGGTGTATCTTGCAATCTATACACATACAAAACGGGGAGTATTTTGGATGCTTCAGCTCTGACAATGTATTGTCATCCCTTGATTTTTCACTGTAGTACGTTTAAGTCTTTGTCGATGCCATCACATCACAAATTCTCACTCAAGCTCCCTCCAAACCTAGTAAACCTACCTCACCCACAGCCAACCTACCTCACCCGCAAGTTATTACTAGTACCTGTAGCTTTCAAGCCCGATTTTCGAACCGTGCACCGAACTATTTGCTTATATTAGTAGGCCCATACTAAGGACCTCGCGTTCTATTCGGAACACCCTAGCATCTAGTTTTCCCTTACTAGCACCACATGCCGTTTAATATCACTGGTAGTTAAATAACTAGTAGAAACAGGCTCGAACGACGAGTGACGGTTGCATGATTATCATGAAGGCCCGCACCCGGACCACAGCCTATTACTGTAAGAAACATACATATGTATATAACAGTATGTACCCCTCGGTTTTCGGTGGGGCCCAAGGCGACTCCTTTTTTTCCAGATCCCTTCTTGCCAACTGGTGGTGGAGGAGTAAAACCTTAAGTGAAAAAGAGCTCAATCAAACTCACCAGCGCCCTACTGTGGCATTTCACCACTTTAGCCTACTCTACTCGGCGGATTTTACAAACTTAAAAAAAATCCGCCGAACATTTAGGCTCGAGAAAGTCCAGCAACCAGTTTACTGTAGAGCTAGTTCCGCGTACCGGTGTACGAATACACTAGACTATTAGACGTCATTTCCGTAGCGTCTCCGAAAGCTCTACTCTACCTCTAGTTTCTAGCACCGCAAACCACCAGATCGAGATCGATAGCACGTGCGTGTATATTCGCCCCGGCTACGGTGAGAACTCGTGATGGTGTTGTAGTCTTGTCTACGTGCAGTTTCGTACCTGCCTGGTACAGACTGGAAAAGCTGGAGCCATGACCTCAAAGAACCCCAGCCAATCGCTTTCGTCGAACATCAACACGGAGGCGGTGAGCACTACAGGCAATGGAAACCATATGTTGCAGGGCTACGTTTGTGATCTTCGGTTGCGTGCCGAACCTTCGAGTTCCCTGCTGTGCCCTGGATCCGAGCTGTCAGTGCAGAATATCAGATGTGCAGAGCTGATACATGATACACCAACCTGGAGTTCCAAACGTGTGCCAAGTTTTATTTTCATCCACTCGTATTCCCGTCGCACTCGAGTAACAGCGATTGTTTGTCTCGTCTCCAACACAGTCACTCGCTTCACATGCAATTACAGAACCCACTATCTCACCCATCACACCCATTACCTACCACTATTACCTCCACGAAACTATTACCTTCACGAAACCAAATATCCCCGGCACTTAATCGAATCCTACACACCCTCCCTCCCTCTACAACCCACCTGCCTCATCCCTCCCTCATCGCCGGTGGAGGCCTTACCGCATCCAGCCCGCCCGCTCGCCATTTCGTTACATAACTCTCCTCTTTTCCGCCCCGGCACGTTGAGATAGCGGGCTCTATTATTCGCCCGACACCATACATGTGGGGGATCTACAAAATAGGTGCCATAATCCTTCGTAGTTTGTTATGTTTCACCAACACCCTGCTTGCGTAGAAACAAAGACAAGTCGGGGGTTCGGGGGAGAGGCAATTCGTTTCCACGTTGGGTGTGCGTCGTCTGCCCGAAACAAAGACATGGCCAAGGAATCCCAGGGGTGTGTGTATTTTTATGTTGAAACTATTTGGTATGGCGTGCGTTATCGATGTTCGATTCCAACATCGCAGCATACCCCACCAACACGACTTGCAAGTGAAGAGTTGTCCCTAATTCAAAAGAAAGACGCTATACATAACCTTAAGCACAAGTAGCTCTTAGACGTAGACCCTGCATCCGCCCCAATTTCCCGACACCGACGATCACTTACTTTTCGTAGCTGTGCGACTTTTCCGTTTTCGTCCTTAGGGTTGGGGGACGGGGAACCGTTACATGTCAAGAAAAAATCACCACCACATTTGGTCACCACCACCGCGTCGCCGGATTCCTACATGTATCTTCCTTGTCTGTCGCGATCCAGTCACCTTTTGCGTACGTAAATTGCTGTGAAACAGCGGGGAGTAGAGTACATGAACATGATGCGGTCAGGGGAGCAGAACAGACATGACGCAGTCAGAAAAAAAGGGGATTCCCGCCCCCGCTTGCTATTTTTATCGCCAATTGAGTTGAGATGCGCCTCACTTGTCCAGCGTCTGGGCATGTTGGCCACCCAGACATGCCGTCAAGGTACATCTCCAGGATTTCATGGTACAACGGGTATGTGTTGCTGCGTTTCCCGGGTGTCTATTCTGCCGGGCAACCACACAGTGAAAGGGGTAGATCGAATAGATAAGGTAGATAGCAGAGCTCAGCTTGGCACATGAAGAGGCAATGCGAGATTGGAACCGCTGCTGTGGAACTGTAGATGCAATGCAAGTAATAAAGGGGGAGAAGCAGTAAGGGCGCAGTAAGGTCCGCGGCTGCAGCAGCCGCAGACGCGGATATGAGAAAGCTTCCTCTCCTGTACCGCGCAGCTTGGCTGAGACGGGCAGGTCTCGGTGGCCCATGCACTACGAATCACCTCGATGGCTTTTTTTTATACTGCCCAATCTCCACAAGATTCACCACGTCCACTCGGACGAATTCCGGCAATGCCAATGTTTTGTGAGTCGTGACAACTCAGCCTACACAGTCATGTAGCTCTATATAAAGCCTTCCCACGAGATGACGGGCCAAGTGACGGAATGCCAGGCATCAATTCGATTCCCGTATCCACGGGTTCGATCTGATTGACAACTAACATCCCCAATTGAGTAAATAATCATCAATCCTATTTCTAACCTAAACCCGAGTGGCTGCATTCGGGCGGAAAGATCATCACGACCACAACCACATGGCCGCCCTCGCATCCTAACAATAGCACACCATAGCTGAAGGGAAGTGAAAGAGACGGGACAGGCCCGAGATCTAGAGTTTTGCATCGGCAAAGTTGGATCGCGTCTGAATATGGGCAATCGGATAATCCAGCCAATAATTCGTGTGCAGCTGCAGTTTTGCAAACGAAAGTGCAATTCACACAACGTCGTGGCTTCAATCCGCTCCTCGCAGCTGCATTGGAAAATTTTCTACCCTACGGGACAGTTGAGAGGGAATTAATTTGCGTTGCTTACCGACTGTCCGTTTGTCGGTACGAGATGAGTTCCATTTGATACCAGGTCCAGTTTCAGAGGATGGATCGATGGGAATGAGTTATCGTACACGGACCTCCCCAGATCCATGGAACATGGGATTCGATAAAGGACTAACTGTAATTGTACTAAATACTGAGTGAGCATTAAACTATTTTTACTGTAGAATTTTATATTGAGGCAGAATCTTCTTCCAAATTCCCGCAATTGGGGTATACGTAAAAGAAGCCGTGTGGTGCATACACTATTCAAATGCCGTTATACATTCTGTTGTATTGAATATTTACGCCTATAATTTGGAGTAAACAGCACACCTGGCCCAAGCTCATCACGGAATTTCCCACGGGCGATATCCACCTGTACTAAACTTTTGTTTTTTAGTTGGAAGCGCATGATATCATTGGCTGTGTTTGAGCTTAAAACAGCGGCTGGAACAGGGATGTGACAACACGGGAATCCTGCGCAACCCTACCCTGTCAATATCAATATTGGAGACGAGGGCCGACTCAACCATGGGCAGCCAGGCTCTGGAAAACAAACTGCCGGTAAGCATAAGAGAGTAGAATATGCCAAATATGGACTGCATCTGCCGGCCGGTTCGCTCAGTCACGATAGAAGGCCAGCAACGAAACCCCCACAGTCACAATGGACATGTCGACATTAGGTTTCAAACGAAGACTTCACCTACGACAAGACGGGATGAATTGAATGCAATAGAATGTAGAGTACTGCGTGACAAGAGCATGTAGGAGGAAGTCTCACATATTCTGATGATACCATCCGGCATTACAGTATTGCACTTTCTTTCACTGCCCCCGCAGAGATCGTCAGGAGTTCTTTTCGTATTGAGATGTGCTGTTCTAGATACGGAAGCCCAATACAGACTTCGTTTCCTACGTAGTATGAAACCCTTCCTACGATAGTTGATATTGCAAGGCCGTGTACTAGAGGTAGCTGTAGATGATCATCGCAACATAAGGCTGGCTTTAACAACTGCAGCTGCGATTCAGCGATGCCCAACGAGGAGATATTCTCCAGCCCGGCGAGAAGAGTGTTGATAAGTGACACTACTCTTATCTGTAGAGCCCGGCGGCCAGGGGTGAGTATGGCATGATTATTGCGAACTCAAGGAAAATGCCGTATGCGTAGTCTGAAGATTCCCAGGTGCGGTTCTCTCGGAAGCATGTCAGTGTTGCGGGGGTGTTCCACACACGAACTCATTCCACGCGACAAAGTCAATCCGGTAGGGGCCCGATGCTAGCAACGTTTCGTCGATTTTCGTCACTATCGGATCGGAGGAATTTCTTTAAAAGGGAGGTGAAATAGCTGGCTGCGAACAAGAAAGAAGAAACGGAAAAAAAAAGGATTCCAACCAACTGGTTCTGCAGCGTCAGAACGTGACTCGAGATGCATTTTGGCTCGAACGGTTGTAGCGTGCAGCACAGCCGTCAACAACACCACCAGGGTGGTGGGGGACCAGAAAAAGGACGGGGATACCTGGTTAACATCATAATCCTTCGCCTGTTGTAACTGACTGACTCTTGTAACATTGGCTCTCCTCACATCTCCATCTCCAAGTAACCTTTCGGACTGCACAGGGATCCGACAGACGTTGTATGGATTTTGTTATATCGGGTTTATGCAAAGCGATCGACTCGACTCTATGCAACGAGCTCGTGATGTTCGAGAAGTTGGTGTTATTTAGTACTAAGTATCTGTTGACGACTATTGGTTTCGTTGAAATTGCACCTTGTCGTGTGAGCCAAGCATCCAATGGTCACGATCAACTTAAACGCTGTCGGTATCCACGGTGCGGAAGCACAGACGAGATAATAAGACGGATGTGGTTGTGTCGTCTAAGTAAGTTCGTAAAGCAAAACCAATTGCTAAGGGTGATTGAATGGGTATTTAATAAGAGGATGGTATTGTACCCAATAGTCTCGCCTTTTCGTTGACACTAAGGTGGCAGTGATGGTGGTTGGCTCGTTCATTTGATGACGACAGTAATGGTAATTAAGATCGAGAGCACCTGATGAAGATTACGATAGAGAAAGAAACGGACGGAGCACAGAGGCATCATCATTTACCAATTTCCATGGCAGCCACGATAGTTACTCGAGCTGGGATACGACTGATAGAGTGTGGAGATGGATGCATCTCATGCAGGTGCATGTTTTTGTACAACCTGAACCCCTGATCCGGGTTAACGTCGAGTTTTAAGCGTTTCGTCAAGATCTATCTACTGGGAACTTATTCGCCGTTTCTCCCATCCCCATCAATAAGAAGAACCCTTTCTTCACGTTATATCCCCAGGAAACATCTTGCGCCGGTAGATGGTGGGCGCCTCAAACCCTGTCTATTATATACGCGTTCAGATCCAGAAGGAAGTTGGGGAGGAGGCAAATTGATGTAGGATCGTAGATATGAAGATAAACAAATAGAGTCCTTAAGCTTGTACTTATGTAGGTACCTGGTACCCAGAAGCTGGTGAGAGGCCGCTGATTAGTTTTCCACGCTTCGTTTGGGTTCATCTATTGGAAACGATTCTGCTGGTGGGCCATACTGGCGTGCGGCGAGATTCGCGCCGCTCCGTTGTGCTCGGACTCCCTTTCCAGTTCTCTTGGGACCCATGGGCCCAGCAGCATCTAATGCACACTTGTTCCGTGATGCTAAATAGCATGCAGACTAACCCCATGATATTATAATTTGCAACCCGCTACTGCAGCTCATCCCTGCCTGCGCTGCACCCACCAACACAAAGTGCTGCACCCGAGCTACTTAGCATCGGTAAATCGATACCTGCCCACCTCCACACAATGAGCAGATACGACGTATGGTGGTTACTTCACGTACACACACCCCAGGTACATACATACCGGCAGATCCCTCCTCCTGTCGCTCTGCTGTTCCCGTTCCATACTTCCTACTGAGAAGTCGGTCACTGGTCGGATCACCCTTCGTTCGAATTGATAGTTGACGCCTCTCAATTCTCATCATCCATTTCACAGCTCCCGGCTGGCATTGCCTTCGTCGTCGTCGCCCGACAGCTACGTGCAACTGAATCGTCACTTGTGGGATATTGAGTTGTTATTTTTTTGGTTAGACTGCAGCAGGATCGTTGGAATTTACAACTTGACTGGTAGCAGCTTGAAACTTGGACATCATATCAATTCACGACATTGGCATTGACCTTTTGATACTTTGTGTCCGTCCTCCCTGGCATCATAAACTTGAGTTCTCCGCTCTTCTGCACGGTCCCGTTGCCGCTCGACAAAACTTTGCCATCCACTGCTTTGCTATTACCATACCTAGCACAAGAACGCATTGACGGCTGCAACACAGCCTAGGTACTGCCTTCTTCGCCTGTCGGGTGCCAACCGTCATCTTCCTTCCTAAGTTCATCTTTCATTCTCGCTTCTATTCTGTCTGCGACCATTCCCGCGGATAGTAAGAGATTGATTCTCCGTGGTGGGAGTATCGCATATACAATCACTATCGGTTGACTTACAGTCATCAGTGGTATGTTATATCTGTTATCATACATCTGCGGATGCCATGCTATATTTGGAACTGCCTGCAGCACAAAGGCTAACAACTTGTGTGAGCTGCATTTAGTTTCTTATCCGACTGATTCTACTCGTTGATTTACGAATGACTGATTGCGCAACTGTCGATTTCGAAGTCGACACTCAGTAAACAAACATGGACGAAGAAACAGATCCCAGCGTCTATGTTGCTCCTCTTCGGATCGACAAGACCAAACGAAGTCCAAGCAACGCATCACGAACCTCACGAAAATCTAGATCTCGCAACAGTCAAACCCATTCAAGGAGCCATTCTCTTGGATCTCATTCGCACTCGTCCTCCTCACATCAACAGATCACACCCCCTCTTACGCCACGGTCATCACAGCAATCCCTCACAGAACAGGCTTCGGAACCCGGGTTCCATCCTTTCCTACGGGCCTTTTATCCATTTCACCCTACATATACATCTGGCTCATCCACTGTAACATTGCCGCTCAGTTCCGGCGATCTGATATTGGTGCATTCGGTGCATACGAATGGCTGGGCAGATGGGACGCTGTTGAGTTCCGGTGCAAGAGGGTGGCTGCCTACAAATTACTGCGAGGCATATGAAGCAACACACATTCGAATGCTATTAAAAGCCTGTTTGAATCTGTTTGACCAGTTTCGAGTTGGCTCGAAAGATGGAGGCGTGCATGTGGATCAGATTGCGGTTACCACCATCGTGGCTGGAGTTAGACATTTACTGGTACGTCTTTATCTATTTGATATTGCATATCGGCAAAGAAGTTAAAACAATTTCATCAACAGGAATCAACCGAATGCCTAACGCGGGAAGCGCAAAACGTTCGGTCTAGCGACGACATCCGAAAATCGCGCAAGATTCTTTTAGCTGAGCTCTCTGGGCTTGTCAAAGCTGCCAAGAAATTGTCAGACAAGAACTCGCCAGAGCTTGGGGACGATATCACCGATGAATTGATAATGCGAAGCTTCAAAATCGTGCTTCGCGGAGTCCGATTTCTGGATATATGGTATGAGCTGTACGAACTAGCTAGTTCATATATCGACAGCTATAATGAAGACGAATATATGGACGATGCAGTACCACCGACCCCTCCGTGCGATTCGGTTACTGTTGCAGATTCGTTGCAGATGAATTCCGACTCGGACAACAATGCCAGTGGGTATTTTGGATCGCGATTAACGGAGCGTGAATTAGCCACCAATGAATCGCACCCCCTGCCCTCCACACCTCATGCACACTCTCCACAGGCCAGCTTAAACTTACAGAACCACCAAATTGTCGCTCAGAGTAGCGAACGTACCGCTTCACCAGTTTATGCGCTGGCTCGACTAAATACCACCCATGACATCCTACTATCTTATCTGGGATCGTACATCGGTCGCATCCATCTGCAAGCTCGGTTTACCCCGCAGCTCCAACTTACTCAACAACAGTCTGTAGCTGCCGCCCGTGATCTTCTTGCAGTCGTCGAAGCCGTGTACGCCCGCGACCCTCGCGCGATCGCTCTTGAAACAGCAAAAGAAGCAATGTATCAAAGGATCTCGTCTTTGGTCTCAGCCGCACAGGACGCCATTTCCAACCCCATTGAGGACATGGACGAAGAGGAAGATGGAATTCTGATTCCAGATGGTGGGTGGAGTTTAGTTGAGGCTGCGACTGGGTGTGTGAGAGGAGCTGGAGATTGTGTTGCGAAATCAAAGTTCGTAATTGAAAGAATTGGGGACTTCGAATTGGAGGCCGGATCATTCAACATTGGCCTTGGCATCATAACGGATTCGACGCCCCCGACTGTTGAGATTGAAGATCTAGACGGCAGAATGGAAGTGTGTGAGGGAGACACAGTGTCCCAGGACGGCATGGATCGGGAAATGATGCCGCCACCCCCAACACCAGACAAGATTCCACCACCTCCGCCACCTAAAGAGCCGCGATATCTACCTGCTCCTCCACCATTAACGGTAGATACTAGCATTCAACCAACCTCTGCTGTCATTGTTCCGCCTTCTCCTTCTCAAGTTGAACAATCTCCCCGAACTTCAGCTTCTCGACGGTCCTCCACCACATCTCTTTTACCTCCATTGCCTAATGTTTCACCGTCGTTAACCCAAAGCGAATATAAGAAAGATGCCGATGCCAAATCTCTATTTAGGAAGAGCATTCGGGCCGATAGCATTGGTGCCGAATCTATTTCAGCGACCGATTCAGTGAACAGTATAAGGGGGTCTGAGTTCAGCATCCTTTCACAGACGTCCACCAGAGCGACGACCCCAGAGCCTGCTTCATCTACGAGTATTTCCACACCGCTCCTTTGCACCGATCTCACGGCGCTCGGAGGTAGTCAGGTTTCTCTCGCCGGTGGAATCGGGAGTGAAAGCATATCAGAGTTCCATGCGGAGGAGGACTTAACATTTAACAAGGATGGACAAATCACAGGCGGCACCCTTCCAGCATTAGTTGAACGATTGACTGTCCATGATACTACACCAGATGCAGTGTTTGTTGCTACATTCTACCTCACCTTCCGGCTATTCACAACACCCAAAGATTTTGCTGAGGCGCTTGTGGACCGCTTCAACTCTGTAGGGACCGTTTCAGGAGGACAGCCTGTCCGACTACGCGTTTATAACGTGTTCAAGGGATGGCTAGAATCTCACTGGCAGAACACCACTGACAGTGAAGCGCTCGAGGTTATCACAGAATTTGCAGAGACGACGCTCAAGGAGCTATTACCTGCGCCTGCTAAACGACTACAGGAGCTTGCCGAAAAGGTGTCGTCTGCTGATGGACCACTTGTTCCCCGCCTGGTGTGCGGTATGGGAAAAGCTACCTCATCTTCAACCACCTACAGTGTTCCCGAGACACCTATTCCAACCCCAAGTATTACTAGGGGCCAGCTGAACGCCCTAAAAGCTGCCCTTGCACCTGGTGGGCTACCTGTTAGTATCCTCGATTTCGATCCGTTAGAGCTAGCACGACAATTCACTCTCAAGGAGTCACGGATGTTCTGTTCAATCCGTCCTGAAGAGCTGATCGCCCAGGAATGGACTAAGAAGAAAGGGTCTATTGCAACAAATGTGTTGGGGATGTCATCCCTTTCCACCGATTTGGCTCATCTTGTTGCCGAGACAATTTTGGACGTTCAGGATATCAAAAAGCGCGCAGTTGTTATCAAGCACTGGATTAAGATCGCGGATCGATGCCTAGAGCTCAACAATTACGATTCTTTGATGGCCATTATGTGTACGCTGAATACCTCAACAATTGTTCGACTCAAGAAAACCTGGGAGCTTGTATCATACAAAACAAAACAGGTTTTGGAACATCTACGTTCTGTGATTGATGTCTCGAAGAACCACGCCGTACTCCGCGCAAGATTGCGAGGCCATGTACCCCCATGCCTTCCGTTTCTCGGCACTTACCTCACAGATGTACGTTAGCAAAGGAATACCCTTCTTTAACCAGATTGTCGAAACTGACATGGTGCTTAGCTCACATTTGTTGACGTCGGAAATCCCCCGAAGCGACCTGCATCTACTGAGGGTTCTACCAAACAATTGATCAACTTCGACAAGCACGTCAAGACGGCGCGAATAATATCTGAACTTCAACGGTTCCAGATTCCCTATAATATTGTCGAAGTTCCAGAAATGCAGGCCTGGATCGACTACCAGATTGATAGGATTCACAATTCGAAAGCGGCAGATGTCCAGCATCTTTACAGAAGGTCTTTACTACTGGAACCTCGAGAAAACCAACTTCAAAAGCCCAGCCCCGAGATCCAAACTCCACCACCTCCTCCGGTGCCCGCGAAGGATCCTCCTACTACCTCAGTTAAGACAGATCTCTTTGCATGGGCACATGTGTTCAAAACACCCGCGAACTAAGGTTGATGGGTGCGCCAACTTATGGGACATGTTTTTCCGTTGTATTCGATTTCCATATCCCATTATCATCTCTTGTGTGCCGAGTTTTTCGTCTCGGAATGGCATCTGTTTGTGGCTCTGGGTGGTTACTGGAGTTATTCGCTTCTTTTGTATCTGAATTCTTGCTAGCTTTGGAGTCCTTCCGCCTTATTATTTTTCTCTTTTGTTACGGTGCATTGGATAAGGCTTCTTTTTTTGTTCTTTGTTCAAAGACGGCAGAGCTCACGCTGGGTGTTTTTCTTTCATCTTTTCGATTGTGATATATCAAGTTTGCAGAGGGGGTTTATGTGTATAAAAGCCACCGTTGTATTTCTTATGTTTTTTTGACGTTCGGAGTTATTTGCTTTTCTCTTTTTCTAATTCTTGACGGGAACTATTTCCTTCTCCGGATTCACCGGTTTTGTCAGGCTGTCTCACGTTTCTTATGTTAACTTTTTTTAGATGCGGGCGGTGGCCGGGGAGCTGGGTGGGGCGCTTCATGAAAAAAAGTCCTGTCGTTTTTTTTCTTTGATTCTTATTTTTTATTTAGCTTTGTTCAGCGTGGTGTTGGGGGGTTTTTGATTTTGGGATATGTGGGATTGGGGTGGGAATTGGAAAAATGTAGATGGAACAGAGGAAGGAAGATATACCTCGGAAGCGCAAGTAGTGGAGAGGGAGAGGATAAATAAATAAATAAATAATACTTGGTCGTCATGGAGCCCAGTCGTCTCAATCTTTGGCCATGGGTTCGTGAGATTCATATCATAATGTAAAACGAGCAGCCAAATGTCGTTCACCATCCTCTGATGCATGCTAATTAGCGTATATGTACCCCAATAACTCTTGCCCTGGTTGCTGGGTGAATCCGAATCTCTACCCTGCTCAAGGGTGCATGTTAAGTACCTAGTCGGTGGGTTCGTATCAAACCCGCTTTGTGAACAAGGAACGGAGATTGGTTGAATACTATTTCCTAGCGAGCGGAGGAAGGTTTGCGGTTGCGGCTCCGGAAGCTAGCAGTGCCGAGGTCGTCAGTTTCTCCAGCTCTTCGGATGTCGGGTGTCGGAGTCGGATGGTGAAGAGGTACTTATGCTTCTGGTGGTAAAACTCTTGGAAGGAAGAAATAAAGTTTATGCGGGGTTTGTGTTATTGACGGAGAAACCCATGGCTTGGCTCCGCACTCGACCCTCGACACGTCCCCTTCCGCAACCGCGTTCAGCAAGAAGATATACGCGATTTTTCTAATGAGAAATGCCAGGACCAACAGCCCTTCCTCTCGACACTTACCGGAAACTCTTCCGCAAGTCCATTCTCACGAGGCTCCCCGTTGACAAGGTGCGCACCCAATGAACAAAACAACTCTTTGAGACTAACGCCGCGCCCAGTTCGAAAGCTATTTCAACCAGCTGCTCTCGCGCTCTCCCATCCCCCCAACCGCCTTATCCTCCGCGGTCCTCGAGCCCTCCCTCACTTCCAATGCTTCCGATCCGCTCCACCTCCAATACATCAGTCGTCTCGTCGAGCGCGACATCGTCTCCCTTGCAAACATCCTCGTCGCACTCTTGAAAACTTCCGCCGCGAAAGCCTCCACCGGCTCCACCTCTCTAGAACCCAGCGGTTCCTTCCACCACGAAAACGACGAACTACGCGGTCGGGAATCCCTTGAGCAGGATGTATTCCTTGTCCTTGCCAATGTCTTGCACACGCAGAAGCCGCGCTCGCCGGAAAACGTATGGTTGGCGGTGCAGGCCATGTGTGATTGGATGGAAGCCGTGATGGCGGTTTCGGACGCGGGGTTACTGGGTGATCACGGTGCCGAGGGGATTGCGGATGCTACGGATGTGCCCACGAAGGGGCGACTGGATGCGCTCGGGGAGATGGCTTTTGCGCTGGGAATGAACGAGGGTGCGGCAAAGGTGCTGGGCGAATCCGGGAGGAAGGATAAGAAGTTAGCGTTTCAGACGACCTTGAGTCTATTTACACAGTATATCCAGGTGCAGAACCCGCCGCTGGCAAGTAGGTTGGAGGGGTTGAGGCAGCAGTACCAGAGCCAAAGCCAGAGCCCGAGACAGCAAAGAAGAGGATTGAAGGATGAAACGATAGATGGAATGATGATGGGGCTGGGAGGCGACGGTGCGGATGCTATAGGACCGATAGTGTGGACGAGGGCGCATCTGTTCATATGGCTAGAGAGTTTGGTGGGCGCTCTCTCGCACTCAACTCTGAGACGCTCGGGGTTGCTGACTGCAGTGCTGTAGCTGTGTGCTCGGCCACATGTCGACGATGAAACGATCCTTGGATACCTCTACACCCGGTACAAGGACGACGCGAACTCGATGGTGACGGACTTTATCACAGGCGTTATTGATGTGATTTCAAATGCACTGGTCCGGAATGAACCACCAAGTACGCTTTTCCTACTACGCTCGTTCCTTTGCAACAAGGTTCCCCTCATTCTCAACAGGATATCCCCGTCGTCTTTCTTTTCTTCTGGTGCGATGTCACAAACATTCCTCCGCACAGACGTAGCAACGTTGATGAATCTTGCACCTTCGGTTTTTGAGCCGTATGCCTACAATAACAACAGTGCGAATCCGGATATGCTATTTGGTGATATTACGGTGGACCTAAGGCAAGACTTTTTATTTGCTTGTGCTCTGCATGGTGTTATTGGTGAACAAGATATCCAGGGAATCTTGGAAGAGCTGCCGCTAGGCGCTATGTCCGCCTCAGGAAGATATGATACCCAGGAAATAATCAATCAGTGCCTTTCTGACCCCATGCGCATCGACCGGTTACTTGAGGAGATTGAAGGAGTAGAGGGTAACTCCGGGGCTGTTGTTCGAGCACTGTTCGAGGTACCAGGTTATCCTCCATCCCGTCATTCAATGACACTGACAAGCTGGGCACTAGGTGATGAAGAACATGTGTGATCAACGGGAAACAATGCCATTGAGGAATATTTGCAGTTTTCTTGCCCGCAAGCCGAGCAGCATAGACGTCATGTTGCTTTTCATCAAGCCCGCCGAGATCCTGGAGCCCTTGTGTGACCTGCTCGATTCATGGAGATACGAAGAAGACCAAGGTGAGTACTACACACCTTTTCCTCTTTATGTAGCTGACACAAACCCAGGCGAATATCAACCCGTTTACGAAGAGTTTGGCTATATTCTCCTCCTCGTATTAACATTAATCCACCGCTACTCCTTCACCTCCGCCGATCTGGCCTTCTCCCATTCTCCCAACAACGAATCCTTCATCCCCCAGCTGCTAACACAATTCTCGACCGCGCAACGCATCGAAGCCCTCAACTCCTCCGACTATCACGCACAATTGGGGGGCTGGATCAAAGAGCTCTTCGAAGGCGAGGGTATCTCGGATGGATTAATGATGTCGTGCCGTCCACAGGAATTCTACCGTCTAGTCCCCACGCTCTTCTCCCAATCCCTCCTGGCGATCCAACGCGGAATCCTAGATCTCGAAACAGTAAAGGAAGCATTCGCCTTCCTCCTCACCCCCTTCCTCCTCCCATCTGTCATCTCAGGCCTATGTTGGTTGAGCCAACACCTCTGGAGCAACCTAGACTCGAACCCTTACCCGACCCTACAAATCCTCTCCTCCCTCGTCATCGCGCATGACCTCGCCCCCGAAACTGCAGAAACCCACAGAACTGTCGTATCCATCTCCGCACACCCTCTCGACGCTGTCCTCCGCGAGCTCCTCCGCCGCCCAAGCCTCACCCCAGACATTGCCGCCACCGCCCAGCAGCTCCTCACCCACCTCAAACCCCACCTCGCATTCAAACGATCCGGCTCCCCCACACGCGAGGAAATTGAATCCTGGGTGCACACGGTCGGCTCTGGCGGGCTTTCAAGCGCGCTCGCAAACCTCTATATGGCCATGTTCAACTGGAGTCTCCCGGGGGAGCTGATGAGTCCGCGGCCACAGACAACGGGGTACACGCATCGACTACTGATCACAGCACACCGGCTTCTCGGCGCAAAAAGAGTTGTCGAGATCATTATCAACGAGACGGCGAAGTTCCGCGTATCGCATCAGGCGCCTGGGGTTACAGAAGATGTTGCGGCTGCGTTTTTGACGGTGTTTTTGCCTGAGGAGAATAGGGGGATGACGCTGAGGGAGGCACTGAGGGGCGCAGAGGAGGACGGAAATGAAGTTGCTATGGAGGTGGCGAGGAGAGTTGATGCTAGTAAGAGACCATGGATTGGAGCTCCGCCAACGCAGGAGCAGCACGTGGATTTGGATGCAATGGGGTTGGAGGTTGGGTTGGAGGGGGATGCGGGGATGGAGTTGATGATGGGCGGTGTCGAGGGGTTTGGAGAGGGGATGGGCGGGATGCTGGATGCGATGGATATGTAGGGGTTTGGGTGGGCTTTCGCTTGGCTTTCGGGAGAATTGGAGATTTTATTTACCTGCTGACAGGTGGAACGTGAACTGCTCTAGCGAGAACTATAGATGAAGCAACAATGGACATTGAAAGGACTGAAAGCAGTCATGTAGATGTGAGTGAGATGAGTATGACAGCATATGTTAAGAGGTCTCATTTTAACACCTCATATTGTTCAAATGCTCTCATATTACATCACTCGATTCAGTAGTGTAGGGGTATCATGGGCGCTTGCCATCCAGCATCATGCGCCCGACCCGGGTTCAAATCCCGGCTGAATCATTTTTTTCTGTCTCCTTATTCATTTTGAATGGCGCCTTCAAGATGTTCGTGCACTTGCACTTTGGCTTGCTTTATATAGGTAAAATCATGCCTCTCTCGGTAATTGCCGTAATATTCTCTCCTCTGTATCTGCCCTATAGTTTTCCGTCTCTTCTCCTCGAATCATCTCTCTTTCTGAATCATTAGTACACTTTGCCATAGCTCCTCCCGTGCCTACAACACCAAGGTTCATATGCCACGAATGCAATACTAGTAAGGTCACAAATACAACTGCCCTCAGGCGCCGGAGCACAAGCATAGGTTCCAATTGAAATGTTGCGCTTGCAGGGGAGAGAATAATACGATAATCGATGCGATGACTTGTCGGTATAGGTTTTGTGATAATTGTGTCTGGGCGTTGGATATAAGTATGATGGTTGTGTCTCGGTGATGGGTATAAGTACATTGCTTTTGTAGTTTGCTATGCTGTTAAGCACTACACAGTAATGTTTTGTTATTCCGTGTCAGGATGTACCTATTTAGAGCTTCCCCGTATGGTCCATTGTTGGCACCGCGTTTTGTGGTGCAGTCTCATCTCGAAATCCTCACTAATCGTTCATAAAAACATGTCTCACGCAGCACCAGTCAACAACTATTCATCGATCTTAATAGCCTTAAACCCCATCGCCGCCTCCTTCAGCGCCCACTCAACCGGTATCCTCTCCAAGCTACTCGCACCAAAGAATCCCTTAACCCCCTCTGTCTTGCTCAACACAAACTCCGCCTCCTTCTTCTCCGCCACCGGCCCGCCATGAACCAACACAATTACCTCGTCCAACCCCTCCCTCACCACCGCCCTCGCCGCATCCGCAATCTCTTGCACAATCCTTACACTATCCCTCAGCGTCACCGCTGTAGTCGCACCAATACTCCCTTTCGTAGTCAAACCTAAATGCACAACCACCACATCCGCGCCAGCCTCCGCCATCTTCACCGCCTCAGAGACGTTAAACACATATGGACACGTCAACAGCCCTTGTCTATGCGCCTCCGCTATCATCTCAACCTCAAGCCCATACCCCATCCCTGTCTCCTCTAGTCCCTTTCGGAAATTCCCATCGTACAGTCCGACGGTGGGGAAGTTCTGCACGCCGCAGAAACCGAGCTCTTTCAGCTGCTTGAGGAAGGACGGGATGTGACGGAATGGATCGGTGCCACAGACACCCGCGAGGACTGGCGTGTGGGAGACGATTGGGAGAACCTCGGAGGCCATTGAGAGGAGGATCGCGTTTGCGTCGCCGTAGGGAAGGAGTCCGGCGAGGGAGCCGCGGCCCGCCATACGGAATCGTCCGCTGTTGTAGATGATTAAGAGGTCGGCTCCGCCCTCTTCGAGGCATTTGGCGGAGAGCCCGATTCCTGTGTAGAGTTAGTGGGGTGTGGGAGGGGTGGGGGGAAGGTACCAGCGCCGGCGCCAAGGATGGCTTTGCCGGTAGAGATTGTGGCATGGAGGCGGGCGAGGGCTTCGGTGCGGTTTGTGGGACGTGGCATTGTGGTTGTTGTAGTGGTCGTGATGATTTGGGTGAGATGTCGGTTTAAGGTCTTGCGGGTAGAGGCGAGGGAGTGGGGTAAATGTGGGGAGCAGCCGTCGTCGTCATCGTGCATTGCTCAACTGTCTCACAACACCACAACCCGACTTCATCCCGACAATATATTCCCATCATCAACACACTCCCCAATCGCAGAAATGGCAGCCGTTTTAGTCAAACCCACAATTCTCCTCTTCGGCACCTGCGACACTAAGCTCGACCCCCTCCTCCTCCTTCGCTCCCTCATTCTCTCGCACACACCCGCCCCCGACGTCCTCCTCGCAGATGTAGGCCGCATCCCCACCAACCACCCCCTCATCGACATCCCACATTCTTCCATCCTCCCACCGGACACCGATGTCTCCGTGCTCCCCCGCAACACCCTAATCACCACCATGGCCACTGCCCTTACCTCCCACATCCGCACCCTCCACACCTCGGGCAAGATCCACGCCGCTATCTCCCTCGGCGGCAGCGGCGGCACAACTTTAGCCGCCACAGCCATGCGGGCCGCCCTCCCAATCGGCTTCCCAAAGTTAATCGTCACCACGATGGCAAGTGGGGACGTAAGCCACTACGTCGGCGACAGCGACATAACACTAATGCCGTCGATTGTCGACATCGCAGGGACCAACACGCTTCTCACCAAGATCCTCCGCAACGCCGCCGGCGCAATCGCAGGAATGTCCTTCACCACCTCCGCAGAAACATCCAAGCGCGCAAAAACAGTGGGAATAACGATGTTCGGCGTCACTACGCCCGCCGTGACAGCAGCTCAAAAAGTCCTCGAGGAACGCGGGTACGAGGTGTACATCTTCCACGCTACGGGCTCAGGGGGACGTGTGATGGAGCGGTTGATCGCGGAGGGCGAAATCGACGGGGTGCTTGATATCACCACGACGGAATTGGCGGATGAGCTCTTTGGCGGGGTACTCTCTGCGGGTCCGGAACGTCTTACTGCCGCTGGAAAAGCGGGGATCCCGCAGGTAGTTTCAGTTGGCGCAACGGATTGTATCAATTTTGGTCCCGTGTCGACGTTGCCGGAGAAGTTTCGAGGGAGTGAGAGGAAGATTGTGGAACATAACCCGTCTGTGACCCTGGTGCGCACGAACAAGGAGGAGTGTGAACTGCTTGGGAAATGTATGGCGGAGAAACTTGCGGAGGTAAGAAATGTGGTGGTGTGTTTTCCGACGAGGGGGGTGAGTGCGCTTTCGGTGGATGGGGGGCCGTTTTATGATTTTGATGCGGATAGGGCGTTGAGGGAGGTGTTGATGGGGAGTGGGGTAGAGTGCTGGGTTGAGGATAAGGAGGTTAATGATGAAGGGTTTGCGAGGGGCATGGTGGAGAGGTTGGTTCAAATGATGGAGGCGTAGCTGGGGACGGCGGGTTGCATATCCATGTTTTGTCATTGACTTGCGTTTACTGCTTGCATTGCGCCATGCGTAGCTTGTTCTTTCAAAATCAAGAGCCCTTTCTCTAAGAATGAGGTAGGATGAGCTTCTTCCCACCAGCCGTGAGTGGTTTATTGATCACCTTAAATTGGAGATAACAAGTCAGACCTCTCTCGATTCATCATGATATCTACGCCTAAATTGTAACAGTCTGCTAGATGCCCTCTTTCGTGTCCGTACATGTTTGATATAAAGGTATTTGGCATCGTCTTCTCCGAATCAACGTGAGTAGGAGAGCGAAGAGCCCCATAGCAGCTACACACAAAATTGGACGACACATTAACGACCAGACTAGTCTTACGATTGCAGTACTGAAGTATCCAGTCTCACTCCCAATAAATAGTAGAAAATATCTCATCGAATATCATTCGATTCAGTAGTGTAGGGGTATCATGGGCGCTTGCCATCACAGCATCATGCGCCCGACCCGGGTTCAAATCCCGGCTGAATCATTTTGTCTCCCTCTCGTCCATTTTGAATGGGACAACCCTTCAATATATGCACCCACTATTGGTATATAGACACACCTCCGACAACACACCACACCACCTTTTAGTTTTGCCAAGACCCTTATCGTCCAATCAATTCTATTATCGTCAGAAAACTTTTGCTTCGGTTTTCAGCTGTTTTCCTCGAAATCAGTTACCTAGGAGCCAAAATGAGTCTCTTCGGAGCAAATACCACTTTTAAGAAAGCAGTGGCGAGGATGAGAGCAGAGGAGTCCAGTTCTGGCTCCGAGGCCCCTACTAGCGGTAGCGGATCCAGCGGTATTGGAGCGCTACTTGATAAGATTGCAGGACCGGTTACGGTGTCTGATGATAACGACGGAGCTACCGTTTCAGAGGTAGCCCGGGAGGAGAAGGAGTTTTTTGGAACGGCAGAGTATGAGAGGCTCAGGGCCGAAGAGAAAAATGATGAGTTCGAGTACGGCTTGCATAAGGCACGGATCGAAGACGATTTGAGGAGGCGCTAGCAGAGTCAAGCGACCTCCAGAGTTGAGACTGGACAGCTACCCAGCGATCTGGATGAAATGAGAAGTTACTCCGACCTTACGGGAAAAACTGGAGTTACGGGAATCACACGATATGGAAGCGACAACTCCTCGGAATTGTCGACACCACCACCGACTACGGATTACGGGGGAAGCGAAATTTCCTTCCCGTCGCAGACACCTGAGGAGAGGGTTTTGTCCCCTCGACCATCTACGAATTATGAGGGAAGCCTTATGGGGCTACCTCTAAGTGCTTTGAATGAACTTACGGAGGATCCTTTTTCGACTCCTAGGGCGAGCACTGGAATTATTGCGCGCAGGTATATTCAGTCGGAGGAAAATACCACACAATGCGACGAAGAGGAGGGGGGAATGGAAGAGACCTGGAAAGTCTACACACCCATTCCGAGAAAATTCGAGTTGAGCGATAGTAGCGACAACGAGGATGATACGATGACGGAGGTGGAGTGGAGGGATGAGTCGACCTACATGACGCCAACTAAGAAGGGAAAAAAGCGCAATAAGGGGAAGGGAGTTAAGAGGCTGGCAACGCCCGAACGACCAATCCCGAATATGCCGCAGACGCCAAGCAGGAAAAAGTTGGAGGCTGATTGGGCCAAGCCTGCAGAGACGTTGACGAATGAGGGGGGGTCAGTTAATCTGGAAGCTTTTATTGGTGAGTATCTTCGGAACACTAATGGGCTGAGGGATTATATGGCCACAAATCAGTTGCATGATGAGCGATATGATGAGTGGTGCCTAAAACAGGCAGAGTTTATGGCGGCAAGACAGAATCATACGGACGCGGGGGTTACCTCCGTTCATAAGACATCGGAAAAAATTCTGACTGAGGTTGAGTTGGGTAGGGAGTATGAAGAGGTGAGGGCGGAAAAACTCGACCAGAGGTTGGAGAAGATAGAGAAAAAGGTGGCTAAGTTAGCTCCGGTTAATATGGCCAAGACGATTGAAAATGCAATGAGCGCTTGCATGGATAGGTTGGTGGACCAATTGACCGATAGAGTGGTTAAGAGGTTTGAGGATGCGGCGGAAGAAAGCCGGAAGAAAGATGAGATTCGAAGGGGGAAACAGGTAGAAGCCACCCCTGAGGAGAAAGAGATGAGTGATATCGAATTTGAGCCAGGAGCGACTTTTTCCGGGGAGGAAAATGAGAAGGTGGAAAGAGTTATCAGGGCTGAAATGGAGGTGGACGAGCAGGAACTGGAGGCGTCTAGGCACGCACCAGTTATTCCGCCGGGAGAGAAAAGGCAGGAGTTTCCGAGGTTCACTCCGAGTGGACAGGTTACGATTGCGAAAAGACCGGTAGTACCAGCAGTACCGGAACAAAAGAAGAAAGAGGGGAAAAAACCGGAGGTGAAGGAGACACCGAAGGGACCAAAGGCAGGAGAGAAGAAGAAGCCGGAGGTTAAGAAACCAGTACAACAACAACCGGCAAAGAAGCCGGAAGAAAAGAAAAAGGATACGTGGGCGCAGAGGGCGGCAGCACCTCCACCACCAAAGAAGCAACCCGAGCAGCGACAACAACAACAACAATCGGGGCAGCAGCAGAAGAAGAAGGGGGATGGCTTTGTTGAAGTGAAGAGACAGCAAAAGAAGGAAGAGATGAAGCCGGTCCCCCCAGGACAAAATTCGATGGAGAAGAGGAGAGTCACCTTTAAGAGGGACAATGGCCTCCCCCTTTCTCAGAAGAAAGATTTGGACATTTCATCGGAGGTGAATAGAGCACTTTTCGAGGCAAAGGTCCCACATTTTGTTCGCATTCAGGGAGTTACGAAGAACACCCGAGGATGCTTGTCAACGATTACGACTCCCGCAGCAACGGCCGAAATGTTGATTCGGTATAGGGAGATTGTGATCAAAGCAGCAAGGAAGGTGGACGCAGGAATTGTGGACATCGAGACGAATGAACTCTGGGAGAGAGTGAAAATGCACGGCGTCAATTTTGATAGGTATTTGGGAAAGAAGACGGGAGGTGGACTTGAAAAATTGAGGCAGGAATTGCAGGCTGAGAACGAGGGGGTGGTGTTGCCCCTCGCCATCAACTGGATTGGAGGACCGAAAGATGTGCAGAAGAAGAAGGCG
>Ga0307515_10003982_pt1 | contig 30817 bp, 29 predicted proteins | sample 17_EM_MG_FD_194513 | JGI IMG/M metagenome (GOLD analysis project Ga0307515, IMG submission 194513) | Populus trichocarpa ectomycorrhiza microbial communities from riparian zone in the Pacific Northwest, United States - 17_EM | ecosystem: Host-associated > Plants > Roots > Unclassified | place...
CCCAGGCAACTTTAAGACGAATACAATCGGACGAGCCAGGACCAGGACAGGTACTAGCGCTACGAACGATGAACTGGACCGATGCGTTAGCCAGAAAATATATCCAGGTGGAGTACCGGTGGGTACCTGCTCATAAAGGGATAGAAGGCAACGAAGAAGCGGATCAACAGGCAACAAAGGCGGCGTATAAGCATTGTGGAATTTATACGGAAACGCAAAATCTGCTTCCGTTTTTATATTATGTTTCTTTCTCCCATGTTAGTCGAAGGTTGACTGAGACAAAATGGGAAGAAAGTAAGAAAGAAATAAAAGAAACGGGGAAGAAGTCAAGGCACAGTTACCGGTATGATTTGGTGAAGAGGGGAGGTAATAGTGCAGTGATGGAAGCCAGAAAGACGATTGCGGCGAGGTTTTATCAGCTTAAGTCAGGACATGCACTGATAGCGAAATACCTAATGCGGATCGGAAAAAGAAGTGATATCAAGTGTTGGTGGTGTGGGCATGAATATCAGACAAGAGACCATCTTTTTAAGTGGTGTAAGAGATGGAAACGAGAACAAAAAAGGCTTTGGGTTGATGGGCAAGAGGGGGAAGATGGGTATGAGGGCGTTGAAAAGGTGTTGAAGAAGCCAAAGATTTCATTGCCAATGTCTCTCGTTTTTGCAGAAGAAAAGTGTTCGCAGGCTCTGATGGATTTTTTATCTTGTACAGATGTCGGCAGAATTAGCGGAGTGGTGGAGGAGGCGGAGAACTCAGATCACGAGGAGTCGAGTGATGGGGGGGTGTAAAAGTTTGATGTTGTTTTTTGGCGGTTTCCTTTGTTTTTTTGGAGATGAGGACTCGCGACTTGACTTTTGTTTCTTTATGTTACGGAAGAAGCCTGGAGGAAATGTGTACGGGATATGCCATCGCCGCCAGCGGCCGAATGCAATATGATTACAAACAAACAAAGGGCACTGCCTGCGAAGTAGCCGTCCCCGGCCGTCATCTGCTGTCATCCATGGATCTCGTGCAGTGTACATTACAATAACTCATCGAACTAGTTATATCTAATCTCTTGACCTCGAAGCAACATCATTCTGCATCTCCTCCATCTTAATCATGTCTGACTCTGTTGCTCGAAGAATATGCCTTGTGTCACCCAAGAATTCAGACACTCACAAGCCTGAATGATATCATCACCCAAACGATTTGGTAGGTCGCTGATAAGCACTTTGTTCAGCAGGTACTTTGTCCATCTTTGTAAACACTTCATTTATCTTTACTTTCGCTCTTGTACAGTGGTTTTATACATAGATAGAGTGCATCACGGCATTTACATATTTTACCGCATGCTATCAAGGCTTCATTGGGTTTAATCCAATTATGTATGCGAGCCGCACGATGTCAGTCGGGGATGGTGGATTACTGCCGGGGACAGGGTTTGTGCCGTCCCAGGCAGGTCCCCTTCCATCCAGCCGTTATTGACATGTATGAACGGGACGGACGGTTCTGGCGCCGTCCCGTCCGTCCTGGGAAGGATTGGGACCGCCCATCGTCCCTGGCTGTTGGACGGGACAGTTGACATCGCTGAGAGGCACACTGCAGGCACAAGGAGTGACGAAGGTAGCTCTCTTCAGCAACTCACAGGAAGCCATTGGACAGACATAGCATTTGGAGCCTGGGCCAGGGCAGAGTCTAGCTAGGTTGATGAACTGCAGTGTGAGGACTCTTCCCAAAGTTGGTATTGAACCAAAGATCCAGCGTGTTCCAGAACACACTTGCATTCCGGCAAATGAGCAATCAGATCGCCTTACAAACCTAGCCAAACATGCAAAGCAGGCACAGGACAAGTATGAATATACACCTCCGGGGCAAATAGGATTAGAAGAATCACTAAAGTGAGGTCAGAAGCAAAGGCTTAGTGGGATGCGGATAAATTCAGTAAATACAACAGCTACTGACTGAAGGGCACAGCTGGAACCAAGAGACAATGATTCCACCAGTCCAGCAATGGATCAGTCTAGACCGGAACCGTCCAGTCCAGTACAGGTCCAGCCCAAGAAATTTTTGGACTGGGATCAGACCGATCCCAGATGCTGACAGACTGCACTGGGCTTGGTCCAGACAGATCCCTCATGGTGTCCAGGGTTAGGGTATACTTTCCTGGTAATTAGTCTTCTTGGGTGGAAAATATATCTCGACGGAGCCGAATGTACAGGCAGAAGTGGTATAAATTTGATTGGAGTGGGTATTCGTGGGTGAGTGATGATAAAAAGTAATGATGAGTCATGTTCTCAGTAGTACTTGGCTAAAAACGAATCTCAAATTTCTATACGTAAATGGATCGGTCCAGACCAAGCCCGTCAAGTTCAAGACTGCTAGTCTGTGTATCGGTCCAGAGGGAGCTATCCATTAGACTGGCATGGCCTGAGCCCTACCATGGACTGGGATCGTTTGGACCGGTGGAATCATTGGCAAGAGACCAATTCCAATGAATAGTGTGAACTTACTTTCAGGCAGGTTACACAGGCTGCAATCCAGGCACGCACCTGTAGTGTTGGCACGGGATTTGGCCCGGTGGCTTTTGTGGCGTTTGGCCTAAGGCTCGGCATGAGGCCAGTGGCTTACGGCCCCCATTGGCCTCGCCTGCCCCCACCAGCCTCGCCTGCCCCCATGCTGAGGAGTAGGGCTAGCCCCGGCAGTGATGCCCGGCATTGGTCTCCGGATGTGATACTCGGCTTCGCCGAGTATGCCCCCTTCTTTCCCATATATATTCGCCTGTCTTTCTCTCTCTTTGCTCTTTAGACAATCACTTTTGTACAATAGTCAATTCAATATCTCTATTCGTACTCGATTGATCTCAACATGTAGACATGTACTTGAAAAGATTGGGACACCAACACTACAACAAATGCTGACAGTGTGGTGGGAGCGGCAGAACAGCCCAGACACAGGAACACCTCATGTACTGCTGCAGCCAATGGAAAAACCAGCTACAAAGTGTATGGAAAATACTGCCGAAAGCTACGGAAAGGAATGCGAGCTGATGCTGATATGTGCAGGTCTTCAGCTGTTCCCCATGGAAAAGTCCAATAAGGCGGAGATGGGCGTTCTGGCAGCCACTGATGTCGGAAAGTTCCCGCTCAATTGAAAGGAGAAAATACATATGGGGATCTTTCTTTCTGGGATTTCCGTTGCATTTCGCCAATCTTTCCTTAACTGGTTTCTTTTGTCAGAGGGGACAACGGGTAGCAGAAGTAGAGCTCCGCCATGTAGCCGGCCAGCCCAGAGTAGGAGGTGATACCGGGTCTGTCATACTCTACATTGTGTGAATACAGAATGATTAAAACAAAACAAAAAGCATCTTAGAATAGGTGTGAGTTTCTTATTACACGAAAGTGGAATTGAGCTTGGTATGGCATAGTTAATCTTGCTTTGAGTCAGTCGAGGAGTCAGGAGTTTCTTACTAGCATAAACTTGCAAGTCTTCGATTGCGGAGAGTGGTGAAAGAATCTCAACCCAACTCAGACAGAAAATTGCTGTTGATGTTTATTCATACTATATGCAGTCTAATTAGAGTATGACGGGACCTAATACCCCCTCCTCCTCTGGGCGAACTGGCTAGATGGCGGAGCTCCCCTCCGCTACCCTTCCTCCCCGCTCATCTATTTGATAGTTGTAAGATAGACCAAAAGCAAAACTAAACCGAACACAAGGAGAAAAGGAAAGAAACAAATGAACACAAGGAACGGATAGAAACCCCCATCGCCGCCGCCTCCCCGCACCTGAGTTGGCCTCTGCGCCTCTTCCATGCCGTGGTTCGTTTCGCCGGGAATTTCCCGGGTTCAGTTGCCACCAGGAAGTCCATCATCGCATGTTCGCACTCTTCTATGGAAAACAACTCAGAGATCTGGACTTGTCTGCATCTACCTGCTTTCCAGCCCATCACCTTTCCCAACGCCATCCATAGTTCCTTGTGCTTGTCTCTCGACAAGCTGCAGTGGCGGAAGAGGTGTTCCCGTGTCTGGGCTGCCGTCCTGCCTACGCCGCCTCACCACCAGCATTTGTCGTCCTCTCAGTGGCCGAACTGTTCTTGGTAGTCTCCGGTGGATGCATGGGTGGTCTTTAGTCTGTAGAACCTGGTAGCCAGCGCCTTCACGCGTGTCATCAGAACAAGTCTCTTGGTCCCTGTCTTGCCCTTGAGTACGTAGCTGAAGTGCTTGCTGCACTTGTCGGAATCCCTCATTGCCTTGGCTGCTGACCTCCCATCAGCGATTAGTCTAGCTCTATTCGTGGCCGAGGTGTATGGCCGCTGTATTGTCGTTCTTCCGCTTCGATGTCTGGCAAGGTTCACCTGGCTGTCTGCTTCGTTGTGTGCGGAGATGCCGTAGTGGCCCGACACCCAGGGAATTCCGGTTGACAAGCCGTGGCCGAGGATTGCCCGCGCCCTCTGCGTATTCCTCCTTGCTAATTGTTGCCCCGGACGCGGCTCAACTTGTGCCATTCATCGAACTGCAGCTTGTAATTAGCTCAACACTGCCACGATCTTCACCCTTTGCTCTTGCAGTCATTCTGTTGATTTGACCGTCTCCGCGAGCGCGAGTCCAATCGCCCACGGCTCAGCATCGAAGACCTCCATACGTCCAGTGCCCAGATAACTGCGGCTGGTTCTCCATTGATGACCGTGCTTGCACATTGCTGCTGCTCCCACTCGGCCGTTGTCAGAGCATAACCTGTGTGTCCACCACATCCAGACTCCCGCTCCGACATTCGCTTCTTTCTCTCTTGCCCTGCATTGCGCGGTACTCTTGGCTGTGCTTTTGTCGTCCAGTATAATAGGTTTAAGCACTAGTTCTTTGCCCGGGGCCGGCCAGCTCATACCTTCGGTTGTCCAGCCGTGCTCGTGTTCTGTCCCGACCACTCGGCATATCGGATTGTGTAAGGGCGCGTATGCGAGCGCCCGGCCTCATAGGTATACGTATGGTAATCATAGGAATACGGTTATTACTTTCGATGCTTTTTTGACTTCTTGATTGGCTTGTCTATCTCGAGGGTCTGAGGCCCGTATCTGTATAATCTCTCATATGCTTACGCGTATGCTCCATCAAGCATGAGACACATCACCCTGGTCCTGATGCATATTCTGATACAGCCACCATCTTCATACAAGTCTTCAATCTCATCCAAGACATCAGACAGTGCTGAAACTCACGATCCAAGTACACATGAAACACTTCCCCCTCATGCTGCGTTCCGTAGCAATTCCATACCTCGGTGAGTCTATATATATACACAAAGTTCAAACAAAGTCCATGTGAATTGTCTTCCGGTGCCTCATTAAAACCCTCCTCCTAATTGACTGTCGTAGGCAGGGAAAGAGTGCAGTCCGTACGATGAAATACGTCCTAATATGCCTAAATACCATATCCTTCCAAATCGCCCATAAACTCATAGCCTTCATTCATTTCGCGTGCTTCTATCTTGGCAGTGCTTTTGTGAAGATGTCAGCAACATTTTCGTGTGTTGATACCCATCAGTATTTGACTATACCACGCTCGTGTAGATTTCGACGGTTGTAGTAACGAAGGTCTTTCAGTTTCGTCCGTGCCTTAATGGTTCCGTTAATGATGTGAGTAAGTGTGCCCTCGTTATCGCAGGGAATTGGGAGTCGTTGATTGTTCTTCTTCTCATCGTCTTTAGCATTGACGTTGTCATTGTTGGCGTTGTGTTGTTTAGTTTCTTTGCAAAGATGCAACAGCCATCTTCGTTCTCTCGAGGCTTCCGAGCATGCCATATATTCTGCTTCTAAAGTCGATGCTCCAACTAAGTCTCGCTTCAGTGACTGCCAATATATGGTACCATTCGAGAGTACTATGTGGCCTCACTGAGATGTTCGATCTGTGCTGACACTGGCCCATTCGGAGTATGTATGACCAGTAAGAGTATTTGGTCCAGCCGCATTGTAGCAAAGGCAGTAGTCTTTTGTGACTATGAGAAATTAAAGTCCGTGTTGTGCCGCTGTTAAGTGCCTGGCGAAAGGCGTTCAATTATATCGACTAAGTGCTGTTGCAGCGGACGAGATATCCGGTCTCGTGTCGAGTGTGATATTCCTAAGTGATCCAATGATTGCTTGGTAAAGTCTAGGGTCAATTTCTCCATGTTCCTGTTCTTCTGCAAGGGCTAACTTAACATTGTCGTCAAGTGGAGTTGCAGCACCGTGAGCAGCTTCCATATGATATCGTTTGAGAACGGTGTCCATGAAGACTCTTTGACTGAGGGTGATCAACCCATCTGTTTCATAGTGGATCTCAATGGTGAGGAATAGGTGCGCAGCCCCGAGGTTGGTGATCATGACGGTTGAAGCTGTAGCCTGCTTGTTATCCTCTGCCTCATTTGCTGAAGTTGGTGCGTAGGACTAGAGCATATGGTCAATGTAGAGATATAGAAGCATTTCGTCGACGTTGTGTATATAGTAGTTGGGATCGGCTTATGATTGGACGGAGCCTAGGGATTGGAGGATTCCGTCGATATGCCGATACCAAAGATGTGACACTTGTTTGAGGCCCTACAGTGCTTTTCGTAGTCGAACGACTATAATTTCATCCTGTCCAGCGTGCTCCGGGCAGCCGCGTAGCAGCTCCATCAATTGAGTATCATCTTTGACATCGAGAGTGAGAAAGGCTGTGACTATGTTGAGATGGATGATTTTGCAATTATTTCGTACGGCAAGGTTTCTTACCAATCGAAATGTAGTAAGTTTGCTGACGGGTGCGTACGTCTCACTATACTCTATTTGTTCATCTCCTTTGATACCATGCCCTGCTTTGTACTGTGTTGAGCCATCAGGGTTTCTCTTAGTCATGAAGACCCAGTGTGATCCAAATGGCTTATATCCGGATTTTCCTAGTGCCGGAGAGAATGACTCATTTCGTATGATAGGGTTGCATGATCGCAGTTTCCCATTTCTTCTTTGGTGGGCTGTGAATCGCTTCTTTATCGGTGCGAGGATCATCATTTACAATAGTCAATGTTAAGGCAGTATTTATCAGTGCAGAGAGATTTACCCGAGCTCTGCCTGCATTTTGTGCAACTCTATTTGTAGGTACTGGGGCTTTTTTTTCGATCTTGGTAGCTTTCTTGGTAGCTTTCTTGGTATCAGCGGCTACTCGTCGCGAATGTCTGTGTGTATTTCAATCAGTAATAACACCGTCTCCTCATGGGGCTTGTATGTTGTGATATTCGAGGGTTGGACAGTCACCACTTAGTCCTTCTGTATATGTGTCACTGTCCTCGTTAGGAGCGATATGTGTACATATAGGATTGCCATCTTTCTCGCCTGTATCAGGTGGTCTTCGATCGTCCTGCCAATTAATTGTATCCCCGGTTCATGACAGATCGGGATTGGCTCTAGCCGCAGAGTTGCCGTCATATATTGAACAAGCATCTGCTGTGTGGCCATGAGACATGCGTTCCTCCGTTCCACTCATGGAGCCAGTGCGGCCAGCGTCAATGCTCCCACCCTTTCCACTGATAACATTATCGTCAATGTGAATTTCTTCTTGCAGTAGATCGAATTCGTCGATTCCGGTGATCTTTTCAGTACTTTCAGGGTTTTCAGTTTAGCTTCAGTTTTTGCATTATAATGACTGTGGGCACGAGATGTATGCATTCCTGTCTTTGTCAAAAATCACATCTAATTGAGTCTCTACAGTGTTGCGCTCTTCATCCCAAATGCTCTATAACGTTGTTGAGTCGTGTCCATAGCCAACTATCATCCAGGCAAGTGATCTAGCCCAAAGTGTTTTGCCAGATCTCTGCATTTCGGAGATGAGTAGGCAGATATAGAATCCTAATCAGTGCAGATAATATAGTCGTGGATTGTAACTGATTGTCATTCGGGTGGGTTTATCAGGTGGCTTGTCGTATTCAAGTCTGCCAGAGGAATGCAGCCTCTCGTATGGTGTTTTGTAGGGAGCTATATATACATCACTATTATCTCTGTTGGTGAGACCTTCATTGCGTAGGGGTTGATGCAGGTATACTGCAGTGTTGTTTGATTCCCCCCTGAAATCAAGTGGTGCCTGGGAGTCAACTATCATAGGTCTTGCTTTTTCCGTAATTGTACGAATCATTCTCTCTGCAACTCCATTGTTATCGTGGGCATAAAGCGGACAGAACTCGAGAACTGTACCACGTGTGGCCAAACGCTGTGTAAAGAGCCGATTGTCGACTAATTGTCCGCCATTGTCGCACCGAACACACTTGATGATGTATCCTCTGGCGTCAACCTTGCCCAGGTAGTGTTGATAGGCGGTGATGCAAGTGACTTGTTTCTTACAAGGAATGATGTATACAGTGGTGCAGCGTATATAGTCGTCAACAAATAGGATATAATGCAGATAGCCTCCTTTGGTATGTACTGTGAATGGACCACAGGTGTCTGAGTTTCTGAGCTTGAATGGTCTTGTGGTTTGCTTGACTTTCGTTCGAATAAATGTTTGCTTGTGTTTCGCTGCTAGACAGACATCACACATTCCATCTCATTCCTCTAATCCGGCTATAAGTAATCGCATTGCTGGTGGATGTAGACGTGCTAGTCGTCTGTGCCAGAGCCTCATCGTGATTGTGGAAGCAGCAGCAAGTTTGACCATCGACAATGTATCCTTCTTTCTCTTGTGTCGTTCAGCAATCATGGGATCAGTTGGTGGAGCCGCAGATTGTATGGTTATTGGAGTTGTAGTACCAGACTCAGAGGTGAGAGCATCACATGATTGTAGTATATAGTGATTACCGATACAATTGGCAATGATAGTCGGTGCCTTATTGGTAAATATTCAGCAGGTTCCACGTCGAAAAGTGATTGTATATTCGGCAAGATCAAGTTGGTTTATAGACAGTAGAGTGAGCCGGAATGTAGGAGTATACAGTATGTGTAATTGGAAGCCATGTGATATGTTAACGAACCCATGAAAGGTTGTAATTACTGTTGTCTCATCGCCAAGTTTGATAGTAATGGGCGATGGTAGTACTGTAAATGAGATGAAGTAGCTCCAATCGTTACACATATTGTGCGATGCTCCCGAGTCCACCACCCGCCTCTGAGATGCTGCAGTTGATGATGACGATGTGAGTGAGGCATCAGTGTCGTTGTTTGACAGTGAAAAGAAAGCTCCGGTTCTAGCTGCGTTCCTGTACACAGTTAGAGATGCGGTCGCCTCGGAGAGTGATGCCTTCATAGGTGGCAGTGTGTTATTGATATTGTTTCGTTTGTTGCCCTTGATTCAAGCTTCAAAGCCATGTTGGGGTGTTCGGCAATAGGGCCGTACATGACCGGGCTTGCCACAGTGAAAGCATACCATCACTTCGGTGCTGTTGAGTAGTTGGAGAATGCCACAGTTTTCGGTAGTGTGATTATTCAATGTGCAGTAAGTGCAGGTGTATTCCTCATCGTCGTTGCGATCGTTCTCTCTGCTGTGATTTCCAGGTCCGCGAGAACGTTCTCGTCCTCAGTAGCCTCTGTGTTTTTGTTTTGTTTTATTCATACTGTATGCACACTAATTGGAGTATGACAGGACCCAATATCCCCTCCGCCTCCAGGCGAGCCGGCTAGATGGCGGAGCTCCCACCTGCTACCCATCGTCCCCTTTGACACATGAAAAGCAAAAAGATTGAGAAGAACAAAAGAGATCAACGAAAAGAGAGACCACCGCTCCAAACACCCTTACTCACACTCCCCCTGCCAGCTCACCTCCAGGCCGCGCTCCACCTGGCCACGCTCCTCCTGTCCGTGCTCCTCCTCTTGCCTGGGCGGGAACATTCCGACGTCAGTGGCTGCTAGGAAGTCCATCACCGCTTGGTCGCATATCTCCATGGAAAACAGCTCAAACATCTGCACATGTCGGCATCTGCCCGCTTTCCAGCCTGTGGCCTTTCCCACTGTCTTCCAGAGTGTCGTCTGCTGGGCTTTCCATCAGCTGCAGTGGTGGAAGAGATGCTCCCGCGTCTGTACTGCTCCCCCTCTGCACCACCAGGATATGTCGTCCTCTCGGTGCCCAAACCGTTTTAGGTACGCTCCAGTCGGGGCATGCCCGCTCTTCAGTCTATAGAACCTCGCAGCCAGTGGTTTCACGCTTGTCATTGGGATGGGTCTCTTGCTTCCGGCTTTGCCCTTCAGCCTATAGCCGTAGGGCTTGGAGCACCTCTCGGCCTCCCACTGTGCCTTCGCCGCAGTTCTTCCTTCCGAGATTCGTCTGGCTCTATTCGCGGCTGAAGTGTATATACGCTCACGTACTGTGTACCCTCGACCTTCACGTGCCTTATTTGACTGGCGGTCCGCCTCTTCGTTCCCAGGGATGCCTGAGTGCCCCGGGACCCAGTGGATCACGATTTCAATGCCCTGGGCGTGGAGGGCCCTAGCATGCTCGTTAATTGCTCTTGCTAGCTGCTGCCCTGGCCCTGGGTCCAGGTGCGCCGTCTGTCTGATGGCTGCCTGCGAATCACTGAAGACCGCCACTGTCGTGACTCCGTGTGCTCGTAATGCTTCAGCTTTCGCAACGAACTTCTGAAGTGCAACTCCGATTTCCCATAATTTACCGTCGAATACCTCCATTCGCCCCGTGCCCAGGTAGCCTTGGAATACCGTCCAGCCGTCTCTGTTTAAACACACCACTGCGGCTCCCACTCTCTCATCGTCCGTTCGGGATCCGTCCGTCCACCGTATCCTCTGTGTCCTCTTTAGGGTCTGTGAGGAGGATGGGCTGATCCAGTGGCTTCATCTCCGATCTCCTTCTGAAGTGCGGAGGCCTGCTCTTCTCTTCGGAGGGCGTCCAGTGTGTCTTTGACCGTCTGGGAAGGAATTCCATTCTCAGGGATCTTGATCATGGTGGACTACTGTTCTGGGGGGTTATTGTAGATGTGTGCACACATTTCGTCATTCGAGATATCATGTGGTGTACCAATCACCTGGAGACTGTTGTCGTGGAGTAGTGTAAAGTACTTCGAAGTATTTCATCTTTCTGCAGGCGGCTGGATTGAAACTGACATTGAATAGTAGTTCTGAAGAGGTGAGTGCAGGTATCCTCCAGGCAGGCTAGCAGCGTGGTCCACATCGCCCCCGGAGATCCAAGGCCTTTGAGAAGAACCGGTATAGTGGGAGAGCATCAGAGATGGATCTTTGTCTGGGCTTTGGCAGAGCAGATTTTCCATATCTTAGAAATCGATATCAATTTGAGGTGGTTGATGTTCTTCGCGGGTGACAATGTCGTATGCGTCCATAGCCTCCAGAACAAGGGTCATCGGTTCTTTTCATGTTGCGTAGTGATGATTGGTGAGGACAGGAATATTACCCCATTCGGTTTTTGTTGAGGGCGGGAGCAGCCTCAGGAGCAGTCATTGTGAGATTTGATCGATGGTGATGAGATTTCAGTAAGAGAGGGTTAGAGTTTTTGAGGCTTTGAAAGATCATAATGTTTAAGTGAAAATAGAGTTGTTTAACTAAGAGTGAGTGCCGGGCTCATAACCTATTACTTTGGATGCTTCTTTGACTTCATGATTGGCTTCTCTGTCTTGAGGGCCTAAGGCCTGTATATGTATAATCTCTCAGATGCGTATGTGTATGCTCCATCAAGCATGAGACGCATCACCATGGTCCAGATGCATATCCTGCTACTGCCACCATCTTCATACAAGTTTTCATTTTCATACAAGTCATCTGTCGGTGCTGAGACTAACAATCCAAGTACTCATGCAAAAACGGTTGCAACCGTGGACTCGAGTGATTGTAGATATAGATGTATATGTCTGATTATCGCTAGAGATCAAAGGTTCATGTTGTGCAGAGTATATAGAAGGGCCATTGCCCGGCCCGGATCACATGCTGCCATGACAGTGTGCCGCACAAAGGGTCCTCGTGCAGCTCCTTCACTTTGCTGCTGCATGCAGTTGGTAGCCTCGCTGCGAATCGTTGTTGTCTAGAGTCTAAGATCACAGGCGCGGGTGTGAGTCCTGACTCCCTCATTAATGCCCTCTTTAAGGTTGTGGGCAGTGGGCCCAGGACGGACCTGGCTTGTCAATTCAGGAGAAGTTGGAGATCGTCTCGTGTACCTACTTCTTTGGGATCCCACGAGAGCTTGCTCCCATATGGTGCGACCGCTTGGACTCAGATGACTTGGATGGCGATTAGGTTCTCTGGTATTACCCAGTATGTCTTTTTGACCGTTCAGAGGCTAGCTTCTGCTGGTATGGCTTTCTTCATGTATCGGTTGTGGTGCCCCTTGAATGTCAAGTATGCCTCCATCCAGATGCCCATCCCGGGCGTTGCTTGTTTGTTCAATAGTATTAACTGGTTCCCGCCCTTCATCTTCGCTGTGAGCTTTGGCCAGAGGTGTTTCTTGTGGCATTGCGTGAACTTGGAGAGCACTGCTTCCGTCGTTGCCATATCGAAAGTAACTCTTGTCAACTTGCCCACTCAATTAACTTTACTGGGCATCGCTTGAGTCACATGACAATGTGATTGACATCGCTTCCAGTCGCCACAGAGCCGAGATGGTTGACAAAGGACAACGCTTTGGCTGAGACGTACTATTCGACCAATTTAATCAGTCCTAAGGTGTAGAACGCAAAGAGGATCGGTGACACAGTGGAGCCCTTCAAGACCCCTGCTTCCACTGGGTGTCTGTCCATCGTGTTGCCCTCAATTATCATTTCCACCGTGCTTTCTGAGAGAACGCTCTGGGTCCACTATTTATGGTCTCCATCCATTTGTCTGACCTTCATTATGTTGACTGGTCTTTCTTTTGCCATGCTTGAAAAGGCTGCCTTAATGTCCATGACAATCACACCTGTTGTGTGGCTGTTTGTACAGGCAGCCTAAGCTCTGTCAACCATGATGGCCACTGCGTGGATGGCTGACCGCCCCTTCCTGCTCCCGAATTGTCTGTCGCTCAATAGGCCTCTTCTTTCTGGCACTTCTGACAATTGCTCCGCAACCACTTTTTCAACCACTGTTCCCATGCAGCTCAGCAGGAATATGAAGCCATATGCCTTCAGCTTCGTATAGTCGTCTTTGCCAGGCTTGCGAATCACCACTCTGCTAGCCCGCTTCTATACCGCTGTGTGTCTTCCCGTGCGAATGGCCGCCTTCGTCAGCCCCACGATTCGCTGTTTATCCCACTTCCAGAGTAGCGACAGAAAACGGCTTGGCCGATGTTTGGGAACGATTAACAGTCAACAGATAGGGTCCACGATCCAGCTAGTCCATCATTGGGTGAGGTGTCTCGTATACTACGTATCCCAGAGCGGCCCGAATAAAGGTCCAATGTTGAATCACAGCTTCGGTGATGGTGAGTTTTGCTGATAGCTCTTAGTGGTGCCGATTGTAGGGCTGTGGGTATGGCTGTAGTGGGGCATTGAGTCATCAAAGAGGGACCTAGAGTGCGGCGCGTCGCGAAACCTAGCAAAAGCATCTAATCGGCAGGTCTCAAGGATACGGAGTGTCCATTCCTACTTGATCCGTGCCGGAGAAGCTGCCGGTGTGAACCTCAACTACGCGGTAACCTTTGCAACAAGGATCGAACAGAATCAACTGTCTTCTGCCGCCGAATCCCTTCTTAGGTGGAGAGAGGAAAATGGCGGTATTGGTGAAAGCGCTCTCGATGATATTGGTGATGGTAGAAGTTAGTCCGTCGGCCCAGTTGTCTTCTGCAGTGACGTCGGTTTTGTATTGGGTCGTTCCGAGCAGCTTGTAGCAATTAAGCAGCACGAAATTGTGTGACTACCGAGCTCTATCGAAACTATCGCAACGTACAAAACACTAGAAAATCTAGACAAATTGAGCGAATATATGTAGGCATCAAGAGAATGCGTACTTAGCGCAGTGAACGACCAAATTTTCCTGCCCTGTGTACCAAACGACATATTCCGGCAGAGCTCCGCCTTATTCAGTTTCATAATTGGTAACACTTCGGTGCACCGGGTGACCGGGTGCCGCAAGACCCGTAGTTCGCCGGTAAAAATGACTTTACGCGAAGCGCAGCCCATAGCGAGGGGTTTTTCGGATAGTATTCCATAGGATATTTTGCTCTTGGGCAATCAAGTCTGATGGAACGGCGAGTGGATGTGGGAAGAATGATATCGATTGCACGAGATGACTATGTTGTGCGCAGTATTCTCAACCAGTCAGTTTGGTCAGATTTAAACATCCATCTAACCGGCCCAGGCTTTGCCAGAGTAGGGGGACGGCGACCCATGATTCCATCAGGTTTCTCGGCAGGATTTACTTGTACAGATGGAAATTCTCGGACAGTGACTAGATTGATTAGATTAGATTACTCGTCTTAAAAGATAAAACGAATTCGTGCAAAATTTCATAACTGACTGTTGTGACTAAATGCAGTTGATACCTCAGATAATGTCTCAGATTGCCGCCTGAAATGGGTGTGGAAACTTTTGATATGTACTAGTAGACCCGTATGTTGGTACTCGGGGAAGGCGTTTGGAGCACCCTAACAACGGGTATAGCGCAGGTGTAGATGTTGGCTAGCCGCGTAGGAATGAAGTCTCTAATGGATGCAGTTGTGCTTTAGTAGTCCAGTGCTGTAGCCTTAGAATTGTATTGGACAACAAACCGTGCTAAGCTGGTTTTCCTGCCATGGTTACGAGATTTTCATTTGGAGCTTAATAGGTACAAAATTGGACATTGAAATGTGGCATTGTTAATGGATTCAGAGGTGTGAATGTCTGGTAACCTGGATTGGTAGGGGGTAGTTGGTTGGTGGGTCATCCCTGCAGTTGGAAGAATCATTAGCCATCTTCATTGTATGTTGCCGGCTAGAAATGTTCGAGGTCTGTGCCACAACGTTACACAGTTTGCTACTCCCACTCATCCACTACTACTAGTATTCTTCCACTACCTCTCGAAACAACCTAACCATGATTGAATGACGCTATTCTCCTCTTCTATCTTTAGTTGAGTTAAATCCCCTCTCCATCTTAATCAGACCGCAAGTGATGGAGCTGTCACAGGGTGGTGGCTGGTTATTGCAAGGGGGATTCTATCAACTCCACCATCCGCCCATGCCAACTTCATTAATATTCCACCAAATGTCGACGTTAAATGATATACTTGATGCCTTCAAATGGTTGTGCTTTAACATTGTGAAGTCGCCGAGCCGTTCTCTAGTAACGGCTAATTTTGTGCTTTTGGAGCTGGGAGATTGCAGTTGATTGAGCGGGCATCAAACGCAGCTGCGAGCGTGATGTCAAGCATACTTAGGAGCATGGAGTCGAGCGCACTTAGGTGCTAAATGTTGGGTGTACATTAGAGCATCGATTGGTCGCACTTGGGAGTCTGGATTCGAGCGCACTCAGGAACATGGAGTCGATCTAGGGCTGGCCCCGTGGCGCAGTGGTATCGCCCCTGAAAATATAGGCGGGGTATATGGTCACAATGCTGTGGGTTCGAATCCCAGTGCCAGCCCCCCGGTGTGAAGGGGACAAACGGTAGCGGGTGGGGAACTCCGCCATCTAACAGGCTTGACCGGAGGCGGAGGGGATATGTGGGGCTTTGTCATACTCTAATTAGAAATTAGAGTGCATACAGTATGAATAAAACAAAAAAAAAAAAACATGGACTCGATCGCATTTGGGAGCCTGGAGACGAGTGCGTGTAATCATGTACACCTGGGAGCATGGAGTCGAGTGTGCCTGTGACTCGGGAGAATAGAGCATAGTATCCCGCACCGCGCATAGCATCTAGCGCTTTTCAATTGAACGAACAATCGCGATTCCAAGGGGATTCGCCTTTCCGTACGCTCCCGTGCTCCCAGTGTTCTCAAGCGGCCAAACCAACCGGCCGGTAATCTGTAGAGTTGTTGACCGGTTAGATAAAATAGCAATTTTTGACACCGCCCTTGACATAGACCGGTAGTGTCTTTTTGTGGAGAATCTACATGTACAGAGCCAGGTGTTATTTGAAGATATTTGCCTCGGTGTAGGTACGTTTGGGTATCTGCAAATACTCAGCGGTGTCCGTAGAGCCGGAAGATAACTGCAGATATCGAAATATAATCGGAGATGGCCCGACTAAAATGCTATGTTTTTTACCAATAATAGAAGGTCTGTAGCGCTTCCTCGCCAGCATCCCGAATGTTTCCTCAGTCAGCTATTGTCCTGGAGGACTCAATGTCCATTGTCATGACTTTCAAGTATTTAATGTTCGCTGCTAAATCTGCAAATATGTACAGACTGGCCAAATAATCATAGACCGGGGCCCCTGTAGTTGATATCCACGCCAACCAAGACCCCCGAACCGGCTCGCCGGCATTTCGCTAAACTGTCTTCCATCAGCCCACCTCCACGGAATGGCTCTACAGGCTGTGACGACCGAAGTAATGCCTCCGAAGGTTCCAATATGTGGGATGGCCACATGCTGCGTCGTTGTTTCCGCCAGCATGGCTACACATCTACAGATGAGGAGATAGAATCTTATTGTGTCGGCTGGGGATTTGGCCCGGTGGCTTCCTTAGTCTGCGATGCTGGTGGACTCGGGCATGAGGCCGGTGGCTTGCCGCCCCCATTGGCCTCGCCTGCCTCGCCTGCCTCCACCTGCCTCGCCTGCCCCCATCGGCCTCGCCTGCCCCCATGCCGAGGAGGAGGGCTTGGCACTGGTACTCGGCTTTGGGCTCCGGCTTTGGCAGACGGCATGGAGTTTTCCTTCTCTCTTTTCGTATATAAGTCCATAGTTTTCCTTCTCTTTGGATCGACGGACAATTCTTCTTCTCTTCTTCTCCATCATCTCTCGTGTCAACATATTGGCCCTATCTAGGCCAGGTATGGAACTTCCTAGATGGCTGGGCGCATTAGCAGACAGTGGTTTCGCTAGGAGTTGTGTATTTGGGGCACATATCAGCAAGCTGGAGCCCAAAGTGCGGAAATGTTGGTGAGCTGATTCGAAGCTGTGATCAGTGCACGTGACTTTTTCCATCTCCCTACTTCTGCCGCAACTAGGCGTATGGCAGCCTCGGACTTTTTCCAGATGCTGCTGTCTGGGAAGATCGCGGCAAATATCGGGACTGGAGTCGCCTTTTTACAATGTGCATCCACCATGTAAGCACTACCTTCAAATATCCAGAGGCAGAGTTAAGAACTTAATTGCTCGGAAACATGAGTCTGAATATAGCAATGTCTTTATCCGGCAATTGTGAAATCGGCGCACGCAAGAAGTCTCAAGGAATCCCGCTGGCGGACGTGATGAATGGCTGTGGCGCTTATTAACTCAGATAACACTGTTCTTCTGCTAGTATATGGATTGTATGTCGAAACGTATTTCCGTGACCAGAAAACTGTTACGCCTTAACGCAAACTTTCTACTCAGCCCAGCCCACCCACCAATCTAAGATTACAGCATAACTTTAAGAGGCGCTAAAATTTGTTTTGCGAAGGATGGTCTGCCAGTCAGGCTGAAGGTAGCGCTAGCAACCACTAATGTGATTACAGTTGTCGTATACGTGAGTTACTGTGCATTGTGTAGCGACAAACCCTAGCGATGGTGTCACGTTCGCCACCCCCGGCTAGTGGCACACCTTTTGTGCTTCAGTTAACGCTTCGCACGTGATGTATGACAAGTTAGAGTGAGAAACCGATGGAGCTTCAATTAACTCCGAGTCTCAAAGCTTGTTGTTGTTGTTTATTCATACTGTATTTACTCTAGCTAGAGTATGACAGGCCGTTATCCCCCCCGCCTCCGGGCGAGCCGGTTAGATGGCGGAGCTCCCTGAGTCTCAAAGCTTCTTACGTTAGCGGATTGAGGAAAAAGGATTGTGTAGTGGTCGGATTTTCAAGTCTCTAGACTCTATTATAAGCGGCCCTTGACGGACTTTTGGGTAGCCTGTACCTGTACTCGACTTCCTACTATGCTTGTGACTAGCCGACATACTAGTCAGTCGTTACATATGAGAGTTCATGCAGATGCACCATCCTTACAACCAGATGCTCCTGGAGGTGTACTGTTATTGCTCCAATTGTTGTTTCCAGAATCATTCACAGTCTGCTCATCTCTAAACCCTTGCATGACCAGAGTTTGCTAAGAATGGTTTTGCAACCTTTTCCGCAATCGAAATTGTCCACTCAATGGTGTGATATCGATAGCTATAAGTTCGAGGCAAAGCAGGACGGGTTTGTAATGGATGGTTGTAGAAATAGTTTATTATGATTTCTATCACAGCTACTGCGAAGGAGCTTGTTCCGCGATTATGTCTATCATCCTGAGGCCTCGAATCCACCATACCTGTTTAGCTCCAGATATGTTAGTGGCAACTCAGAGTATGTCGGCGAGGCGGACAAAGTCCCTAAGCCTGATATTTGAGATACTAATAATTTACACAACGATCTTTATTTGCAATCTAGATATAAAAGCTCTGGAGTGACGGCGCAATGTATTGTGTGGCAATGCTTTTGACACCATGACATGCAACTACATAGCTGCAGGCATGGCAACGGTCCGTCCGGACTGTAGTCACTCGGGGGACTAGCGTGCAGTCTAGGCCGGGCCTCTGCTTTCTTCACCCTAGGGCGTCCGGTTCTCAAATCTTCAGGACTAGGGTAATGCTGACCGGACTAAAGGTACCTGCCGAGTGACATCTTATGCCATTAGGTTTTTATAGGAGGCTTTGGTAGCTCTAATCGCGCGGTATGGTGTACCATTTTGGCGTGCTGTGTCTCAGGGAGATAGTGCGTAATCGTTGGGCTGTCGCAGCAATATTATGGTCGTCATTCGGTTATCTCTTCATCACAATTTTATCACTCGTAATCACCCACGAGTCACTCGATGGCCTCCAGGGCCCAACAGGTTGACGGTCTTACTGTCCAGAAGACTGAAACCGCCAGTCCAAGGTGAATGCGCCCGGAAATTCTTAATCTGGGCCAGGTTGAGCCATCGGACGGACAGGGCGGACTTTTTCCATCCCTGCACAGCTGTAGAAGTCTCCCGATAGAATCTTCAATCTATCTGTGTGCTTATAAAGGAATTGTATCAATTCTAAGAATGATGTATCTACCTGATGTAAAATAAATAGTACTTGTATACCAGCCAAAAGTGTTGTATATAAATAGTCATCACCTCATCCACAACATCATTTTAATAGAACTGGGCATACGACACTCCCGGGACAATACAAACGAGATTCTTTATGTTTTATAAGGGAGTCTCTGTACGGCAAACCCAGCCGGAACGTAATTTCCACATCCCCCCTCACCAAACCTAGGAGATTCATCATGGCACACTCGGAGGACTTGGCCTTGTAAAGTGCATTGGCATTTCATTGAGGACAGATCAAGAAGCATTCTAAAAGTAACCGACGCGTCGCTGGTGAATTCCTACCTGCCTCTGGTAGATATCGCCGGTAGTGAGTCTTGTTAGTGGGTTACAGTACTCTAGACGCAATTTCAAGCGTGGTCAAATATGTACCAAGATGCGATGGGGGCTGTTGAGACTTAATGATGACGAGAAAGTATGTGTCAAGAGAAATGGCAGGAAAATATGCGGAGGATTAGGAGTACACTGAATTGGACCCCATGTAAGCCATACGAGTAAAGATAATAAATATACCAACTAAAGGTATTAATAATAATGGGCTGCGCACAAACTTACAATACTTAGAGGCAGCACCAAGAGGTGCCCAATAATCTGTCACTCCGAGAGACGGGATGACAATACCCCGGGCCAGCCCCACCTTCTCCGAATGCCTACTTAAGTACATAGGCGCATGCACATCCCACAATTCATTAGCAACATCTCTCACCTTCCGTATCTTTAAACCCGCACCTCCTCCCGTGACATAGCTACAAATAACGTCACCCAACACGATTGACACAACGCCCAAGCCACAGCACTTCAAACTACAATTTCAATGCTCAACCAAATCAACCACGGCGACTTCATCCTACTTACTCCGCCACTTTCAAAGCGACTGACCAACATCTCCACCGGCGTTCTTGAGCCCGACGATGCTTTCGCTACCCCAAAGCCGATTGTTATCACCTCCTTTGAACCCCTCCTACGCCTTCCCCAACACTAAAATACGGATGAGCAGGTACTGAAGATGTGGGACGATTATAGTTAGTCCAAATGTTACGTCGTTATTGCGGAGACTGTTCGTCACCGGTCCGTGCTAAGTTCGCCGCCAATGGCTACGCATGTTCAGGTGAGGTCATCGAATCTTGATGGCCGATACCTGGACTTTACTAACGACTTGCAAGGTAACTGGACCGCGGGCTTCACGATGATCCAGTGTGGACACTTCAAGAGACGTTGCTTTCGCGGGAAACGATGACCCCGGCGGGGAATACCCAGAAATACACCAACAAGCTGCTGAAACTGAAATGTTGTGTAACAAGTGATGGACGGTTCGAAGCTGTGATTAATGCCCTTTCGCTTTTATGCACACTTACAGCTCTGGGTATCCCTATTACGCCACAATATTGTCTCCGCCTCTGCCGCTACTGGAACGCGACAAAGTTTCACGACCAGATTTATGGAATGTTCTAGTCCATTCACGGAGACGGATCCTCCGCGGAGTACCTAGTCAGTTCACGGAGGCCCGCCTTCCTTGAACGAACCGTTCATTCACGGAGTCCGTACCCCACCTCCGTGAACTGACTAGTTCCTTCGCGGAGTTAGTCAACAATTACATATACTCTGCTCTGCACGTATATATGCGCATCCACTGGCATGTACGGACACTCAGCTGGCTCTATCCAGCTGAATTCAATCAGTGCAACCGCATACGTTCAGCGCGGCGCAATTGAGTACATTCATCAACCGCATACGTTCAACGCAGCGCAATTGGGTACATTCATCAATCGTGTACGTTCAGCGCAGCGCAATTGATTACAGTCTTCACAGCACAACTGAGTACATTCCACAGATTCTATCGTACTATCAATCTGGACCGCCTTACATCTACCATCCCACATCAAATTCCGCAATTCAAAAAGGGTAGCCATCGAGAACTTACTCTTCGAGAAGCTGCTCGTCTTCAGTCCCCTGCCGAGCTCATCCAAGTACATTATAGATGTAAAGGCAAAAGCACGATTGTTCGTTGCAAGCGATTCAAAATAAAAGCCGAGTGCACACTACATTGCCATGGCCAATATGGTCGTGCGCAGTGCATAAATACTGAACTGTCTGCTGCGCCACCAGGTACTTTCAATCTCAAACAAAACACAAGATCAGCTCCGCCAGAGCCAAGTCTCAATCTAAAAAGCTGTTGAGCCAATATACAAGGAGATGCTCGCGTGGATACTGATTCCACATCAGCGGAGGATACTGGCAATGAGAGCAGTGATTTCCCAGACCTGGATACTGAGGATCAGGAGGTTCTCGAGGAGGAAGGGGTCACTGGGGAGGAAGAGGAAGACGAAGAGGAAGAGGAAGAGGAAGGGGTGGAATGCAATGAGGAGGGAAATGAGGAAGATGAGCCGGTTTCAAACGATGACATGGAGCACAGTGTAATTGTAGTTGCATCAGGATGTCCAACAGGCATCAGATTGTGGGGATCACGACGGACGATGTATAGATTATTTACAATTTTTCATGGACTCCGTGAATGGATGGTTCGTTCACGGAAGGTGGGCCTCCGCGAACTGACTAGGTACTCCGCGGAGGATCCGCCTCCTTGAATGGACTAGAACATGGTCCGTTGTGAACTCCGGGGTTTCGGGTACCCGGAGACGGAGGATAAAACCTTCGTTGCTCATTAAGATTTCGATCTATTAGCTGCAGAGGATGGAGGGACCTTGTGTTCGTCCGGACAGATTAATTAGCTTTGGCACGAAAATTGTAGATTTGCGAGAACTTGTATACATCATTTGTCCTTCTGTTTTTGTATATCTTTGTTATCTCTCTCTCCATCTGGTATGATCATATGATACATGTACACGATCTCCTTCACTTTTCAATAGAGCGAAGCCATCGTCACCAGCCATCCTACCAAAAAAAGACTTTACGGAATGCAAGACTGCAGCCTATGTCACATATGCATCAATTTCAACAGGTGATTTACAACAAAATCAATTGACTCCCGATCGTGTGACTACGACTTGTAGACTACTTCCTATTCAAGCTCTTAAAATGTATATGCAGTTGTAGTTCTATCAATGGGATTGGGACGTTATCCCAGCTGTGTCAAATGTCAGCTGACAAAATAGAAAGGTGGACACATTGTAGTTTCACCTGATATATATTTATTAGCGGATTAGAACTGAAGGATGAATGGATGGGTCTGAATAATTGCGGAGTAGCTGGAACATATCCCTCTGTTCACATAAGCTGGCCAATTGAAGCACCGTATTTCCGTTCAAATCCAGGCACTCGAGGTTTGCACCGTAGTTGAGAAGCAGCTCGACTATAGATTTACGGTTGTAGGATACGGCATAGTGCAGTGCTGTTCGTCCAACTAAGTCTTGGGAGTTAATGTTGGCTCCACCGTCGAGCAGCAGCCGGACAGTGGCTTCATGGTCGCCACAGGCGGCAAATTGTAGCGCCGTCGTGGGTTCGCATTCAGAAGCATGGGTATTGGCTCCACAGCCAAATAGTATCTGTACAATGTTGTCGCAACCGATCGAGGCTGCGATATGCAGTGCTGTTCGTCCGGCAAAGTCTAGGGAGTTAATATTGGCTCCTCTGCCGAGTAGCAGCCAGACTGTTGATTTGTGGCCGCTGAATGCAGCTTGGTGCAACGCTGTCTCCGCATTGTCTGTCTGGCACTCAATGTTGGCGCCGCGGTCGAGCAGCAACCGGACCGTAGACTCGTGGCCGTTGAATGCAGCTTTGTGCAACGCTGTCTCCGTATTGTCTGTCTGGCACTCAATGTTGGCACCGCGGTCGAGCAGCAGCCGGGCCGTGGACTCGTGGCCGTTGAATGCAGCTTTGTGCAACGCTGTCTCCGTATTGTCTGTCTGGCACTCAATGTTGGCACCGCGGTCGAGCAGCAGCCGGACCGTGGACTCGTGGCCGTTGAATGCAGCTTTGTGCAACGCTGTCTCCGTATTGTCTGTCTGGCACTCAATGTTGGCACCGCGGTCGAGCAGCAGTTGGACTGTGGAGTCGTGGCCGTTGGACGCGGCATTGTGCAACGCTGTCTCTGCTTTACCTGTCTGGCACTTGATGTTGGCGCCGCGGTCGAGCAGCAGCCGGACTGTGGAGTCATGGCCGTTGAATGCAGCTTTGTGCAGTGCTGTCTCTGCTTTACCTGTCTGGCACTCAATGTTGGCGCCGCGGTCGAGCAGCAGCTGGACTGTGGAGTCGTGGCCGTTGGACGCGGCATTGTGCAGCGCTGTCCATCCACCCGATTGCAGGGTTTCAATATGGGCGCCGCGATCCAGCAGCAACTTAACCGTGTACTTGTGGCCGCTGGACGCAGCAATGTGTAGCGCTGTCTGTTGCAGTTCATTGCTTGTGAAGAGCGAGATGTTGGCCCCATGATCGAGCAGCAACCGGACGGTCGCGTCATATCCGCCCTCCGCAGCAACTATCAACGGCGTTGTATATTGATAAAAAGTGTCAAGATGCGCCCCTGCCGTTAATATCATACCGGTCACCTGACAGAGCCCAAGTCTGGCAGCAAACCACAAACAATTGTTCCTAAAATCCCTCCCTCGCTCCGAAAAGGAATGGGGTTTCGCTCCCATCCAGTTTCCTAGAAGGCACCATGCAAAGTGACCGACAGTCAATACCTGAGCAAGCCGGGAAGCAAGAGACAAATGGCGCCCGCGTTCAGCGCTAGAACACATGCGTATGTGGTCCTTGACATAGCTCAGTGCATAGTTGATCAATGGTCTCTCGTCGAGGTATCGCACGTAAGAATCGAAGTGTTCTGGCGTCCAACGTTCAACATCCGGAAGTTCCTTTCCGCCATTGGCCACGGTATGCGTCACACAGAAAATGAGATATCGGAAACAAGTTGTGACAATCACCGTATGAGCGTGATCTTTATTCATCCCAAATCTTGAGTTCGCTACAGACCCATTTGGCCGAATGAAGAACTCGCTCACCGTTTGGTGCATTACTTGAACAGTGTCATCTATAAGTATATTAGATTAACAGCATCATGAGATTCGCCAAGAAAATCAATTACCTTCTTTGCATTCTATCAAGTTGCGTCCGCAGTGGGTAATCCGTTTCCTCATTGCGAATATTTTGTGATCTTCGAAGGATTTAACAGAAGGAATAAATTCGGCTTCCAGATTATCCGGGATTGCGAGACAATGTTGAAGCTCGATGATAGTAAGAGGACGTCGGGCAAATAGAACAAATTGGAACATTTTTAATCCATCGGCTATGTCGTCTTCGTTATCTTCGTCGTCGTCGTCTCCAACTTCTTTCCGACACAAATCCTGGAGAATAAGTTCGTAAAGACCTTCCAACTCCTTAGGAAGACTTTTCAGAAAGTCGAAAATTCGGATCTTACTACTACCCATCATACTGTATTTGATTAGTCTATCTCTGACCAATCGAACCCACAGGAACACTCCATGAGCATGTTCTACAATATATTCTGTGGCTTCATGAAGGATATACTCTGGAAAGTCTATCTCAGGAAGGAAAGAATCCACAAAGTTACGTATGTCTGACACATTCATATCTTGCATCCTAATGACCCCACTGTGCTGGAATTTTGTCATATAATGATCTAGGTCCCTGACGGGACGGCTTGCAACAAACACTTTCACAATGCAGCCGTTTGTGTACCCTTGTCTAGCACACAGGTCATACAACAACCGAAGAATATCATATCTGTCCCTTTCTTCCGATTCATCCACAGCGTCGATGACAAGATATATACGTTCCATTCTTGGATGATTGCCAACTGAGAGAAGTACCTTTTTTAGTGACTCGTAATGCCATTCGTCGAGGTTGCTTTGATCTTGCTCTTGCCGCTTGCGGTACTCCCGATACTGTGCCTGGAAGTGAAAAAAAAAGGACTCCTTTTGGCTTAAGATATCATAGAGAATCGACCGAAGCATATTGTAGTGACTCTTTTGAAGCTCACCCTCTCTAAAACTGTAAAAGAAACAAGCAATAATTGCAGTAGCTGAACTGCCATTCAGCTCCCGCACTATTAAGTTATCCTTGAAATATTTGGTGAGAGTACTTTTTCCACTCCCTGGCTTTCCTTGGATATATAATAAATGCGATCTGTTTGATGATGACCAACTCCTGTACTCTTCTTGCTCCCAGAGCCACTGCAATGAATCCTTATGCTCTTTTGTGATCTTGTCGTACCGTGTATTATGAAAGCGTAGAGTATTGAGGCATTCTGGATTTCTGGTTAGATGAACACTAGGAATAAAGCGCAGATTATCACCAAACCTTTTCTTTCTTGATCGTACTCAATAGAAGGTATTCCCTCTAGTAACATCTTGAGGTGATCGTGCGGCCGACTTGTAAGTAAAGCTTTTACTCTGCATGGTGTTTGCTTCAGATGTATGATGAGTGAACAAAAGAGCCGAATAAACGTCCCCTCATTACTCTGGAGCTCCCTTTCAAGCCCATCGATGACAATGAGCAGCCCTTGGAAGTGAAGTTCTTTAAGATCTAGAACTTCTTTCATTGCTTTCAAAAGTTCGTTGCCAGATGACACGGTAAAAATGTTTTCGATCATTCGGTCCGGGGTACAATCTTCCAACCACCATCTTTGCTGATATTGCTCATCCCTGGCAAGGTATGCGTTAAGAATTGCGTGAAGAAATATAGTGATGATGTAATCCCTCTCGCAGGGCGTTAAATGGCGGGTGAGCTGGTGGACGAATGTGCCAAAGAATGTGGGAGCCAATCTTCTACCAGCTGCAGACCAACAGAAAAAGTACAGTACATTATACTCAGAGTTTAAAGTATTCTTCTCAAGATCGACGATGTGCGATGCAACTTGATCAAGCTTGCACTCTGGTGGTGCAGACAGCCAGAGCACCCGAGAACCGTCAGATTTCCAATGCTCAAAGTCCAAATTCTTGAAAATCCAATAAAATCCCGGCTCTTCATAATTCAAAGGTGGTATTTTGGTTTTGTACTTGTCTTGATCAATTGGAGATATTATGCGAATGCACTGATCTATACCGACATTGTCTATCGTATATTGGAGTATCAAATGAGGGGAATCCTGAGCTTAAAGCTATCAGCTCCGGTCCCATTTAGTGAATTATTACTATCACACACCGATACATTCCTTCAGGTGAGTAACCACAGTCTCATATGTCGAGTCCGTCGGAACAGCAAATTTAACTATATCGGCATGGTTTTTGTTGACCGGAACTCGGCGCTCGATTGACAAGTATAGTTGGGCAGACGATCTCTTAACTCTTTGGATCTGGGGGCCTACTCTATCGATGTCGCCGGAATCTAACTAATAAATTTGTTAATCTTGTAGACCGGGGGCTGTGCAGGAACGATTCACCTTTTGGACTGAATGAGTCTTGACTGTCTCGAAAAAACTGACCACCCTCCCTCTAAACCCCTTCCAGACATTTATGAGATCCTCCTTTTGCGTTTCCAGAAACTCCGAACTCTCTGTTAGCTGCATGATTAAATGCTTTCTTTGCCCATTCGAATCAGTTTCTACTATATGTAGCAAATCATCAATATGAAGGCCATCATGTGGCGCTCCGAAAAAGAATATCCCATGTGTCGCCTTCAGAATAGGCTTCAAAACCTGATTACGGTATGAACGGACTAACGTCTGAGATCCTGAGAAATGCTCATGTGCCAAGTATTTGAGGTAGGCGAAATTACCTGTAACACTAAAATTGCTCCGAGACTGTGCCCTAAGAATATGATTGGTCTATTCTAAATTCGGACGTTGCTGCGGTTAGGATATGAATTTGTAGTGCGGGGAGGTGTGGCTTACCTCAGCTGACCTTCGAGAGTTCTTTAGTTGTTCAATGAAATGAGCACTGTAGTCCGACATTCGCATGGAACCGCCTTCAGGCCCAATGAGGTGGCTATCGTAACCATACGTCATGATCCGGATATTGGTAATGTCTGCGGGCAGAAAGTCTTGCAACCACATATGGTGCGTTTCACGGCTTCTCCATGAACCAAATGCATGACCAGCAAGTCCAGTGATAGCAACAACACTACAAACATCAGCATCAGATGAATTTAGGGGGGCTAGGGGCAAATTCAACCTACTCTGCAACTATTTCACCATTCGGATTGTTTAGTGGCGTTAAGTCATAGAAGTGACTATCAATAACCAAAGTACCGTCGGAAGTATTCACATAATTGTACTTATTTAATTTGATTATTTGAAAGTATTCCGTACAGGTGGCCAGGTTGAGCAACGCAGTCTGAGTACTCCCGCAACATGCTGGGTAGAGCGAAAGCTGAGACGTTTTGTCGAGAGATGGATCGACAGTTAAAAGAGCTGTAAGCAGCCTCTCCTTGTTCCAAGTAGATGGTACATTCGCTATACGAAAACACATCGGAGAGTTTTCAATCCCAGAGTTGTGGGTGTCGGAAACGCCCCGTACCGAGGGACCAGGGAGCGTAAGAGTTTCTCGGCCTGTTACGTTCTGCGTATGGGATGTTGATACAGAGCAGTTCTGCGGGGCACTACGGTCGGTAGGGAGTTCGGTAGTGGAAATCGTCAATGCTGCTTGGGAATCGCGGAGTTCGACCGCAGCTGGCGACGAAGATCTGCTAGGGCGTTTTGCTGGCGGCAGAGGCAGCGCAAGCTGGTTGTCGCCCGGCCGTTTCGACATCGCTGTAGATGGATATTGTTTGATATGTCGCCAGAAGAGGGATGGTGAAAGATACTGGACAGTCGGCTTTGATAAGGTCGGTTCGGAATCGTTGATGTGACGAAAGCGGGGTTCGGAGTAACGCGGCTCTGGATATGTGGGGGCACAAATTTTGTAGAGTACATGTGGATGAGAAAGTGTATGTGCTTACAGCATTAGGAATTAAAAAAGAAAAGCGTGTCTGACATGCATCACATGTACACGGAGGGTGTCAAAAGTCGGGCGCGCTCCATACAATGCGGAAATTCTACACCTCCACCACAACAATAAAGAGAGATTCTGGAAGAGAAAGGGGTGGTAATAGGCTATTGGAGATGTTTCTATGATGTTTTCTCAGAAAAATATGTGCTATGTAGTGAAAGACGAGGATCTTGGCATTTCTCGTTGTATGGGAGAAACAAGTCGGGCGCTCTTTTGCCCTGTGTGACCGCGCCCCATATACCCTTGTACCCGAGTACTCAGTCGCGTGACTGAGTCCAGCTGAATTTGGATCCTCCGGGTTAACCGACCACTCATAAACCACCACATCTCAATGTGCAACACCTATTATTCGAAGCATAAAAACTTTTGGTTCCGCGTTGATTGTATACTTTCGTTCAGCCCAACTGGTATCCCGATGCGTGAGTTATGTGACACCAAAACCTTTGCCGGCATGGTAGAATTTTTGCGGCTAGTCACAAAGGCCGGATTACAAGAGTTGGCGGCAGCCTAAAGCTTCCTAACTGCGACTATTCCGACCCGAAAACTCACCAAAAAAGTCAAAGTCTTAGAATAAAAAAGTTGATATATGGGTAGATAGGGTAGTTAATTACAAGGATAAGGTGCTGTAAGGTCTCTCTAATAGTTGTGGTGGTGATGGTGGTAATAGTGGTGCTGAAAGCGGGTGGTTGACAAAAGAGAAGAGGCGGTAGCTCAGTATCCGCTGGCAACCATCTCCAAGTCGAGTGTACTCAACTTCATTCTCCCTGGTGCACTCATCTCCCTGCTCCCAGAAACACTCAATTCTAAACTACACCAAAACCCCACTTCCGGTGCACCGATTTGCAGAGTAGTCAAGCAAGAGCATGAGCATGGCAGGACAACCGAAGGCATGAACTGGCCGGCCCCGGGCGAAGAACCAGCGGTCAGGACCATCAAACTGGCCGACGACACCGCAGCTAAGAGAGCCATGCAGCACCGGGCAAAAGAAAAAGAAGCCAAAGTCGGAGTGGGGATCTGGATGTGGTGGACAGATGAATTGCACTCAGACGACGGCTTAGTGGGAGCCGCAGCAGTGCGCAAACACGGAAATGAATGGAGGTGCTGCCACAGCTAGCTGGGCACAGGCTGTGTGGAGGTCATTGATGCCGAGCTGTGGGCGATCGGACTCACGCTCGATGAGACGATCAAAAAGAGAGAAACACTGCAAAGGCATGGAACGAATACGGTGGTGGTTTTCAGCGATTCACAAGCCACCATTCGGCGGATGGCACATCTGGAGCCGGGCCCTGGACAGCAAGTAGCAAGGCGGATGAACCGCAGGGCGCAGGCCCACCTGGCCCATGGCATCGGAACGGAAATCCATTGGGTTCTGGGGCACTCTGGCATCCCCGGAAATGAAGAAGCAGACTGCCAGGCCAACCAGCGATGTCAACCGTCCCGTCCGACGGCCGGGGACGGTGGGCCGTCCCAATTCTTGCCAGGACGGATGGGACGGCGCCAGAACCGTCCGTCCCGTCCAAGCATGTCAATGACGGCTAGACGGCCGGGGACCTGCCGGGGACAGCACAAACCCCGTCCCCGGCAGTCATCAACTGTCCCCGGCCGACATCGGGCGGTTAGAGTATATACTTGGATTAAACCCAATGAAGCCTTGATAGCGTGCGGTAAAATATATAAATACCGTGATGCACTCTAACTATGTATAAAACCACAGTGCAAGAGCGAAAGTAAAGATAAGTGAAGTGTTTACAAAGGTGGACGAAGTACCTGCTCAACAAAGTCACAAGTGCTTATCAGCGACCTACCAAATCGCTTGGGTGATGATATCATTCAGGCTTGAGAGTGTCTGAATTCTTGGGTGACACAAGGCTTATTCTTGGAGCAACAAAGTCAGACATGGTTAAGATGGAGCAGATGCTGAATGATCTTGCTTCGAGGTCAAGAGATTAGATGTAACTAGTTTTGTGAGGTTTTGTAATGTACACTGCACGAGATCCATAGATGTCGGCAGATGACGGCCGGGGACGGCTACTTCGCCGTCATCGCCGTCCGTCCCCGTCCGCAGTGATCCCGGATGGACGGGACGGTTGACATCACTGAGGCCAACTTAGCCCGGGAGGCCAACGGTAGCATGACAATAGAGTGGCCATACACTTCAGCTTCGAATAGAGTTAGACGGATCTCTGAAGGAAGATCAGCAGCCAAGGCCCGGTGGGAGGCCGACAAATGCAGTAATCACTTCAGCTACAGTCTATAGGGCGAAGCAGGCAGCAAGAGACCTGTCCCAATGGCAAGCGCAAAGTCATTGGCAACAAGATTCTACCAGTGAAAGTGCTGGCATGCGCCCACCGGAGCTTACCTAAACAGTTTGGACACCGGAAGGACGACAAGCGCTGGTGGAGCGTGGGAATGGTGACCCATACACGGGAGCATCTCCCCGCCACTGCAGCCGGTGGAAATCCCAGCAATGGGAGCTGTCAAAGAAGGTGGGGAAGGTAACGGGCTGGAATGTGGGCTGGTGCCAGCGGGCACAGGTGTTGGAGCTGTTTTCCATGGAGATATGTGATAAGGCGGTGATGGACTTCCTGGCGGCCATGGACGTCAGAAAGTTCCCACTGGGGTGAGGCATGGAGGCCAGAGCAGTGTTCGAAACCGGCCGGGCCGGGCCGGCTTTGATAGGTTGAGGCCCGGCCGTCGGGCTTTCGACGAAGCCGAGCCGGCCTGCCTTAGCGCGGGCTTTTTGGTGAAAAAGCCAGGCCGGCCTGCAGGCTTTCGGGCCGGTTGAGAATCCATGACGGTACGAATTCACTTACTGAATACTAATAATAGCGGTTATTTTTTC
>Ga0307515_10003983_pt1 | contig 30817 bp, 24 predicted proteins | sample 17_EM_MG_FD_194513 | JGI IMG/M metagenome (GOLD analysis project Ga0307515, IMG submission 194513) | Populus trichocarpa ectomycorrhiza microbial communities from riparian zone in the Pacific Northwest, United States - 17_EM | ecosystem: Host-associated > Plants > Roots > Unclassified | place...
AGCTAGAGGTGCAAGTAATGGAGACGAGTGCAAGGGTATTAGGGCAGGAGCATCCAGACACGCTGACCAGCATGGCCAATCTGGCGTCGACGTTTTGGAATCAAGGACGATGGAACGAGGCCGAAGAGCTGGACGTGCAAGTGATGGAGACAGGAAAGGGGGTGTTAGGGCAGGAGCATCCAGACACGCTGATCAGCATGGCCAATCTGGCGTCGACGTTTTGGAATCAAGGACGATGGAACGAGGCCGAAGAGCTGGACGTGCAAGTGATGGAGACGGGAAAGGGGGTGTTAGGGCAGGAGCATCCAGACACGCTGACCAGCATCGCCAATCTGGCGTCGACGTACCGGAATCAAGGACGATGGAAGGAGGCCGAAAAGCTGGACGTGCAAGTGATAGAAACGAGAAAGAGGGTGTTGGGGCAGGAGCATCCAGACACGCTAACCAGCATAGCCAATCTGGCGTCGACGTACCGGAATCAAGGACGATGGAAGGAAGCCGAAGAGCTAGAGGTGCAAGTAATAGAGACGAGAAAGAGGGTGTTGGGGCAGGAGCATCCAGACACGCTCACTACCATGAATAATCTAGCGTTTACGTGGAAATTGCAATGCCGCGATAATAAAGCATTGGCGTTAATGGAGGAATGTTTCAAGCTGCGGAAAAAGAAGCTAGGACCCGACCATCCTAATACAATGTCTTCCCTTAGGGTCTTAAATGAGTGGCAGATGGAGAAACTAGCGTTAAATTCCGTAATCCGTATACAAGAGACAGAATCTAATAGGTCCTGAATCGCGAGTAGCTTCTTTAATACTTTTGAGTTTGTCGACACGCGATAAGCAGAGAAGGTCGCGATAACGACAGCACTATTGCGTAGCGGTGGACTCCTAAGGCTCCTCCCGTCGATGGTGCTGCAGACGCAGCTGATTCAAGGGGACTAGATTTGGGAACACGGTTTTACGGAAAGTCTTTATTTAGCTCGTACCGTTCAGAGCCTCATAGTCTTCCTCACCCATACCCCCTCAAAGCCTCATTCGGCTTCATCATGTATCTGCTGGATTAAAGTTGAGTGTGGCAAGCGAGGTCCGTCTGCGAATTCGGGAGAAACCCAAAAATGGATTAGCCAATGCAGAAATTCGTAACATCCCAGCCCGTGTATGAGGCAGACCGGCGCGTCATAAACCAACACAGCAGGACTGTTTCTGGAAACGAACCAGTGCTGGCTCAAGTTTTAGTACATACATATAGAAACAATTAAAGTCTAATTTCTTCTCTCATACCCCCTCGGTGGCCCTCCTTATCTTAATACCACAGCGCTTGATTCCACAGCAACGTCCTCTTCGTCGCTAGATCATCGGTACTCAGATAGAAAGTATCATTGAACACCATTTGGATCCCCGGACTAGGCAGAAGAGTTGTGGAGTTCACGTTTACCAAGGCGGTAGATTCTGTCGAGTTCCCGGCTGAGTTATATTTAGGCCAGTACAGCTTGTCGCTGCTCCACTTCGTATTCGGATTTCCGGTCAGAACGAACGACATTAGGTACTTCTGCATCATGACCTGCGGAGACGAGTCAATGGAGTTATTATGGAGAAAAGGAGGAATATTGCAGTAAAAGAAATGATAAATCTGAGAGGGAATATGGAATGCTTGGACGACAGTACGTACAGCAATAGTTGCGTTGACGGAGGTACTGCCGCCGCTCATACCACCGCCTGGCGGACCGGTAGTGGAGTTTGAGCTTGAGTTTGAGCTTGAGTTTCCGGCGCCTCCGGTGGAGATGGTTGAGAGCGTGTATGTGCTATACCCTGTTGATCATTATGGTTAGCCAAGACCCGGTTTATTGGCTAAAAAATGGAGAGGTTAAAAGCAGTGGTCCTTACAGTAATAGCTCTGGTCCGTCCCATGAGTGGCAGCGCCCAACGCGACCATAGCATTCCATGTATTGTTGTCAAGAGCCTGAGTAACTGCCAAATTGTGTGCAACCAGATCGAACGACTGTTTCATGTCGGAGAAGCGCAAGCCTGGGCTGGAGTAATCGGACTCGGGGTACAGTTCCAGAAGCTCATTGATAATGTCATCGGTGATGGCCGGGAAGAAAATTCGCAGGTACGTGGACACATCCTCCGTGGTGTTGACGCCTGACCATGCCGCACTGTTGGCTTCGTGCTGCTCATGAGTGATCACCAGAGGCCCGCTGAAGTTAAACCGTTTTTGGTAGAGGCTGGCTTCGTCTGATCATCTACTATTAGACAGCTGGATTGCAAGACAAAAGAGCTAGATTAGGATCTTACAGGTGTCGGCTACAAAGTCACCATCAACACGGGGCTGGAACTGGTAGGCGTACGTGTCGACAATGTCGGTAGCTGCGTTAGCTAGAGTGGTGAAATTTACTTTGCGCATGCAGTCTAAATGGCCACCGTCACAGCTGACCGCGGCGGAGACGTTCTACCAGAATTGCTGGACATTAAATTACGTTAGGTAAGCTACTTTCAGAGATATTTTGTGCAGTAAGGATCTTACCTCTGCATGATGGTGGCCGGCGCCCGGCACGAATCCTGGAGACATGACATATGCACGGTCGAAGAGCTGCTCTGCATGGCCGGCAAATCGCTTGGAAAACGCGTTAGCGAGGGCCTTTACCAAACCCCGGAGGGGGATGACATACAGTCAATTGGAATAAGGTTTGAGAAGCTCCAGCAGAAAAGCCAACGGCGGTAATCCGATCAGGATCACCGCCAAACGCATTAATGTACTTTTTGGTCCACTGGAAAGCTTGCTGTACATCCCAAAGGGCTGTGTTAGATGTCCCACCTATGCTCATAAACGTAAGCTCGCTGATGGTCTGAAATGACCAAGCTGGGCGTACCTTCGTGCGAAAATGTAGGGCCGTTGGCCAGGCCCGTCATACCAAGTCTGTAATTGTACGCAACAAAGACAAACTCGGTGCTTAAGTTAAATAGACCTTCAGGGGTGTTTTGCGATTTGCTACCGCCGGTGAATCCGCCTCCATAAGTCCAAACCATAACCGGGAGTTTCTTTCCTTGGCTGTTTGCAGGAGCCCAGATGTCCATGTAGAGGCAGTCCTCCGAGGAAGCGCAATCGACATCCTCATCGGCTAAGGAGCCATTATTGACAACCGTCTCTACTGGTGGCCATTGAGGTTTCGCCCAACGGAGGTCGCCGGTGGGTACTGCAGCAAAGCGGACATTTTGGTATTTGTAAAACCCAATGGAAGCATTCCCAGCTGCAGCGATGACAGTGCAGTAGTCGAGGGTGACGGAGGGCGTTGATGAGCTTGACACTGTCGTAGGTGTGGGTGTCTGGGGCCTGGCGGACACCATAGAAGCTGCCAGCGGCAGCAGAAGCGCAGCGTGCCACCGCATCTTTCCAAGCAAGCGATTGTAAAGGTTAAAAAAGGAAATTGAAGTGATGGGGCTGGTGCAGAAAGAAACAAAACGAAAGGAATGACGATCACTTGAATATAAATACTACGCGTTTGAAGAACTAGGAATTTGCCATCCCAGCGGCCCGGGTGACGTACTTTTCAAGGCGAAGCATTGCGCTTAGTGGAAAGGAAAACAGACATCTAGATAGAGATCCGTGTAACGAACAGGAAGTTTTGAGTGCATTGAACAACTATCCTCATATTGTGGACGGAGATTACGTACTGTGGTGGGAAATTGAGCTTGCGGAATTCTCCTTAATACCTGGCTATACAGAAAGCGCTGACGCGGCTCTAGCACGGCGGAAAGTGTATAAATAGTAATTCATAGTAGGAAGCCAAGAGATTTTGTTTCTCTGATGCCTGCAGAAGATACGGTTAAGAATTTCTTCCCATGACCCTCTATCACAGCACAAAAGTGCTTTGAGCGTGAGACATGGCACTGTTGGGAAGACAGTTCTCGCACAAGCAAGGATGAAGGGATCTGGCACTTCAAAGCGTAGGCGGTATTTTGCCTGGTTGAACAGTTTTGCGATACGTAGATTTCACCTGGCACTCCCGCGTACGTACCCCATGACGAATTCACGAGTACTCTCTGGGTTTAGTATACGGGGCATGTTCACAAATTGTGGAAGAACATCGGGAAGTTGGAGGTGGAGCTGTGGGGCATGTGGGGGACGCTTGACGAAGTGCCGACATCTCCATCAACAACTTCCAATCTGCATCCACCGCTCCAAACTCTGTCGAATTCTAATGTCTCCATTGCAATTTTTCTAGTTCCTCGACAATACACCCTCTGTATCAAGCACAGTTTTCGTGACTCATGAACGAAATGCAACGCATCACGCTTCTCGCGTTCTTTCGTGACCAATGTTTCCTCCAACACCAATGAAACTAAAGGAGCGAGCGCAATATTTCAAGGCAGAGCGGCAGCAATTTCATGCTCTTCAATTATCGCCTCTTCCTTTCTTTTTGCTCATGCGTATTGAGCGTGATTTATGCTGGCTTCGGAGGCACTGTGTGGTGGAGAGGCGCAAAGCGGAGGCAATAAAGGGGATCGTTACATGCTCGTGATGTCGTCCGGTTCAAATAGAGACAGTGACTTAGTTTGGAAGCATCGCTCGGACGGATGGCCAAACTAATCTTGCCATATATGGTCAGCTCATAGGGCTATTTAACTCCGAGCAAGTCGGGCTAGTTTATTTCGATGGATGCTTTGGCCTAGCTGCGATGCTTAGCGAGACGGTTTAGACGCTAGACTTCGAGTATCTCAACCTTGAGAGGCCGCCGGTATGCTTCTCCCTTCAACATAGATGCTGCATTCACCTCGTGAGCACCTTCCGACCAATCTTGGTATTTGCAGAGTGCCGGAGAGACGACTATGTCGACTTTCCCGCTAGACACCCGGCGAGTGTCTAACACCTCATCGGTTTTGAAATGAAATCCTTAACCCGTGAGTGGGCACAGTCCTCAATGTGACCCTGGGCAGAGTACTCGGGGACGATATACACTTGCAGCGGCCATCAGCTCTATGATAACGCCGGAGGAGCCAGAGAATATGATGTACGTCATAAGAATGACAAGTTCAGGGAAAAGTCATTTCATCAATATGTTAGCCCCATAGAATGAAATCAGGGAGGGGCATAAGCCGAGATCAGGTCAGATTCTGAAGCGAACGAATGGTTAGTCAAGCTGATAGGTTCTTGAAACAAAGCACCACCAAGCCGTCAAATACATATCGGCTCAAACAGCGTAATTGACGTTGACACTCCAGGTTTCGGCGATGACCCACAAGATGACGGACAAACGCTAAATGCGATAACCCGCCTTTTGTCCTACTATTAACCCTACTATTGGCCTGCCTCGAAGATACGATCACCCGTTCCCTTACTGCGCAATATGAATTACGAATTCACCTTAAAGCAATTATATTCCTCCACCGAGCCAACAATGATCGCATCAGGTCGGGGCCCCATTATCTCAATATCTTCCATGCAATATGGGGGAGGTGATGCTCTTCCAAGCGTCGCTCTTATTCGCACAATGTGGATCAAGGTAAATATATGGAGAGGGCCTGAGACGGGATGTGGGCTACGGTAAGATATCTAGAATAAAATGGATTGAATGAATACTATATGTTTCAATACAACGGAACCTCCGAGATGGCAGAGATAATAAAAGGCCAGCTTTTGGCAAAGCCTGAAATCGTCCTTAAGATACAACTGGAGCTCTGGACAAGCAGAGACCAAAACGCTAATGTAATTTCAGTAAATAAGCGAGGCGCTAAGACCCAGTGGCCTGTGACTCTTGGTATTACGTTGACCTCGTACTATTTCCTATACATTCACCCGGGTGACGTTTGTGAGTTCAGTCCTGCCACACCCATCAAATCTAAATTGCCATTGATATGTCCATAACAAAGACCTTTTTAATTATGATCTCTATTCTAGAGGGCTAGATTAAGATCTCTACTGTTATATTCGCGACTTTTCTTAATTAATTTTAGTTGTGTTTTGATGGTGCAGGCTGATTGCTAATTTCTGCCTTTCTGCCTTAACTGAACTCACAAGCACCCAGGTGTATCCTAATATTTTCTCATTTGATATTAGACTCTATAATGAAATTTCATTACAGCAAGAAAAATATAAATGACCGACTTACTTCTATTGATATATTATAAACTATTCGCAACTATAGGCACCTTTGCTAACATGTTGCCGCGTCCCCACACTATAAGTGCAGATTAAGTGCAATCAACATGGTCATCACGTTTGATGCTATTTTATGTTCTAAGACAGGTTATTCCCTCCCTAACATGAGTTTATTCCTTAGAGCATGTGCGGCAATTTTGGAGAGTCAAATAACTTTCGAAGCACTGTCCCAGTTTTATTATCAGCCATCAACCAAATACCATTCTGAGGATGTCCAGCATTCACATCGTCCAGCCTACAGATATTACCCTACAAGAACTCTGCCAGCTCAAGTCCCACGCGCCATACCACTGATATCAAGATGAGTCGCAATCATCTCTCCACCCTCCGTCGCCATCATGACCTGCCGCATAGCAGTGCCGCTCTGACCCGCCGGTCCACGACCATAGACCTGCTCGCCAAACATCCTCAGCTGCATCGGGAACTTGGAGTCGTCATAGTGCTCTTGCACGTCGCTCTTTTCGATGGTACAAGACAGCGAGCTCCACCCGCTCTCCTGCATGCCCACCGCTACGCACTCGGAAGATTTCTGCGCTGACCACCAGGGCGGAAGCAAGCCCGGCCTACTTTCGGCGAGGCGCAGGAAGCGTCGAAATCCCGCGAGGCCGTTGCCGGCGCCGCTGTAGATGCTGTCGTCGGTGACCTTGCCTTCGAGATTGAAATCATCCGCCATTCGAAAGCGGTAGGTGTCGATGAGGAGTTTGTACACGTCTTGCTCCGGGCGGTCATGCAGCCAGGCTTTGGCATCGAGACGGTGGAAGGGCTTGTCGATAGCACCAGAGAGACCTTTTGCAGGATTCCCGGCATTTGCTCCAGAGGAACGGGGGTTGTTGGAAGTGGAGGAAGTGGAGGCGGCGGCGTCAGCGGCGTTTTTGGCACAGACCTTTTTGTGGGTCTTCCAGTCTGCCTTTTGGCATTCGCGGGAGCAGTAGCGGGTTGTTTGGCATTTGGCGCAGCATTTAAGTTGGACGCCAGTCTCCGAGTCTGTTTTGGTGCAAGAAGCACAGGATGGTTGTGTGTCAGGTGTATCCGTCATCGTCGTTGTTATGGTATGGATATGGAGGCTAGAAATCCCGTCTTGATTCAGCGTATGACAAGGGCTGGGACCAAGTACGTTAATGATGTGGCTTAGCCTTCAGTAGGGGATGGTTTAAGAGAGAGGATGGTCGGAGAATATGTTGGTTTTTGGTGTCTTACGCACGACCTGCGCACGTTCATTCCACGGCAAATAAGAACGTGAATGAGCAAGTACGGTGTAACATGTGGCTGGGCTAATGACAGGCGGCAGCCGCGTCGTCACCAAGACCGTGGGAGGAAGACGTTAGGGCTCGGTACGACTGTAACGTACCCTCGATATAGTCATTCTCATATCACCTCTAAAATTAATATTTCTCCAATACCATCATTAACCTACTAACTTCCAGGACTAATCGGGATACAATTGCTTGCTGCTCCATTTAGTCATATATGCATCTCGGCATCACTACCAATCTGATGCTACTATGCCCAGACAGCTTTCTTCACCAAAGAGGGAATATTATGGCGAGGACCAGATATCCCTTCACCCTAAAGCAAACATCCCACCATACCATCCATACGCCCTATTCAATCTCCTCCCATGTCTCCTCGCTGTTGTAAATGGGATCTTACCACTTGGATGTGGTTCATGGAACTGAATACTACGTTCCACATCCAATCTAGTGGGAGTGAATTGCCAAACAGATCCATACAGTTTCTCAGCCGTAAAGCCTGTGGAGCTCATAGCATGGAGAAAGTCTCCCCATGCCACCTCTCCAGGCTGAGAGGACGTCGAAGGGGTGAAAAATAGGGTTTTGAAAGTCTTCAGCGCGCGGTTATCCACAGTGAATGTCGGCTGGGTATCCGGCCTATGCCGATCGAGCGGCTCTGTTTCGGGAGTAGTCTCGACTGATTGTGCAGCTCCACGGGTCTTTACCTTGGCCTTCGGTGCTGAGAGTTTTTCTCGGTTGATGGTCCGCTCTGTACTTTGTTCCAGCTGGAAGTGGAGCTCAGAGAGAGGCTTTCTCAGGATACTAATATCTGGTGCTGCTGTCCCGGGCTTCGGTGCCTTCGCCGGTTCAACCCATTCCAGCGTTCTCTGAAGCACTCGTTGAGAAAGGAGTTTTTGGAGACGGGAAGATATAGAGCTCTTGCTCATCAACTCACGGTCTACTGCTCGCCAGAAAGCATCCAGATTTTCCTCTGCCTGCATCATAGCTTCGGTATTCTCGCGGGTTCTGCGTTTTTCAACCGGATAGTAGAATCTGCCTTCTGAGGGGGTGCCAAGCGATGTAATTGAGCCTCCAAATTTGGTACGCACATATCCCTCAATGAGTTTCTGCGTTTTTAAGTAGTCCCTATTTAATTCATCTTCTCTGGTCGCTATCTCAGTCTCAAAAGTTGCAGCCCAAGGGTGATATAGCTCAATCTGGTGTATACACTGCGAGATAACCGATAGTTCGGAGATTTTATCCGTGACCCAAGGCGAAATGAACTCCTTCGCCTTTGTGTCACTTTCCGTCATCCTTTCGAGCTCGTCTATGAGAGTGTTCAGGCCAGCAAGATGAAGTTGATGCTCATCAAACATTGTCGTAAATATCCATGTCAATTCATCCCTGGTTTGGTCCTTTGCTAGCCCGGCTCGCTTGGTAATTTGAATTATCGTATTCGTTGGATCCTGCGGTAGGCGCACGAAGTAGGGGCGCATAGGCGGGGAAGCAACAAATCCAGTCTTTAAAGTGTTGATAGGCCCTTTTGAAAACTGCCGCAAATGGTGATCGAGCCTGTAGAATGCAAATGCATATTCTTCTGGTAAGTCCTTTTCCGGCGAGATGCTGTCCGCATATTTCTCTTTTAAGCGCTGTAGGGTGACGACCTGCTCGTGAATAGAACCCCAAACCTCTATAGAAACCAGCGCCGATACTATGGAATTTCCAATCACACGTTCCCAGAAGATCCGCTCTTGTGTTGGACTGTTGAACACCGGGTGTTTGCGGCGTTGAGTATCAGGCAGACACTCCTGCCTATGTTCCTTCCAATCGAGAACGGTCTCAGTGAAGTAGCCAGGGTCTTCTCGCAAAGTCCACACGTGATCCTCTGCGGCTGAAAGCTTTGCTGCCACCAGTGACTCCAAACGCTTTAAGTCTAAGTTTGCTGGTAGACGATATGGAGCTTCTGCAGCAGTTGTAGCAAGCGAGGCCAGGCCAGCTTCATTGCTTGATACGGAGGGAGGTTCCGGTGCAATCGAAACAGTTGGATCTGCCAAAGTCTCTTCCAAAATGTCATGGAGGACGGCTTTGCAGCAATCAACAAGAAATTTATACAAGCGCTCCTGAATCTCGAGGATAAAAAGGCCTTCTCCAGGATTGGTTCCGCGTTGTGATGTGAGCCAATGGAAGGCTTCGGGATGGTCACTCCAAGCAACAAGCTCTCCGTATGTTTCAGGGGTATCTCTTCCTGTAAACATCATGACATGTTCGTTAAGAAAAGCCGGGACAAGAACACTAGTAATGCGTCCGAAGTGACAAGCATTCAAATCAGCTTGGGCGAAGGCATCAGGTTTATTGCGGCCCCTGGAATTGAGGAGGAGAAGAAACAGCACTTTGGACTTAAGGAGATCTTCAAGATTTATATAAGGCCACATGTACGCTTCTCGTCTAGAATCTCCTGTTTGTCCTGCTGGTTTCTTCTTGAAGGCGGCAAAATCCGGGCGGTGTGAAAGGGACATTTTTGGCCATGCACCAAGAAGGATCTTCTTGCGCTGCTCTTTCGTTTTCTTAATCCATCGCTTCTGAATTGTCGCTTCATACCTCTCGGTGATGTTGCTGAGTAATTTCCAATTACCGAGAACCTTTTCAGATAAGACGCGGGCCTTTGAACGAACTTCCCGCGGCGTTGGGAACGAAGAAGGCATTGGGAGTCCTCCCGGACCCCCAACTCCCAGACGCTCAAAAAAGGCTTTTGGATCTGTGGGTGGCGCGTCGTCCAGCTCATCGTCTGGACTATCGTACGCTGGATCATTCATAATATGATCCAACACCCGTCGACCGTACCCTAAATCCATCTTGTGTTGGTAGATGCTAATCAACAAATCCTTGAAAGAATGAAAGTCGGGGATGTACGGCGTGAAAGATGGGGAAAATGTGGGCCTACACCGCTCTTGTGGCTGTGACCACTTCAAATTGGGCCACACCAAGCAACTTCATCTAAAATGCTGAGAAAAAAACAACCACGGTAACCGCAGCGGCCTTAAGAGCCGCAGTCTATTTAAGGATAGGGGGATGAAAATGTAACTAGGAATGAGCGAACATTGCTCGAGCAGTGTGAAGACGGCAGGACGAGGTTCGAGCAAACAGCGCGCTATGCCTGAGAATAATACTGTCGTTTACGCAGAGCCACAGTGACGTGCATCACCTCCTCATTAAAATAATACCACCCCACAACGACCCTAATTGATATATATAAAGGCTTATTTGTAAAATATAAAGTTATATTAGTAGGGCTATAAAGGTGCTAGTTTTTAAGAGAAGAGAAGTGTAAGGTGCAAGGATCTACGCCACCCGGACCAGACATACCCAAGAAGGTAAGCGAGTAACTGCCAGGTACGCTGCGTAGAACAATATATAAGACTGGTGCGGACTTCGAGACTTCGGGTCGCGGACTCCGTCACCTATAAAGCCTAATTTAAGTTTTATAGCCTTTATAAACTATCTTATAATATTAGCCTGATTTATATATATAAAGGCTTATTTTATAACCCTAAGATAGAACTATAAAATGGGCCTCTATTAATAAAATATATAGCTACATTAATAAAGCTACAGGGGTACACTATTTTAACGGGGGTGCGATGCGTTCCGTGTCGCTCTCGGATTTTTACCGATATTTTGCAACCAACAGTAGTATGCAATAGACTTTCTTAAACCTTTAATACCTCCACGTAATGGTCTAGGAGTTCTAGGGAGTTTGAAGAAAACTCGCATCAGACGATCATTCCAAATTCTCCGGTAAAGATTCCCAGTAATTAGTCCAAGATTAGGCTTCTATTTAGCATTCCTATAAAAAGGTGAGACTTTTAAACTCCAATTTCACGTTTCAGAATTCTCCTTTGAAATTTTAACACTACACTCTCTACCTCTAAATCACCGATATTTCCTTTTCATGTCTCGCTGCTTGTCTTTGAAATCGCATGACTTCTCTTCTTGAAAGTACCGGCGATTTGATCTTAGCTTCAGCGCTTTATACATCCCCTTAAAGGTGCTCAACCTGTCGAGTTTTAGCGCTGTTTCGCTTTAACCCTAAAGGTCCTCGATAGAGCACGTTAAGCATCTAAGGCATTTCAGGGCCCTTGCGGACGGGCCTCTGGTTGAAGAAAAATTTGAGCGTATGATGTATATACTTCAGCTGCCCTGAAAGTAGGCCTACGTTCGCAGCTATAGGATGCGGAGCGTAGAGGGTTCCTCTGCTGACCGAGACGTAGAATACAAGGAGCTAACTCTGAGTTGTCCAATGTGTATTTTGAAAGGTTTGGAGGAATTTAGTCGGCTTTCCTCGGCCTTTTTCCCGGGTTTCGTTTTGGTGGTGAAGTGTGCTCAAAACCCTCAGTGGTATTTCTTTGATGGATTCGGGGGCAGGACTCTTTATGTAACGATTGGCTCACCGTCGAGATGATATTCCGTAGTTGTTCATCCTCCGCAAAAAGTTGGTGCAAGCATAGAATCCGTGTGCAGCCTCTTTTACCGTGCTTGGTAGATTTGAAAGAAATTTGAAAGAAAGCATTTCGGCTGCGGATAAAGGTTTTAGGGCGCTCTTGGCGGTATCCATCAAGAGCGGTTGTATCATAAGTCCATGCAAAACAAAGTTGTTGATGGCGGCTATGAGATTTGCCATAATTAGTTAACCTCAGCAAGAGATAAGGATACAACGATACAGTCAAATCCGGGTTCTCCCCCAACACATAACCCTCAAGTCTAAATATCAAATTAAGTAAAACTACTAAACCACTCTAGGGCTATAGGTTAGGCATATTGAGCCTTTTGAAGGGAATTGGAAGCCAATCTGAAGCATAAGCTGTCTGGCAACAATTAGATACGTCGCGCCTAGGTTGTCAAGCTTGCAATGATTAATTGTTGTCGATCGGTAGTCCGTGCACCAATTATAAGAAAAGAATGAGGACCCTATCTATTTAAACTACGAAGAAAAAGAGACTATATATACACGTGGAAGGGGGGGTTATGTACCTAAAACAGGGGGCAGTAGTAGTACAACCGGAATAGGAACAAGGATAGGGTAATAGGCTAAATCCAACCTGAATCGACAATTGTTCTGTGGTTATGCGGGGATCAGCTTTGACTATACAGTTTCAATCCCCGTGACTCCGGAGTACAAAGTGTTGGTACTATGCAAGGAACGCGTCCTGACAATTTTCCAATCTAGGTGGTGCGACCGAAAGTGTTCTGCCCTTGAATAAGATACGTTATAAGGAAAGTTACTCGGGCTCCTCGGAGCTGCCCTGCAGCCACCATGCAAGACTAAATTAAAATCAAAAGCAGGGACACCGGTGATTTACCTTGCCAACCACTATGGAGTGGAAAGTCGTTGATGATGATGGCTTTGGCTACGTGCACGAAGCGGTCAGAGCGAGAATGAGGGATTGCGGGGATAAATTCGGTATCTCCATGGAGAGATCTACAAGGCCAATGGGAAATTCTCGCTGGGAATGCCTGAAGGGTGAGACCACACCTTGTGATCACCAAAAAGTCTTCTCCAATTAGCAAGCAACGTCGGTAGGCGAGAATTAAGTGAAATCTCGATCTAAGTAATCCCTATAGAGTGAACTACATCCAAAGAACCACGGGAGCAGCTGCATCCTCTATGGTGCATTACAGTATGGTTAGGTCGGACAAGACTTCCATGGTGAGGGATTGCTGTCTTTGGCGAAGAGCGCACTCAACGTGGAGGATTAGCGATCGCTCATCAGCCTTAGCGCCCAAACTTGACGCCACTGACGTAGAAATTATCAAAATACCAGCGCATCCAGTCTACGACCATTGGATTTGGCACTGCTGCTAACTAAGCACACCCATGCTTTACAAATCCACTGCTTAGCTGAGGCATGGGCCGGCCTTAGGTGGATGATAAACCCATGAAACTGCCTTGGTGGCCGATTTGCGCCTTCCATCACCTGTCCCATCCGTGACTTCCCTTATATTCGATCTGCTGTCGCCTTTTTGCCTGCCACAATCCACCCATAACCCTCACTCACAGAATTTGTACAGCAAGAAACGGCCCTTTCGCAGTTGGATTTGTTAATAATTGCTTTGTGTTTTCCTTGCATAGACCAACCGTTTTCGGCGCGCTGCTTCCGCCCCACTAAAGGCCAAGTCTTTCGACGACTTTGCCCAGACACTACTTCGCCCAGGCGTTATCAGCATCCATCTTAAAAACGCAGGGGTCCGCAAAGATGGCAGTAATATGGGGTCTCGATCTCAGAGAGATAAAATGGTCAAAATTCAAGAACTCGTACATGTGGAACAACGAGTATCACTTGCGACGAACGAAATTCATCGTTTACCAGATTGCTATGATATCCTGCGTGGTCTCTGAATCTTTAGGAACGGCAGCATTATCAGGTATATTCACACTCCATTCCTGTCTAAATTTTCATATCCCTCAAAAGCACATAAAAAGACGCAAGAGATGTTTACATTATCCGACCCACCTTCTATACCCTGAACACAGCCATCGACACGCTGAGCATCTGATACTAACCTCGCTTTCTGCCTCTAGACTATGTCGACCAACAAGACTTCGTCGAAAAGCATTCGCCGGGCGCCAGTGTGCACAATAATGATTTTATTGGCGCAGCATCGTACAATATATTCGTCGGTATATTCGTGGCGACCATCTTCGGCGCGGGCTTCTTCTTCGACTTGTTCTGGCCCGAACGTCATGAATCACCCTCCGTGAAGCTCGCCTGGCGAATCTGCGCCATCATCGCCGCCACCATGACGCTCTCCAGCGCTCTGACCCTCACCATCATCGTCGCAACGCACCATGCCTGGGTGTCCGGCACCGATGCAGCGACGGCACGGAGACTATTGATTCAGTACGATGGCAGTCCACTACGGTATAGGAATAACGGACGCGCGATTGCGAGCGTGGTGTTTATCTGGCCTGGTTTTGTCGCGACGGTTGCAAGGTCTGTCTACCACCTCTATCATATTTGTTGAAATCGATATACTGACCTGTTCCAGTGCCATTCTCCTCTGGATGTCCTACAACCACAATGAGACATACGGCCCGAAATCCACCCACGCCCGCAACGCGGAGGGTTCTACACAGAAAGACATTGAAGAAGAGTCGACCGATCCGAGCCCGATACCCAGAAACACAGCTCAAATGCCCACCGAGCCAACCCCGGTGCGGAGTCACGCAGGCAACCAAGCTGCTGGTACGGACGGGCAAGATGGACCAGACACAAAATATGAAGGCGTGTAAAGAGTGAGGAAGCGTGGAAAAATGCATCGTTGAAATACTGTTATGGTGATCCCGGAGGTCGGCAGTCACGCTCCGAGTTCCCTGACCGACCTCCCAACTTGCGACACGCGCAACCTCGTTACCACGCTAGCCAGGGAATCGGGACCGGCTTTGGGTAAGGCGGATTGGGTTTGGATTCCTGCATCAGCGCATGGCGTACCGGGTTTATTGTCTAAGCTTCCTTTTTCAACAGTGCCCGATACCTAGGATAATACGTGGATGGGAATGGGTGGGGTTTCAGGATCATGGATTACGAGTTTTTGGAGCCGTGCACAGGGATAATATAGAAGATAAAAATGATAGTAATGACGGGAGAAGTCGCGGTGCTGACTCCTGTTTCTTTCTGTTTCGCGGGTAAATTCACGCAACTCGCAGTGACGTGGAAGTGTGGAAGTGTGGAAGTGGGGCCGAAATCAGTGTTACCAGATGAGTGACAAAATCTCGGCCGCTTCCCCCGCTGCTTTATAAGGTCAACGGAGTTAGCTTCGCAAGGTTCAAGTGAAGCTCGGTTGGCTTGAGCAGGTACGGGATAAACCAGCGCGGCAGACGGGAGGGAATTATCTCACTATGAGAAGCAAACATCCGAGGCCTTACATGAGCCTGTGCGGCTGAAAGTTGACAGGGTTACGTGACAAGGATAAGCATGTGATATCAGAAGCCATGCTTTGTTTTTTGCCAATCGGTTTCTTTTTTTTAGGGGGGGATGCACGGGATGGCTGTGAACATGAGGCTTGCCATGACCTACGTATGAGTCATCGTGAGCATTCACTCAAACTGTCCGTCGATCCGTCATCACTCTGACGATGCACCCAGCGCCTGCAATTTCCACGACCTAGTTTTCGATGGTTGCGTTAGCTGAGGTAATCTTATGTGCAGAACAACAGATCAACAAGGGAGATAGCATACTACAGCATGCATGTGTATGTAAGGCTGACGTTGGGAAGAGCAAGCGGTCAAATTGAATAAAGGATAAGAACTTCCAATGCGATAAGATGTCATATGTATCCTTAAAGGCGCGTCCTTATACTTGGCCAAAATTGGAAAGAGCAACCTAATAGGAAATAGACTAATACATACCTTCTCATGCCAGCTCAGCAGAACACTCATTGCCTGACTACCCCCTTCTCCCGTGCCCCGCGAATGAATCTGTGAGAAGCCTGTTGCTTGTGGTGTGATATGCTTTGCTGGTGGTGCGGGACTTGATTGGGCCATGCCTTTGTAACTATTGAGAAAAGCCTATGTCAGCGGGAAGCTCTTTGTGGGAGGTCCAATTGCCTATGTACTATGCCCAGAGGAGCCATGAGGAGATTTTTTGGGCTCAAATAGCGGTATAGCAAGGGTCATACAGGACTTGCGATATGCTAAATGGGGTGCGTACACATATTTCATCAGCACGTCCAGAGCCTCGGTTCCACCCTCCGACTGATATATCCGACTGAGGATTGGTGACATGTCTGACTGTCTAATAGACTGGAGGATCTCGATGACTGCGGCTAGATGTACATCCTATTGAACGGTGGAACATACAGTCAGCCCTGCTTCAGCTTCTCGTGTTTCTGTGCGTCATGTTTCCACACCGTTGGAATTTCGTCCGAGAGCTCAGCTGCGACCGACCTCAGGAGGCCCAGATCCGGAGAGACATTCGATAGTCTCCCGCTGATATGGATCGCAAACAAGACCTGGCGTGAGTGATTGCACCAACCTTTCCTCTCTCATCAGCCCCATATGGCGGGTTCTCTAGTGCCCCTCTTAATGCACCCTCACTATCACCTCCTCTAAGCAGTTGCCGTATCTGGCCCGCGAGACTCTGTACATCGGCAGTGGACACGGGTGCGACGGCTGGCGTGAGCGTGGAGAGGTCGAAGTTGGCGGGGGAGTCTGGATCGAGAGCGTCGATGTTGATTGTACGCCAGTTTACCGCCGCCATTGTGGCTTGTCTCCGCTATATTAGTGCAAGGTCGTCGTCGAAGGAAAAGCGGTCGGTCGCGATCAGCAAGGAGCGTGGATGAGTGGATGGGTGGCTGCGTCGGTAGTGGTGAGGTTGCAGGCCGCGTTGGTTCCGTGGGGGTCCCTAAGTCCGCCAAGCTCCGTGTGAGATGTCTTGGAAAGTACTCCTAGGTAGTTACGCAAGCAAGGGCCAGGGATTCCATTAAAGAATAGGTAGATGGGCTGCAGGGCATTATCACAGCCTATAAAGCCTGCAGCGGGAGTAATTCCACAACGCCTTGTACCACGGTGCCGTTGTGACGGGATAAACATTCCAAGGTTCAGGCCAATAAGTGTATAAAGAATGTAAGTCTAATTGTGATTACAGTGATAGTCTATTTTCCCTCCCAGCAGCGTCTAACAATACACAGACCCAGACCAAGCACCTCCAGCTCCGAAAAAGTGACCAAGCGAGCAATACCGTCACCGCTTAATCTGATGGCCGCCCAATGAATGAAAATGCGTCTTGCGTTCATGAGCCCGACGCAGAACTCCATCGCCAGCCTGCCGAGCTATAGTACAGATGATCCACGCCCTGTGTGCAGAATGAACTGCAGGCGAGAAGAATTCTACCCAACGCTATCCTAAAAAAGCCCCAATTTTTGGTATCCATGAGCCGCCCTGATCTATTAACGCCAAATAAACTTTTGCAAAGGAAATGTTGTCGCTAGAGAGCTGTTGGAAAGCAAGGAGAAACATCGCTTCGATAGTCGCAGAAGAGTGGTGATACAGTGGTGATCGATGTGCAAAAAAAAATTCGCTCGTGGAAAGCACAGGACAAGAGTATTAGACATGCGCTGACGAAAAAACGAGTCGCTGATTATTAAAAGGCGTAATCGCGAGAATAGCCGTTGAGAAAGATGCGGAAGGTGCGTAGGATTGTGATGAGTTGGTGTATGAGCAGGCTAGTGTGTTGTAGGAGTCGGGCTGCAAAGGGCATTGGTTAGTCAGTCGGTCCATGCAAGGTGCTGTGAGCCGGAACTTACGACGCGCCAAATATCATCCCTCTGTTCTCAACGGAACACCAAAGACAGCTGTGGAACTTGTGATTGGAAGGCACAATTCGCCATTGCGACTCTGGCGGCGAGGAAAGCCTGCGAAGCAAAAAGGAACTATGGCCACAGCGGCTAAGCGTTGAGGGAGCGTGATAGTTGTCAAAGTGGCTACCGGCGCTTCGGCGGCGACGGCGGTGGAGGCTTTGGTGTGCCTGTCGTGTCGTAAGCACCGCGGCCCATATTGTTCGATACTGGATCCCGGAGTATCATGTTGAAGTTGAGGAAAGCGTGTGCCTTTATAGAAGTCAGTTGGGTTGCTCACTCGCAATGCTGTCAGCTTACCAACAGGCTGGAAGATTGACTCATACAAAAGTACAACAATAGGCACCAGGTGGGAATAGTGTCAGGGACCGAGTGCGGCGCGTGGCAGTTGGTGCAGGGAGGGTCGGCGACTAGAGAGGCGTCTGCGGAATGTCGCTGGAAGATCACGGCAGACCAGGTATAAATCGTATGGAGCGGTGGGCCAGCTAGCTCAGCAAATAGTTTCGTGTTGCCAGAAAGACTACAGCCTGGTAGGTCTTTACGAAGGTAGGGAGGAGATGTGATGGCGTGAAGCACAAGAGAGAGTATGCCTTTGCCGTGGGCTATATAGACCCTTAATCAGGGGGCCCGAGACAATAAAATGAATCTCTCGGGTATCAAAGCGCAAGTAGCATGACGTGCCGACGGGGCTGTTTCAACCCAACCCTGCAGGCTGGCGCAAATAATTTCTGAGTGCTGGCAAGGGGATCGACGGCACAGCTCCCACCTGAAAGGTTGCCCCTGGCTCGTAGACGCACCAACTGCCCATCGGAGCCCGTACCTGCGCCAGCCCAAGAGCTGCCGCAAAGCCGCACACGCTAAGAGGGTATCGCTCAAAGCCCACAAACATTTATTTGCCGTGTCCAACGTCTTTTCCCACCTGCCTGTATGCAACTCGCCCATTCGGCCTTTGCCGGCGACATGCTATCACATCCCCATCGTGCTCCTTCGCCCCAGCGCGCGGCCATGGCGACAAAGCAACGCATATGACACACGCAGTTGGCTTAGATGAGACCGTGTCAGCGTCTGGGTAACCTCCCTTCTGTGCCCTCTAGAGCGAGCCACGGAGCCGTCCAGCGCCCTAGCGCGGCCTTCCTGTGTATCCCTGTGCCTGGCCGTGCCCACCAGGTACTAGTTGACTCGCTGGCGCGCTTCCTAGAAGGCCGCCAGAATCACTAGAAGCAGCCTCCAAGCTGCGGGAGGGCTCCCCGATGAATCCACGCTGCATATCCACCATCCATCGCCCAAGTAGCTGGTACGCTCAGTCGTCCCAACTCTTGGGAACGGAGTCAGAAGTTGCTTTTTGCTTTTGGCGGACTGTATCTCTCTGGCATCCATGCACCGCGCCACCTCGTTCCTTTTCCTGAAAAAGCTCCCCCCTCGTCGATAGGCTTCTTATCCACGTGGGATCTGAGCTCTCCCTCACCACTCGCCCTGCCATTTCACTGTTCCACTATTTCGGTGACCCATCCAAGCATCCGAGTGCAATGCGGCCTGCGCATATCGACTAAAGGCAACCTCCGCCAGCGCTGCCTGTCCGCGACGTTGCTGAGCACGTCCACCCTGCTTCGTGCGGCGAGCCGACTTGCTTCTGGAAAAGTGACCAAGCATAGCCGAGGGGCGGCACATTGTACTTACTCGCGCCGTCCGTCGCTTTAATTCGCTTGGCTATTATCCTTCTGGAAGACCTCTAGAAATCCTGATGCATTCGTTTGATCAGCCCTCTGCTACCTGGCACCTGGGCGCTAGGATGCGCGCCCAAGTCGATTTTTGCATGTGCGCCTAAGATGGAGTAACAAACGCGCGACTGATCAGGTCCGGGACTCATGCAGTTGACTGCTCACAAGCTTGCAAACCAGCACCCAGCCGTCTCATAAAGGGATGAGTCGGATAAGTCTGCGATGTGGACAGCTGTGCGACTTTGTTCCCTCTGTAGAGCCGTGGAATAAACTCTTCGCCGCTTCATCTCAAACCTGTCGCATTTAGAAACATAGACAAACAGCCGGCGGCATGGGCCTGCACGCCTCCCGCGCGGTTCAGGATTTCTACCTGGTTCGGCGCACAACGATTCTCAGCAATACCCTTAACAGTGCATCACATTTTAAGAATAGACTGCCCAATGTCCTGCGCGTGTTTGAAAGAGTCAGACGTTTCAAAGGGGATGCAGCCTGGTTTGCTGACTCTACAATTTGCCAGAATGAATTAAAAACGGGCGCCAATTTAGACATGCGCGGTTTCGACTCATGATGCGCACCAGCCTCCCGTCGGCTCTCTTTCAGCTGAGGAGATTTTGACAGGGGCGGGGAAAGGCAGACTGAGACATACCTATACGAGAGCGTTATGGCAAAATCCATACCCTTATTTCAGCCTCCACGATAGGAGCGCGGATGGCAAAGTTGCGACTCACCCATCTCAGCCACCGAATCGCGTGGCGACAGTATCCAATCGACATAGTGCCGCGTTCCGTACCAACCTTGCAAGATTGAGGGATTTTGCCGCCCTGACGCGTCAGGCACAAAAACGTCGCAAAGACATCCTAGAGGCCAGTTCAAATTCTGTGGGCTGTCAGACCTTCATGCATTTTCGCTGTCAATGGCGTTGAAAATAAATGTCTCCACAAAACAGCATTTTTGTTGGAATTTTGGCTGCGGCTAAACTGGGAAAGTGGGCGAACGTTTTTGGGCTTGTTTAGCTGCAGCGGCACTCCTGCATCGGGTTCCCACTCCGGTGGAAGCGATGCAGGGATTCTGCTGCGATCGATACCTGCAAAGGAAACCCTGCTGACACGTGGAGATGGCATTGAAGCTACGCCCTGTGGAAAGGGGGTTATGGTTGTTGCAGTCGCAGTAATGTTACGGCCCTTCTCTTTGGAGATCGGTCTCCTCCTGGGGGCCTGACGGCGAAGGATGCTTTCAGCACTCCCTTCCTCTTCTGACGGGTGAACAGAGTACGAGAATCCTTGTGTTCACTACAGCCGACCCGGTTACAGAATTGTTCGATTAGCCGGTTGATCAAGCTCTCCGCAAAAAGAACTGCCAGGGGGTTCACAACGTTTCACAACCTCTGCGGTTCCTCTCTCTCTCTGCTCGGTATAGCTGTTGAGCACTGCCAATAGTGACATTGCTAGATGTTTCTTTGGGAACGCCCTGCCGATCTCGACGATCTGTATCTGACCCCTCAACACCGTCGTGTGAAGTTAATTGTGCTTTGGGTCGGATCGCCTCTTACTGCCATTCTCCTGTCCTTCTTGCTCCCACGATCTACAGACACAGCCAACACCCTCCTCAACACGAACTTAGGCATTAGACTGGATACTGGGAGTCGTGTGTCGCAAGAACAGCCAAGCTAGGTAGTAGGGTGGGCTAGCATTCCTTCGTTGGATCAAGCTGAAAACTCTTTTCCCGGTTCGCCCCCGGCTCCAGAAGGGCGCGCGCGCATTGCAGGATCGTGAAATCTACCAACTAACGGAATACTGCGTCATCTCGAGTACCCCTTGCAACGGTACAATTCATCCTAATGTTATCGATAAGATTCAGCCCAATGGAACCAATCGGATTAAGTTAGGATGCCCAATTATTATTTTGCCACTGCACGGATCACTTGATGGTAGGACGCCACCGTTGCATGGGAGAGTCAAAGAAGTTCGGAGACGGGAACTTTCAACATGGGTTACCATGGAACTCGCCTCAAACAGTAGCATTAGACGGATTTCGTGGATTTCCTTGCGCTGTCTGCAGCTAATTTAAAAGGCGTGCAGGTAGTCCGAATACGGCTTAGATGATGTCGATTTGGGTGAAAGACTGGGCAGGGAAGCAATTGTACAATAAGGCTCTCTTACATCGAGCTTGCTGAGGTAACAAAAGGACGATCGTGAGGAAAATGAGAGTAATAATAAGGATCCGCCAAGACGTTGAGTCTCCACACCTACCGTACGGCTCGATCGATCGCGACGATCAATAGTATATAAGCAACAGTAACACAGGTTTAGAATACAGGCTTACTTCGCGAAGTATTATAAGCCTTCGTTACACTTCTTATGCAGGTGTAGGGGTCCCTTGTAGAGAGGCTTTTTATGAATGACTTTATGTGGATCGACGAGCAGGTACACGACAGCGTCAAGCCATCTGGCGTTAATCAAGGCTCAATCGACGGCTTCAACTTCTTGATCGAGCGACATAAGCACTTTACAATGATTCCGAAATCCGTCTATTACAAGGTAAGATTGTCTATTTGTGAGTTTGTAGAACGGACTCCGGGTCAGCTTGCATCAATATAAGTCGCACTCGCTACATGTCAACAAAATCACAAGGGAAGGAGGGATCGAGCCTTCAATATGCGCCATATGGCTGACAAGCCTATGATTGTGGGTGATGACCGTTCCAAGAGAATTTTGTGGCGGTCCCCGCCCGAATAAGGCAACCGCAATGCTTCAGGAAGCGTTGTTTGAAGATGCTCCGTGCATAAGATACTTTTTACAGTGACATCCAAGCTGACATGCGCGAATCATGGTTCTGTGGTAACCAAGTTGCAGCCATCCACGGTTGCCTTTAGGCAGAGCGAACGACTCGCGATACAGTACCAAGACATTGGTTTCCCAACACGAACACGAAAATGCGATCATTGAAATATTGCAGCTTGTACGAGCTTCGGTGTCCCCCCCTATGCGTGCTCGCGGCTACCATCTAAGTTTACTTCGTCTACACCCAAATTAGTATATAGAGCTAGTAGGAAGTAGTATAGTAGAATGCTAGGGCTTAAGCTATAACTTATATTAAATCTAAAACTTAAATCTAAAGTAGGTTTTAAAAAATCTTTCTTACTAAAGTTATAATACTTGTTTTAAATTATAGTATAATAAAGCCTTTTTCTTTTATTAATATATAGTGTTTAAGGTTTAAATTATTTTATACTTATTCAATCTTAATTTAAAAAAAACCGTTAAAAGCTTTATTAAAGCTTTATTAAAGCTTAAATTAATATAAAAAACCATTTAAAAATATTTCAAGGCGCTTAATTAAAGCGTATTAAAAAATATAAATAGCTTTTAATTAAAGTATAAGGCACGTGGTAGATATGGAGTCTAATTAATAGAACAATAAGATATATTAATAGGTTCCGAAGAACCACGAGGCGAATCCTGAAGGAAAAGGGGCGTCACGTGCAAAGCACGTGGCTCGTATGTGGGTCGCATGCACCTCGCAGCTATATATAGCTATCCACTGTACCGTCACCTGATATAAAGTATCAGGCATAAGTAATGTACATTGTCAGTGCGTTGCAGGGGGGTTGGGCGGCAAATAAAAAAAAGAGGAAAATTAAGAAGGTTCATGTTTTCTATACAAACCGGCTTTCTTATTGGTGTAAAATGCTCTGCAAGGAACCCCTGCAACGCACTGATAATGTACATTACTTATGCCTGATACCATAGTAAGTATTGGTTTATTTATATACTAATTTAGCCATATTTAACCTTTATAGCTTTATGCAGCGGTTTAAAATTATAGTAACCCCGGCGAGGAACCACGTACCGGGAGACTAACGCCTTACCTAGAGTGCGAATACCCCATCAGAGCCTTACGCTCTACCGATCGACGTAACCGAATCCCGGGCGCGCGCTCTCCTTACCCACCCCACGTAGGGGGATTTAGTAGTCAAGATAAAGCGTCGCTCGCAGGGCTACAGGGGTTAGTGCCCAAGAAATTTGCATGAACTTATTACTCGACACCTCTAGCTTTTGTTCTACGAAACTTAAACGGTAGAGAAAGCTTACTGTGAGTTATTCGCAACTCTTTGACCGATCTCAATCGCTCAAACTAAAAATTCCTTGCGCGTCCCTTTTTAAGATCACCCACTCTCCACCTTCGCCACAATCAATAAAATTCATATCTAGATCCACGCATCCTCGATAAAAGAGCGCATTACGTTCCTCGATCTCTAATAGCGAAGTGGAGAGATAGGAATATTATTCGGAGAACGCCAGGGTCCCATCCCGTTCATATGCGACAAAGTGGCGTTACGAAAAGCAATTTACTTTGCCGTTACTACGACCCCCAACATTGGAGCCTAACGGCAATGTTCAAACTATATACTTTACTCGCTCTCCTTTAGAGCTGAGAAAGGTGCCAAGAGTTAACTTATCAGCTAGGAAATGAAGGGCGATGACAGAAATCGACGGCGCCTGGAGGCTTCGAGCTTCATTCGACCCTACATGTTCTAGCTTGAAACAGCAGCAGACCTGGCCCAAATGGTGCTCCTACAGCGACAAGCCAAACTGAAAAGGAGTGCAGTACGCCTCGGGTATCAGCTAAAACATGCGGCGATACCGCGTTGCCGCGCTGATCTGCTGGCAGCGAATCTGGATCTCGTGCTTCGCCGCAAGGCTGAAGGTCTCGCCTCGCTTCCCCTGAACGACAACCAGGAGCCATGCATTTTAGCTCAGCTGCAGAATCAAAATCATCATGACTGGATAACTCTTTGCGCCACATATGACTGATGCGTCGGGTGGCTTATTGGAAGGCTTCAAAAAGCTTAAGGCAAACAAGCATTTATATAATGATAGGCTTCGGCTGTACTGGAGGTCCTGGCTCCGGGGGACGCAGCTGATACTTTGTATTTCTTTCAAGCCCTAGAGGGTTCGAGATTGCGAGCTAGTTCTAGGTAAAAATATTACAGTATTCGGATTTTAAGACAGGTAGCGAAGCAAAATTCTATTCTGCATGCGCTTCTGCAGTATTTATCTCTACGCGATCGTTTTTTCTACGTATTCTTTCTCTACCGTGGACTTCTTCCTACTTTATAGTAACCCGTAATACTACTCTCTAAGAATGATTTCAAAAATATCAGTTCTATATCTCCTCTGCTACATCGGTCCAGTTCAAGCTCAGCTGGGCGACATCATCGCGTATAAATATGCTAGATTCTCCGAATGTATATTATTTATAGCGATATGTGCACCTACCAAGGCCTGTTAGTAGTGTCTCTTCTTCCCACTAATATTATCTAGACCATAACCATCCGCAGCCCACCGTAGACTGCGCCAGCGTCGCCTGCCAGCAATGTATAGACCTTGGCGAAACAACCTTTAATAACTGTAACTGCGATCACGGATACTAACTTCCTCTGTAACCGACTACCGGTACCAAAGCTTGCGCTACCTTATGACTTACCACCCTATTTCTTGCCATCGCATATCTCACTACTTATTTCCATTACCTATTTCTATTACCTATCACCGACTGAGTGGCGCTGTCTACAGTGGAGGTTGTGGATCGTCGTCGTCAGCCTCTTGCCACCTACCTCGTCTATATATAGAGACTAGAGCTACATTTACAATTAAGTCGCTCGTTCATTTCCCCACACTGCAAAGCTTATATCCTCGCTTGTAAAACCGCGCTCGCAATTATCTCCGCTGCGAGTCTTTTACCTCTGACTTCGATAATCTGGCGGGCAGCGACTAGGCGAGCCGTCCCTGCTATCCGAGCACGTATTGGGTGCCGCAGAGCTTTGATGATCCGTTCAACTCGTGCGTTGCGTTTACGTCCATGGCTGGTATATCGGATTACCCGTCACTCAAGAGTGACGCGGGCTTGTGCAAGCAGGTTGGGAGTATTTTGTCTGCGCCTCCAACTGGCGTGGCGGCGTTGACGACGGCAGCGTAGACTGGTCCAACTAAGACGGGTACGACGAACTCACCAACGATGACTATAGTCAAGGTGACGAGTGTAGCTAGCGAAAGCTCTGTAGCGGCTGGTGCTGCTAGTGAGGTGAGCATCACAACTGCAACTAAATTTTCTCCTGCTAACCAATCTTTTTAAGTTGGCTTTCGGTTTGTTTTACGGCTTATCGTGCGGCTACTTATGTTCTTGCGGTCTAAATATGATTTACCTGTGGAAATTATCACCTAAAAACGAGAAGTGCTTTTATTAATATTCAATATCAGTGTAAGGCCGTATTGATATTGATATTGAATATTGAATATATTACAGTCTTGGCAGAGTGTTTTAATTAAAAGTAGGCTCCACGCCCCTAGGCTTTGGTAGAGCTTCAAAATAGCTACTCTCTCGCGACTGCTCTCTAGATTCTGCCAAGGCCTCCGAAACCTCTTATACCACATCCGTCGCCATAAGCCTCCCTCTAGTAATGATATTACTTAGTAGCTAGCTCTTTAAGCACTCCGTACGTTTAACATTAGTCCTCCCTAGGATCGCGGGTAAGCTGCCACGTAGAAGTAGCTAACTGGCGACTTTGGGGTAGTGTATTTGGTGTAGAGTCGCTCGACGCGTTGTCGTCGCCGCTAGAGTTGGGTAAACCGATTGGAATTAGGCTTAGAAATAGGATAGGATGTATTATCGTCCTTAATTACATTAATAGATGAGGGAGGCATGGTGTTGATTAGAGGTAGAGTGTGGGGGCGGGGGGGGAGCTCTGGGAGGGTGCAAAACTAACGATGTTGAGCGCGATAACTTGCAAGATCTAATTTAATGTTTGGTAATTTTACTTTCTGTAGGTTTACCTAACAAATTTAAAATGTGCACGTATTTTAAGGAGGTCCGAGAGTCATTTACCAATGCATCTACCCTATTCTTACTACCTTAACTCTAAAAATATTCAATATTCAATATCTTTCAGTATTGAACATTTCGTATTAATATTGATATTGAACGTTCAATATTTAATCTTCAATATTTACATTCAATACTCAATCTCAATACAATATGGTCAATACTGAAAGTTATCGAATATTGACGATTTTGGAGTTAAGGAGGTAAAAAAAAGGTATAAATGCCTTAGTAGATAACTCTAGCCTTTAAGCAATACGTGCGCATTTTATAAAGTCAAAAAGTATAAATATTAAAGTATAAATATTAAGCGTATAGAGTGCCTAAAGAGTTGGCTGCTTAGTAATATTATAGCTAAGGGGAGGTTTATGGCGGTGAACGCAGTATTTAGCAAATTAAGGTGTCGACCTGAAAATGAGGTCAGGAAAGGAGGACTCGTGTAAAGATTGATCTATGAAGAAAAAGAGGCTATATATACATAGTGTAGGTGCAGGCAATAGGGGGGAAACAGGGAGTACACAATACATCTGAAACAGGGTAGTAGTACAACCTAATTCAGGTCGACATAAGGAGAGCCTAATAAGGCACCACCAACTACACCAAGCCAAGGATCACAAAGTTAACAATAGTAGTAAGAGCGGAAGTGAGAGAGTTATTATAGTTTAGCCGTACGGAGCTTAATTATAATTAGATCACTATACTAAGGCTCTACATATACGCAATCCGGATTCAATATTTAGTAATCTGTTCAATGACAAAATCGTCTTCAATATCAACTTCAATACGGCCTCGTATTGATGTTGAATACTAATAAAAGCACTGTTTGTTTTAGTCAACGATAGACATCCTGTTGATCATCAAACTTCCCAGTGGCAGACTTGGTAATAAGCAAGCTGTTAAACCCGTATGGATAAGTATATGGTACGTGCACCCGTGCAAGGCACTTCTAAAGGTTCGAGATGATGTGCAAGGTGCTCGTAATAGTCAGAGCGGGCTCGACAGCTTGCTTGTTGCCAAGTCTGCCCAGTGGAGTTCGGAATCACTAGGCGGTAAATACGCACTTCATTGTTCAAATGGAGGTTGGATCTTATGAAACGATATTGAAAGCGTTTTTATGTGGTTGAGGTGGTGCGCTCTTGCCTACGCTTAGGATTGAAACTAATAATTCTCGGGAAGGCCGAGGGGCTGTGTTTAGATTCGGAAACGAGCCCTATATTAAGAAAAAAGTTGTCTCTAGCATACGGCATTCGGACAAGAATCAATAAGCTTGCAGAAGCCCATCAAAGTAACAATTATATTCCCTTAACCTAAGGCCGGGACGACAAATCCTACCGATGCGGACTGCGCCATTAGAGATCAATCTAGGTTGCGCCGGCCAAGACTATGCCGAAACTCCTTGCAGACCCTTTATTGAACCGGGTACGTATAGATGCTGGGAGATACTAGGATTCCTTACTCCTACTAGTTGATTCGAGTTTCCTTGGCTGTTAAGCCAAAATGACCATCGATATTATAAGTTTGACGCCAGAAATACTGTCCAAGCCAACCTAGTCTTCAAAATAATCTACTCGTGAACTACATCCAAAGTCGATATCGAAAATTCAGTATATACTGCTCCCCGGCGATAGTTTTCAAAGGAGCTTTTCGGAGACCCTTTAAACGCCTACTAATTGTTAGCGATATAACGAAGTCTGAAATAACATTTAATAGCTCTTACATGCCCGCCAATGGCTGAACTATGTAAACGGTAAGCTGCTAGTGCGACCAAGCGCGTCTTTAAAGTTGATATTGTTTTAAAGGAGGGTTAGGGCCCACGCTATAAACTTCAGTACAACATGAAAGTAGATCAAGATTCGCGGTGACATAATCCTTTATAGGGTATGATGAAAATCAATTATCATATAATTGATTAACCGTAGACATCGTAGAAGCTGGTATATAAAAACAAGGCCCTGTAGAAGTCTATTGCCACAGGGGTCAATACATCTATACATAGCCGATTAGTAAAATTAATTTATATCAATGCAAGAACGTTTGCTAGGGGTCTTTAGCTCTCCTACAAAAGTAGAGTCTGGTTAATTTATTAAACATTAGGCTCTTATAACTGCAAAACTAGCCTTCTGGTCCTTTATAGTTAGAAGTGCTATTAAGGTAGTTATTGCGGGAGAGGTTATAGATGCGTCTAAAGCTCGTGGCTGTTAGTCGAATTGCTGCTTCAAGTCGCCAATGGCTCTTATTACTAAGGTGTTGAGGATAATGTACTGCGCGGCTTGATTCTCTAGTGTTGAACTATGCAGTCAAGAAGGAGAACTCTGTCGAATTAATGTAGGCTGTTGAGCCTTAATATATACAGTCAAGTCAAATGGCCAAGACACCCCTAGTCTATACCCTCAAAGGAAACAGGATGACGATCGCAATTAGCGCGTCGTCTGACATCTAGGGATTTGCGTATACTGAGGAATTTCTCCGTGCCGAATCTATACTTAGGCTACTGTCAATTAGCATTCCTTGTCAGCCTAGCTCTTAGGCCATCACCCCATATAGATTTTAGATGTCCAGTAAGATTTGGGTTGGTTGTAATTAAGTTGTAGTCACAGCTCTTACTTTCTTAGCCTTCTTTGCGGCTATTAGTTGTCGATTAAGCCTTCTAATACCCTAGCTTTCAAGCTTCTAGGAGTTTCTCCAACCTTTAAAATAATATCAGAATTTTGTACGTCTTCTATAAAGTCTAGTATTGGTTTCTCAACAGTTACGGTGAGGGTCTGGATGGCGTCCATAAGGTAAGGATCGATACATTTGGTCTACACTTGATGAAGGTAATGCATAGTGAGCAGAAGACATTAAAGCGTCTGGAGCACCCTTTAATAGTATAATGAGTTTTGCAAACTCCCCTTACATCGCCTACGGCGATAAATATCAGATTCTCTTTATATTCTTAATAACAACAAAAGTATCGATCAAATGTTCAAGAATTAGCCATAGCCCCTTTATGTGTTATATGGTTGGCGCTAGCTATTCCATAGCTAGAATAGGGTATAATACGGTTGCGGAGTTGCAGCTGAATGGAGTATAAATCGTAAAACCATAAAAAGTTTATTTATTACACCGAAAACGTTATGTACAGTAACTATAATGCACGAAGGGACTATATACATGATTTACAGCATTGCAATATTCGGCCGGACTTCAATGAGCCGGTACGCATAGCTTAATGTCAGTTCTATGAAGTATAGCTTCCACCTTAATACAAAGACTTAAATGCTTGTGGAAGCGGACAATAATTTAAAAGGGGGACAAGAATACCTGAGATTTGGAGGGGAGCACTAGTGGAAATTGAATTTGACTGGAAACACGTTGATAAAACGACCCCCATTGTACTGGTCAGGATATAAATGCTACGCTACTGCCAAGTGTTACCGTCTGGATTCTGGCCGTAGTTCTTTCGCTCAAACGAAAGATGTCTGCTACATCCCCGATGCACAGATTGTCGGCATAGAAGGGTGCGCTTGTAATTATACGGCATATTTCAGTTTATGTTGCTTTGGTAACGACTCCTGTCTTGAGGGTGGGTTATGTTTTAGAAATTTTGGGTTTGTGTATCGGCGGAGCTATACGGATCCTACGTTCCAGGACTCAAGCCGTCCGTATGCTTGTATCGGTTGTGAGTGAACCAAAGTACAGCGATGGGAGAATAGAGGGATTTAAGGAATAACAACGCTAACGCGAGCGTGTGTGTAAAGTGCTCCAAAATACACTTGCAAATGTTCTACTCTGTGATGCGGACAACAGAACCTTCTGTTGTTTCGAGCCAAATCGGGGCAGCTGTTGCAACAGTTAATTCAGCCTCGTTCCTGGTACAATTTTCTTTTAGCTATCTCAGTATAGATCAAACCGTTAACGGTTTAAGGTATTGAACAGAACGATCAAGAATGAGAACTCTGTCTATTGAATGTAGATCTAGAGCCTCTATATATATAAGGAAGGGGTAGTAGACTAAGTCGGTGACCGAGTCGTGACCGAGTTAAGGGGTAGCTAACTGAGACAGTAGTAAGACGGTGGTAAGCAAATCTGATTCAGGTCAACATAAAGTGAGGCGACAGACAAATAGTTGACCAGATAGGGAGCCCAGAATTTGGCGGTCTTTAGCTTTGCTTAACGAAGTATTAACTGAATCTGTAACAGCTAATGAAAATAAAATCCTCGGCTTCAAGACAGCCTTTAGAACCAATCCTGAAGAATCTGGGGCTAGGCTGGCATGGAGTACTGAGGTCACTAAATATCCAAATGTCCTCTAGGCCTAATGATATTGATGCTTGGTTGATTTAGCATAGGTTGAAGATTAGCTTACTAGTTTGCTGATGGATCCGACCCCTCTTTGAGGGACGCTAGTACATCGCCATTCCTGAGGCTCCACATATGTGTTCAAAACATATCCCCCGGCCCGTCGGCGTGATTTGCTTTCATCTGGTTGAAAGAGCCTGTTCGTAG
>Ga0307515_10003984_pt1 | contig 30816 bp, 28 predicted proteins | sample 17_EM_MG_FD_194513 | JGI IMG/M metagenome (GOLD analysis project Ga0307515, IMG submission 194513) | Populus trichocarpa ectomycorrhiza microbial communities from riparian zone in the Pacific Northwest, United States - 17_EM | ecosystem: Host-associated > Plants > Roots > Unclassified | place...
GACAGACCCTTCTGGAATTGCACCCGATTGATCGACATGACCCATCTCCTTTGCCGTTGATGCGTCCATCTTCTCAGGCCGGTAGCTCACCACGTGAGCCCGCTGAGCTTGGGGGCTAATCAAGAACCTTAATTCGCTAGGCTGCGCGGGCTTCTTCGCGCAGCGCCTTCGCCGCCTGCACCATGTGCTGCAAGGCCGCACGCGTCTCCTCCCACCCTCGTGTCTTCAATCCACAGTCCGGGTTGACCCACAGGCGGTCGTCCGGGATCACTTCTCTCGCCTTGCGCAGCAACGCCAGCATCTCCTGCGCGTCGGGCACACGCGGTGAGTGGATGTCATAGACCCCCGGGCCGATTTCGTTCGGGTACGCAAACTCGCCGAAGCCGCGCAGCAATTCCATCTGCGAGCGCGAGGTCTCGATGGTGATCACATCGGCATCCATCGCCGCGATCGACGGCAGGATGTCGTTGAACTCCGAGTAGCACATGTGGGTATGGATCTGCGTGTCATCACGCACGCCGCTGGCGCTCACGCGGAAGGCGCGCGTCGCCCAGTCGAGGTAGGCCGCCCAATCGGCGCGGCGCAGCGGCAGGCCTTCGCGAAACGCCGGCTCGTCGATCTGGATCACTGCGATGCCTGCTGTTTCGAGATCGACCACTTCGTCGCGCAGCGCCAGCGCCAGCTGCAGCGCCACCTGCTCGCGCGGCAGGTCATCGCGCACGAAGGACCATTGCAGCATGGTCACCGGGCCGGTCAGCATGCCCTTCATCCAGCACGGGGTGAGGCTTTGCGCGTAGCGCGTCCACTCCACCGTCATCGCCACCGGGCGCGCCACGTCACCGTAGATGATGGGCGGCTTGACGCAGCGCGAGCCGTAGCTCTGCACCCAGCCGTTCTCGGTGAAGGCGTAGCCCGACAACTGCTCGCCGAAGTACTCGACCATGTCGTTGCGCTCGGCTTCGCCGTGCACCAGCACGTCCAGGCCCAGCGCTTCCTGCTCACGCACCGCTTGCTCGATCGCCTGCTGCATCTGCTCGCGGTACAGCGGCTCACGCAACTCGCCGCGCTTGAAACGCGCACGCGCAACGCGGATCTCGTTGGTCTGCGGGAACGAGCCGATGGTCGTCGTCGGGAAAGGCGGCAGCGCCAGCCGCTGGCGCTGTTGCACGCTGCGCCCCGCATAGTGCTGCGTGCGTTGCGCATCAGCTGCCTTCAGCGCGGCGACACGGCGGCGCACTTCCGCCTGATGAACCCGTGGGCTCTCGCGGCGCGAGCGCTGAGCGGCATCGCTCGCGTCCAGCACCTTGGCTTCGGCCGCTTCGCCGTCAAGCAGTGCACGCTTGAGCGTGCCGAGTTCGTCGAGCTTCTGCGCCGCAAACGCGAGCCAGCTGCGCACCGAGCTGTCGAGGCGCAGCTCCACCGAGGCGTCCACCGGGCAATGCAGGAGTGAGCAGCTGGGCGCGAGCCACAGGCGGTGTCCCCAGTGCTCATGCAGCGGCTTGAGCTGGGTCAGTATCTTGCGCAGGTCCGCGCGCCAGATGTTGCGGCCATCGATCACGCCAGCCGACAAGACCTTGTTGCGCGGCCAGCGCGCGAGTGCCGTGGCCGCTTGTTGAGGTGCGCGAACCAGGTCGAGGTGCAGGCCGTTGATCGGCAACGTGGCCAGCAGGGGCAGATGCTGTTCCACCGATTCGAAATAGGTGGCGAGCAGCACCTGCAGGTGCTGCGGCGCGATGGCCTCGTACGCGCCCCTGAGCGCATTCACCCAGGCATCGGGCAGGTCGAGCGCCAGCACCGGTTCGTCGATCTGCACCCAACTCACCGCCCGCGCTTCCAGCGTTCTCAGCAGCTCGCGATAGACGGGCAGCAGCCGCGGCAGCAGCGCCAGCTTGGCCTGCGCTTCGTCGGCCCCGGCCGGCAGCCCGCGAATCTTGGAGAGCCACAGAAAGGTCAGCGGCCCGATGACCACCGGCTTGGGCGTGAAGCTGCGGTGCTCGACCTCGCGCACCGCGTCGAGCAAGGGCTGCGCATGCAGGCTGAAGCTCTGGTCGGGCGTGAGCTCGGGCACGAGGTAGTGATAGTTGGTGTCGAACCACTTGGTCATCTCCATCGCGCCCTGCGCCGCGTTGCCGCGCGCCAGCTCGAAGTACTGCTGCAGGCTCAGCGTACCGGGCTCGAAGCCGAATCGCGAAGGCACGGCGCCGAACATCAACGCATGGTCGAGCATCGCGTCGTAGAGCGAGAAGTCGCCAGCCGTCGCGAAGTCGAGGCCGGCATGGCGTTGCGCCAGCCAGTGACGCGCGCGCAGGTCTTGCGCAACCTGCGGCAGCACCTCGGCTTGCGATTCGCCGCGCCAGTGGCGCTCGAGGGCGAACTTGAGCTCACGGTGTGCGCCGATGCGCGGGAAACCCAGGGTGTGCGTCTTCATCGTCGGTCTCGGATGTCCAAAGTCCGCGAATGCTAGGCAGCTCGTCTGTATGATTCAAGCGAAAGTATTTCAGCGTTTCGATGAATAAAATTAATACCAGGATGACCACACCTCTTGAACTGCGCCACTTGCGCACCCTGGCCGTGCTGCTGGAAGCGCCCAGTTTGAGCGCCGCCGCCGAGCGGCTGCATCTCACCCAATCCGCGCTGTCGCACCAGCTCAAGTTGCTGGAAGGCGTGTATGGCGTGCCGCTGCTTGAGCGGCGCACGCAACCGGTGAAGCTCACGCCCGCCGGCCTGCGGCTGGCGCAGCTGGGCGAACAGGTCACGACAGCGGTGCAACTGGCCGAGCGCGACCTGGCCAACATGGCCGGCGGCAGTGCCGGCACGCTGCGCATCGCAGTGGAGTGCCACACCTGCTTCGATTGGCTGATGCCGGCGATGGATGCATTCCGCCCGCACTGGCCTGATGTGGAACTCGACATCGTCTCGGGCTTTCACGCCGACCCGGTGGGACTGGTGGTGAGCCAGCGCGCCGAGTTGGCCATCACGTCGGAGATCGACGAGAGCGGCGGCATCGAGTTCACGCCGCTGTTCCAGTACCCGATGCTGGCGGTGATGGCGAACGACCACCGCCTCACCGCACGCACGCACCTCACGCCACGCGACTTCGCCGACGAGACGCTGATCACCTACCCGGTGCCCGATGCCTTGCTCGACATCATGCGGGTGCTCGGCCCGGCAGGCATCAACCCGCAGCGGCGCACTTCGGAGCTGACGGTGGCGATCCTGCAGCTCGTCGCGAGCCGCCGCGGGATCGCCGTGCTGCCGAGCTGGACGCTGCAGCCCTACGTGGAGCGCGGCTACATCAGCACGCGCCCGGTGGGCAAACGCGGCCTGACTTCGCGGCTGTATGCCGCCGGTCAGGCCGGGCTGTCACAGCGGCCGTATGTGCGGGCCTTCGTCGAGACGCTGAAGGACCGCAGCTTCCAGCTGCTGCCCGGCATCTCGCGCCTGTGAACTGATGCTCAACGCACCGGGCTGTAGTTGACCGGCACGAACACGTAGCCCTTGCCGTCGGCGCGCAGATGGCCGAGGCCCGGGAACGGCAGGTGCGCGCTGCCAATCCAGTAGCCGCCCTTCGCCGCGTCGGCATAGGCCTTCTTGCGTTCGGCGGCCGCCAACTTCGAGTCGGTGTCGAACGCGATGGTCACCGACGGCTTGGGGAATTGCACCGCGGCCACGTGCATCAGGTCGCCCCACAGCACCAGCTTCTGGCCTTTCGATTCGACGACATACACCGTGTGGCCTGGCGTGTGGCCCGCCGCGGCCATCGCCTTGACGCCCGGCACGATCTCGGTGTCGCTGCTGAGGCCCTTGAACTTGCCGGCCGCCACGTACGGGTTCAGCGATGTCTGCGCGCCAAGGAAGAAGCCTTTCATCTCCTTGGGTGCCTTTTCGAGGTTGGCGGTGCTGAGCCAGAAGTCGGCGTCTTTCTGGCCGGCATAGACCGTGGCGTTGGGGAAGGCGATCTTCCCGTCCTGGATCAGCCCGCCGACGTGGTCGCCGTGCATGTGGGTGATGAGCACCACGTCCACCTGATCGGGCTGGTAGCCCGCTGCCTTGAGGTTGGCGTGCAGCATGTCGAGCCCCGGGCCGAACAGCGTGGCCGCGCCGGTGTCCACCAGCACGAGCTGGCTACCGGTGTTGATGAGGTAGCCGTTGACCGAGGTCGGCACCGCATCGCCCTGGAACGAACGCGCCAGCAGCGCGCCCACTTCCTTCGGGGTGGTGTTGGTCAGCAGCTGCTTGGGCTGCAGGTCGATGGTGCCGTCGAGCAGTGCGGTGACTTCAAAGTCGCCCAGCATCATGCGGTAGTAGCCGGGGGGCTGGGTCTTGACTTGCGGTGCGGCCGCATGGGCCGCAGGGACCGCAATAGCGAGCAGCAGGCCGCCTGCCAGCGCGGCAAAGCTGCGGCGAAGCGATTGCGTGAGTGTCATGGGTCTTCCCTCGTGTTGTGGGTGGCAGAGGGCGCTGAGCATAGTGGCGCGCACTGCGCTTCGCACACCGGCCCGAGGTGCCCCTCTTGGCGAGAGGGAAGCTTGTGCAAACAGCCGGCGTGGATTCAGGTTTTCAAACACCGGCCTTGGCCAGCACCACCACCGACACGCCGCGCGCCGGCACGAGCGCATCGGCGTTCTGGTACGAATGCGGCAGGTTGCCGGGGAAGGCCAGCACGTCGCCTTCATTCAGTGTGTAGCGCTCGCCGGCCACCATCAGGTTCACGCGCCCGTCCAGGCAGGTGAAGAACTCGCGCGTGCCCGGCAGGTGCGGCGTGCCGCCCATCACCGCGCCGGGGGCGAAGTCCATCACCTCCATCATCTCGTCGGGCACCGGCTCGGGCACCAGCGCACGGATGCTGACGCCACGGCCTTTGGTGCGGCTCGCCACTTCGTCGCTGGCCCAGCGGCGAACCATCGCGCGCGGCGAGGCCAGCAGCTCGTCGATCGGCACGCCCAGGGCGCCCGCCACCTTCACCAGCACCGCGAGCGACGGGTTGCCTTCGCCCGACTCAAGGTTGGCAATCGTCGACCGCGGTACGGCGGCGGCCTTGGCCAGCCCGTCCTGCGTGAGCGAACGGGTGTGGCGAAGGCTCACCAGGTTGCGCGCGAGGTGGGTCGCTACAGGAGATGTGTCGTCAGTCGCCATCGTGAACCGCATTGTGCGACGCGCTTTGTCCAGCGCGCCAACCTTGTGCCAATGGAGCGGACATCCGGCTCGCCGTGCGCGAAGGCCAGTCCTATCTTCGCTTCACCGAAACAAGAAAGAGCTTCTCACCATGAACACCTTGAACATCCCCCGCGACCTGCGCGTGGCCATCACCGGCGGCACCTCGGGCCTGGGCCTGGCACTCGCTCGCCTGCTCAGCGAAAACGGCGCACGCGTCGCCTTCGTCGCTCGCGATGCGAAGCGCGTGGCCGAGGTCGCGCGCAGCCTGCCCGGCACGCACGGGCTGGTCGGCGACGTCTCGCGCAAGAGCGACATCTACCCGCTCGCGCTGCAGATCACCGCCGCGCTTGACGGGCTCGACGTGCTGATCAACAACGCCTCCAGCCTCGGCCCCGTGCCACTGGCGCTGCTCGCCGACACCGATTGCGAAGACCTCGAGGTCGCGCTGGACACCAACCTGCTCGGTCCGTTTCGGCTGACCAAGGCCCTGCTCGGTGCGCTCGGCGCGGCAGCGCGCGATGGCCGGCCCGCGCTGGTGATCAACATCACGAGCGACGCGGCCGTGTCGCCTTACCCCGGTTGGGGTGCGTATGGCGCGAGCAAGGCTGCGCTGCAGCACCTGAGCCGCATCTGGAACGAAGAGTTGCGCGAGCAGGGCGTGAAGGTGATCGCCATCGACCCCGGCGACATGGACACGCCGCTGCACGCCCTCGCCGTGCCCGATGCCGACCCCGCGACGCTGAAACGCCCGGCACAAGCCGCACGCGAGATTGCCGCCCTGATCGAAAAGGCCACGACATGAAAGCCGCCACCACCCCCATCCAACGCCCGCGCGATGCCCGGTTGCTCGTCGTGGACTCTGCAGGCCGCCTGCACCATGCGCCACGCCACGCGCTGCCCAGTTTCCTGCGCCCAGACGACCTGCTGGTGGCCAACGACGCAGCCACGCTGCCGGCCAGCCTGAGCGGTGTGCATGGGCCCACCGGCGCGCCGATCGAAGTGCGACTGGCAGGCCGCCGCTCACTCGCCGTCGACGACGTGCGCGAGTTCACCGCCATCGTCTTCGGTGAAGGCGACCACCGCACGCGCACCGAAGACCGCGCCCAGCCGCCTTCGCTGCACCGCGGCGACACGCTGGTGCTGGGGCCGCTGCGTGCGCAGGTCGTGCAGACACTCGGCCACCCCAGGCTGATCACGCTGCGCTTCGACGGAACGCCCGATGCCATCTGGGCCGGCATCGCACGCCATGGCCGGCCCATCCAGTACGCGCACGTGGCCGAACCGCTGGCGTTGTGGGATGTGTGGACGCACGTGGCCGCGCTGCCGGTCGCCTTCGAGCCGCCGTCGGCCGGCTTCGTGCTCGACGGGCAGATGCTGCATGCGCTGCGCGAGCGCGGCGTCGCCTTCGCCACGCTCACGCATGCGGCCGGCATCTCGTCGACCGGCGACGAAGCGCTCGATGCACGCCTGCCTTTCGACGAGCCCTACCACCTGCCCGAGGCCACCGTGCACGCGATCGGGCAGGCGCGAGCCCGCGGCGGGCGCATCGTCGCGCTGGGCACGACCGTGACCCGCGCGCTCGAACACGCGGCATCGGCCGGCGGCTTGCGCAGCGGCATGGGCGTCGCCACGCAACGCATCGGCGCCCACACCCGCCTGCGCGTGGTGGACGCGCTCATCAGCGGCACACACGAGCCGGGCACCAGCCACCACGGCCTGCTGCAGGCGTTTGCCAGCGAAGCGCTGCTGCAGCGCGTCGACCAGGCGCTGGAATCGAATGCCTACCGCACCCACGAGTTCGGCGACTCGGTGCTGATCGAGCGCGCCGTCAGGGCGCCCGTGCGGCCGGCGCAAACGCAAGCAATTCCGCACGAGGCTTGAAGCGCGGCGCGGGTTTTCGGGCTTGTTTGCGGGGCGGCAAGCCAGAATAATCGCTCGTACTCAAAACTCGAACTCGTTGGAGGCTTTCATGCGCAGACCCGCAGCCCTTGCTCTTGCCCATGCTTTTGCCTATGCCCATGCAGCCCTGGCCTTGACCCTGGCACTCATGGTGAGCGCGACGCAGGCGGCACCGTCCACCAAGTTCGAGCCCACGCTGCAGGTGCAGGGAACGCCGCTGCTACTGAACGGCGCCGGCACCCGCTACAAGGCCATCTTCAAGGTGTACGACATGGCGCTGTACACCACCAAGAAGGTCACCACGCCGGAAGAACTGCTCGCCTTGCCCGGCCCGAAGCGCCTGCAGTTCACCGCGCTGCGAGAACTGCCGGGCACCGACCTCGGCCTGCTGTTCATCAAGAGCATGTCCGAGAACACGCCGAAAGACGTGGTACAGAAGCACAGCATCTCCACGTCGCGCCTGATCGAGATCTTCTCGGGCAAGTCCAAGCTGGTTCCCGGCGACACCTTCGCCATGGACTACCTGCCCGGCAAGGGCACGCAGTTCTACATCGTCGGCAAGGCCCAAGGCGACCCGGTGGGCGACGCCGAGTTCTTCGGCATGGTGCTGAAGATCTGGGTCGGCCCGTCGCCGGCCGACAGCAATCTGAAAGACGCTTTGCTAGGTATTGAGCGATAAGGTATGGCACTGCTGCGCGGCCTGCTTGACCGTGCCGTGCTCATCGCCGGCGTGGTGGCCGGTGGCATGGTGCCGAGCTACCTCGCGCAATACCGCCAGCGCGTGGGCGGTGCACTGGGCCAGGCCCTCAAGGACTTGGCGCCCTTCCAGCAGATTGCCGATCGCTTTCACGACGGCAGCCTGGCCAAGCTGATCCAGCACCACCTCGCGAGCACCGACCCGAGCTTCCATGCCGAGGGCGCTGCCATCCAGGCCATCGCCGACTCGGTCGCATCATTGCGCAACGCACTCGCCGCGCTCGACACCGACGTGTTCCACCAGCTCGCCTACCTGGCCCGCCAGGCCGACCCCGCGGTGGCGCAGGCCACGTGGGATGCCTTCCGCCCCTCGTTCGGCATCACCGCCGACAGCCTGCTGATGGCTGCCGCCTTCGGGTTGTCGGTCTGGCTCGCGTTTCTCTGCGTGTGGTGGCTGATCGCTGCGTTATGGGGTCGACGCGCACGCTTGTCGGGCGCCCGCTGAATTCGATCTGAGCGGACAGGGGCTGGCCTGCCGCCCCCTCTCTACTGCCCGCGCAACTCGCTCGTGAGCGCCGACGCGTCGTAGACCTTGTCGAGCGCTTCCAGCATGCCGGCGCTGTTGACGGCCACCGCGCGGTTGCTGGCCGCGTCGTACCCGTAGGCACCGCCCAGCGAGTGGATGTTGCCGTCGAAGATGAGCCCCACCAGCTCGCCCTGGCGGTTGAGCATCGGGCTGCCCGAGTTGCCGCCGATGATGTCGTTCGTGCTGACCAGGTTGAACGGCGTCTCGAGCTTGAGCTTGCTCTTGCGAGCCAGCCACGAAGGCGGCAGCTTGAAGGGCGGCGCGCCGGTAGCGCGGCCGAAAGCTCCACCCATCTGCGTGAAGGGCGCAACCGGCTGGCCCGCTTCGCTCCAGCCCTTGACCGTGCCGTACGACAGGCGCAGCGTGAAGGTGGCGTCGGGGTAGGTCGTGTCGCCCGCCATCGCGAAGCGGGCCTGCGCGATCAGCTCGGTGTTCTTCTGGATCACCGCCTCCACGTCGCGCTCGTAGCGCGTGCGCACGGCGCGGGCATCGGGGTCGATCGCCACCGCGAGCAGGATGAACGGGTCCTTGCTCCGGGCGATGGCGGCAGCACCGCCCTCCCACAGCTTGCGCCGCACCGCCGGGTTGCCCAGCGTCGTACCGGTAACCATGCCGGCGGCCACCTGCTCCGGCGACTTCTTGCCGAGCACGCGTTGCACGAGGGGTGCATCGGCGCCAAGGTTCTCGCGCAACTTCGTCAGCGAGAACCCGAGCTTGAGCTTCTCGAAGGCCGGGTACACCGGTGCCGGCGAGAACAGGTTCGCCTCGACCTCGGGCAGCGCGCTGTCGTTGAACTCGGGCAGGCGGTCGGCATCGGCTTTCGCGCGCTCGGCCGCGCCGCGCACCAGGGTGCGTGCGAAATGGAAGTAGTCGCTGTTGAATGCGCGGCCGCGTTCGAGCTGCTCTCGCAGCAGGTACACGTCTCGGTGAATCTTCTCGGCCTGCGCAATCGCGTCCCAGGCGCCGCCGACCTGGGTCGACAAGGCCGGCGTGTCGGCCACGAACTTGCGCAGCGCCGCCTCGTCGCGCTCCTTGCGCTGGAACAAGCTCGGGTCGAGCAAGGCGCTCAGCCTGCCGCGAACGGCCTTGTAGCCGTTCTCGATGAAGAAGAGTTCACCGGTCGCAGTGCGCGCCTGCTCGGGGCCGGCGTTGCGGTACTCGGTGAGCACGCCGCGGTACTCGGCCAGCCGCAGCAGCACGTCGAGCAGGATGTGGTCGCGCAGCAAGGCCAGCTGCGTCACGGTGAGTTCGCGGTCGGTGGAGCCGGGGTGCCCGGTCACGAACACCGGCTCGCCGTCGGCCGGCCCTGTCAGGCTGAGCGGAAAGTAGTCGCCGATCGCTGCCGGCTGCCCGTTCTCGTAGACGCGGATCAGCGACATGTCGAGGTCGTAGCGCGGGAAGTTGAAGTTGTCCGGGTCGCCGCCGAAGAAGGCGATCGCCTGCTCGGGGGCGAACACCAGGCGCACGTCCTGGAAGCGGCGGTAGCGGTACAGCTTGTATTGCCCGCCGTGGTACAGATCGACCACGTCACAGCGAACCGTGGCCGCGTCCTTGCCGGCGCAGGCCGACGTCAGCTTGGCTTTCACCGCGTTCTGTGCAGCCTTGAAGGCCGTGCCCTCGAGCCCGGCTGTGGCCTGGGTGACTTGAGAGGTCACGTCGCTGATCTGCTCGAGGCGGTTCACCTCCATGGCCGGGCAGCGTGCTTCGTCTGCCGGCTTCCTGGCCACGAAACCGGTCTGTATGAAATCTCGCTTCGCGCTCGACAGCTGCTCGACGCATTGCTCCACGCAGTGGTGGTTTGTCAGCACCAGGCCTTTCTTCGACACGAAAGACGCCGAGCACCCCCCGGCGATGCGGGCCGAACCGCGCATGACCTTGTCGAGCCAGGACGAGGTCGGCGACCAGCCGATGTCTTGCTGCATGGTCTTGAGCGGCGGGTTGTCGAAGGTCCACATGCCTTCGGCCGACCAGGCGTTCATTGACAGGGCGGCGGCCAAGGTGGCGGTGAGGAGTTGTTTCAAGATCGGCTCCAGGGGTAGGACGACGGGTCGCGTCGGTCCGTGCGGTGTGAGAGGGAAGCCGGCATGGCCGGCAACGGCGAGGCTGTCTTTTGGACCGCTCTACTGTAGGGCACGAGCCCGGATGCCGTGCTCTTTCGGTGTTAGCCCTTGTCGCCAGCCGGCGGCAGGCGCTCCAGCATCACCGCATGGTCCTGGCAGCCCATGCGGAGCCAGAAAGCGAGCGCCCGCGCGTTGCCGGCGAGCACGTCGACGGTGAGGGTCGCGCAGCGTCAGCGGCACAAAAACCTAGACCACCAACGGCAACCCCCTGACCCTCTTCCCCGTCAAAACAAAAAGAGCATTCGCGACAGCCGGCGCGATCGGCGGCGTCCCCGGCTCTCCGACCCCGCCAGGGGGATTCGAACTCGCGATCAGATGCGTCTCGATGACCCGCGGCGCATCTGCCAACTTCAACACCGGATGGTTCGGAAAGTTCGTCTGCTGCACGACACCGCCCACGATGTCGATGCGTCCATAAAGCGCCGCGCTCAAGCCGAAGATCACCGCGCTCTCCATCTGCTGCGCCACGATCGCCGGGTTGACCACGGTGCCGACGTCGGCCGCGCACACCACGCGGTGGACCACCGGCCTGCCCCTTTGTCGTTCATCGAGCGACACCTCGACCACCTCGGCCACGATGCTGCCGAAGCTCTCGTGCAGCGCCACGCCGCGCGCGCGCCCTGCGGGCAAGGGCTTGCCCCATCCCGACTTGTCGGCGGCGAGCTTCAGCACGGCTGCATGGCGCGGCATGTCGGCGAGCAGTGACAAGCGAAACGCGACCGGGTCCTTCTGCGTCTCGAACGCCAGTTCGTCGATGAAGCATTCGGAGAAGAACGCGTTGTGCGAATGGCCCACCGAGCGCCAGAACCCTACCGGCACGCCGCTGTGCGTGGCGGCGTGGGCGATGCGCTGGTTGGCGATGCCGTAGGGCAGGTCGAACAGGCCTTCGCTCGCGGTCTTGTCGGGCAGGTCGATGGGGCCGGAGAGCGCAGGCAGGCCGCGCTCCATCCAGCGCGGCGTCACCGCGTCGCCGGCGCTGGTGATGGCGAGGCTGGTGATCGCGCCTTGCGCGTCGATGCTCGCCTGCATCACCGCCGCGCCCGCGGGGCGGTAGAAATCGTGCGTGATGTCTTCTTCACGCGGCCACAGCAGCTGCACCGGGCGGCCATTGGTTTCGAGGGCGATGCGCACGGCCTGGCCGACGAAGTCGATGTCGAGCCGGCGGCCGAAACCGCCGCCGAGGTAGGTGACGTGCAAGGTCACCGCGTCTTCGCCGACGCCTGCCGTGCGCGCGGCGAGTGCCAGCGCCATGCCGGGCAGCTGGGTCGGTGCCCAGACTTCGACCTTGCCGTCTTTCACCTGCGCCGTGCAGTTGATGGGCTCCATCGCGGCGTGCGCCAGGTAGGGCGCGTGGTACACGGCTTCGATGCGCCGCGCTGCGGCCGCGCTGGCGGCCTGCACGTCGCCCGCTGCGTGGAAAGCGAAGCCGCCTTGCGTGGCGGCGGCTTGTCGCGCGGTGGCTTCGAGCGCAGCGGCGATCTGCCTGGAATCGAGCACGCCGGCCGGCGGCGCGCGCCATTCGATGTCGAGCGCCTGCGCGCCCTGCTTGGCGTGCCAGCTGCTGCGGCCGACCACGGCCACGCCGTCGGTCGAGCCGGCGTAGGGGCCGAGGCGCACCACGCGCTCGACACCGGGCAGCTTCATCGCGGCGTCGCTGTCGATGCGGCCGAAGCTCCCGCCCAGCATCGGGCAGTGGCGCACCACTGCGTAGACCATGCCGGGCAGGCGCACGTCGATGCCGAAGCCGGCGCTGCCGTTGGTCTTGGCGACCAGGTCGATGCGCGGCACCGGTTTGCCGATCAGCTTCCAGTCCTTGGCTTCTTTCACGGCGATGGTGCTCGCGGGCGTCACCGCTGCCGCCTTCGCGAATTCGCCGTAGTGCCCCACCGGCCCCGAGGGGTGGCTGATGACGCCATCGGCGACGACCAGCTCGGCCAGCGGCAGCTTCCATTGCAGCGATGCCGCACCGAGCAGCTGGGTGCGCGCCGTGGCGCCCGCCAGGCGCAGCACGTCCCAGGCGTCGGCGACGCTGGACGAGCCGCCCGTCATGTTGATGCCCAGCTCGCGTGCGAACTTCGAGACGATCCACCGCCCGGCCTTCACGCCGCGGGTCTCGTGGCCGGGCTCCATGTCGCCCGGGTGAAGCGGCAGCGCGGCCACGAAGCCGGCCACGTTGCCGTAGAGCGTGTCTCGCCCGGCCTGGACCAGGCGCACCTTGGCCAGCGACACGTCGAGCTCTTCGGCCACCAGCATCGCGAGCGCGGTGTGCACGCCCTGGCCCATCTCACTGCGGTGCATCGCGAGCAGCACATTGCCGTCGGCGGTGATCTTGATCCAGCCGTTGAGGCCGACTTCACCGTCGACCACCGGCAAGGTGTCGGCACGGCCCTGGCGGCTGCGCGGCGGCAGCACACCCCAGCCCACCACCAGCGCACCGGCCGCGCCAGCGCCCAGCAAGAGCATGCTGCGCCGCTTCATGCGGCCGCCACGGCGCGAGGCGACGCACCGGTGTCACCGCCGCGCAGGGCCTTGGCAGCGGTCTTGATGGCTTCGCGAATGCGCGGGTAGGTGCCGCAACGGCAGATGTTGGTGATCGCGGCGTCGATGTCGGCGTCGGACGGGTCGCGGTTCTTGGCGAGCAGGCCGGCCGCGGCCATCAGCATGCCGCTCTGGCAGTAGCCGCACTGCGGCACCTGGTGCGCGATCCACGCCTTTTGCAAGGCATGCGGTTGCTCGGCGGTGCCCAACGCTTCGATGGTGCGCACCGGCTTGCCGACGGCCGAGGCCAGCGGCGTCACGCACGAGCGCACGGCCTGCCCGTCCAGGTGCACCGTGCAGGCGCCGCAAGCGGCCACGCCGCACCCAAACTTGGTGCCGGTCAGGTTCAGTACATCTCGGAGAACCCACAGCAAGGGCATGCTGGGGTCGACGGCGGCATCGGCGACGGTGCGGGTCTGGCCATTGACGCTGAGGTCCATGGGCGGGTCTCCAGGAAGCGGCCCCCATTCTGCGGCAAGGCCAGGGCCGGTCGGGCGTCCACAATGCAAGCGATTGCAGCAGCCGCAGGTATGGCACTTGCATACAAGCTGCGCGCGTCAATTTCATCCCAAAACATCAACCGTTGGAGTGCCCCCCGTCATGATCCGTCGCCCCCTCAAGTCCATCGCGCTGGCCGCGGCCACGCTGTGCCTGTCGGCCACCGCGTTCGCGCAATCGTCAGTCAACCTGTATGGCCTGGTGGACATGTCGGCCGGCCAGTTCCAAGACGCGGGCGCCAACAAGATCGACAAGGTCCAGAGCGGCAACATGGCCACCAGCTACCTCGGTTTCAAGGGCACCGAAGACCTGGGCGGCACGCTGAAGGCCAAGTTCGCGATCGAATCCTTCCTGCGTTCCGACACCGGTGAATCCGGCCGCTTCAGTGGTGACGTGTTCTGGGCGCGCGCCGCCTGGGTCGGCCTGTCGGGCGACTTCGGCAGCACCACGCTGGGCCGCACGACCAACCAGTTCTTCGTCTCCACGCTGATCTTCAACGCCTTCACCGATTCGTTCGGCTACTCGCCGTCGATCCGCCAGGTGCTGACGCCCAGCACCGTGCACTCGCAGATGCTGGCCTGGCTGGGCGACACCGGCTGGAGCAACTCCATCCTGTACCAAAGCCCCAACATGGGCGGCCTGAGCATCAACCTGCAAGGCGCGCTGGGCGAAGGCACGCAGAAGGGCCGCAACGCAGGCGCCAACGCGCTGTACTTCAGCGGCCCATTCGCTGCCACGGTGGCGTATCAGCGGGTGCAGCAAGGCATCAGCTCCTTCACGCCGGCCATCCAGTCGCTCGGCTTCGACAACCAGACCTCCGCCCAGGTGGGCGCGTCGTGGGACTTCAAGGTCGTCAAGCTGATGGGCCAGTTCAGCCGCGTCACCACGCAGGCCACGACCGAGACCAAGAGCAACATCTACGGCATCGGTGCCACGGCCCCGATCGGCGCGGGCAAGCTGATGGCTCAGTACGGCAATGCGAAAAACTACGCTGCCGGCACCCGCGCCGAGGTCATCAGCAAGACCGTGACCGTGGGCTACGACTACTACCTCTCCAAGCGCACCGACATCTACGCGCTGGTGATGAACGACAAGCTCACCGGCCTGTCGAACGGCAACACCCTCGCCCTCGGCTTGAAGCACAACTTCTGAGCACGGCCTGCTTCAGAGATCAACGGCACCTTCGGGTGCCGTTTTTCATGAAGGCCGCTCAGAGCTGCTTGGTGGTGAACCCGGTCAGCCTTCGATCCAGAACCCGCCCGTGGGCAGCGCCACCTCGTCGCAGTTGGCGATGTCTTCAGGCCCGCCGCGGTCGACCACCGCGAAGTCGCACACCTCATGCAGCGCCAGCAGCGGGTGGTGCCAGGTGCCGGGCGCGTAGTTCACGCCCTGCCCGGGTGCCGCGCGAAAGCAGCGGATGGATGCCAGGTCGGGCGCATCGCCGCCGCTGCTCACGACCACCAGGTAAGGCTGTGGCGACATCGGCATGAAAGCCTGGCTGCCCAGCGGGTGCCTTTCGAGCAGCGACAACGCAAAGGGCAGGCTGCGCGGCTTTGCGCGAAAGATGCTGAGGCGCGGGTAGCCGCCTTCACGGCTCACGTCGATGCGGGCCAGGTCGTCGTAGCGCTCGGCATGGCCTTGGTTGATCGTGAAGTGGCTCCGCGACGAAGCTGTGTCGATCACGTCGCCGAAGGGGCGGAAGCCCTCGGTGGTGAGCGGTTCGATGGCGAGGATGTGAAGTGTGGATGTCATGAACCAAAGCCGCTCGGACTGGGATCGATGCGATGCCTTGGATTCTCCGCGTTCCATGCATCTTCGTGCCGGCGAGCCGCCCCGAGCCATCACCGAGCGGCGTGTTCAGAACGGCGACACGAATGCCCAGGCGGCATCCATCACGTCGGTCGAGCCGCTTCCCATCAGCGCGTCGAGCGATGCCACGCCATGCTCGCCGCCCCGCACACGCTTGAGCACCAGCTTGCCGCCGCAGGTGGTCCAGGTGTCGACGTTGCCTTCGGCGACGAATGCATTCGGGTCCAGGGCGGCGCTGCACATCATCGAGGTCCGCGCCTGCTGCTGATGCAGCTCGCCGATGACGATGTTGTTGTCCCAGGCGGTGAGCGCGGCGATCACCACCGTCGGGTTGACCGTCCAGGTCGCAGCGCTCCAGGCGCCTGCTGTCTGCATGATGTCGTCGCTGTCGCCGATGATGCCCAGATAGGGCTTCGCCGCGGTGCTGCCCGGCTGGCAGGGTGTCGCGGTGTCGTTGAAGCTGGCCGATGCCGGGCCGGCCAGCGACACGTAGGCATTGAAGGTTTGAGGCGATTCGCACCACATGCGGTTGGTCATCACACCGCCCATCGAGTGGCCCATCAGCGCAACGTCGCTGATGCCGTAGTCGGCGCGGATCTTCGCTGCGAGCGCCTGCAGGAATGCCACGTCGTCCACGCCGGAGTTCATCGCGCGGTTGCTCCAGGTCGTGCCGTTCGGCTCGGTGGCGAGGTGCTGCCCCTGCGGCATCACCAGCATCACCTTGTGGGCGTCGAGCCAGGCCCAGTTGACCGTGGCCACCGTCGCCGAGGTGGAACTCGCATTCATGCCGAGCTGGTAGGCGATGGCCGTCTTGTCACCGCCGCCGCCGTGCAAGACGACGATGGCACGGGTAGCGCCCGCCGTCTGGTAGACGTCGACGGCATGCGGGTAGCCGCTGACGCTGAGCGACGCCACCTGGTCGGTGGCCGGCGGCACCGTTGGCGTGCTGCCGCTGCTGCCGCCACAGGCGGACAAGCCGGCAAGCAGCAGCACGATGATGCAGGCGCGGAACAAGGCGACAAACATGGGGAGAGCCATTTCTCGAAACCGGATTGAGGCCCATTGGACAGCCCTTCACCCGTGCGGCCGAAGACGTTGGGCGACGAATTGCGACAGCTTTGAAACATGGCCTACCCGTGCCGCTATGCCGATGGGGTCAAAGGGTTTTCACCGGGGCTTCGCGTGTCGAAAATGAGCAGCTCTGTTCGTCGTCGTGATTGGGAGCAGCCGCGTCGTCCTCGCCGTCTTCGGCACTGCGCCCGCCTCAATCCACTTTTGCCTGGAGGTTCCAATGACCAAGACTTCTGTCAAACCCATCCCGGAAGGCATGCGCAGCCTGACCCCTCACCTGGTGTGCGACGGCGCTGCAGCCGCCATCGAGTTCTACAAGAAGGCCTTCGGCGCAACGGAAGTGACTCGCCTGCCCGCGCCGGACGGCCGGCTGATGCACGCGCAGGTGCGCATTGGCGACTCGGTCTTGATGCTGGTCGACGAGTGGCCCGACATGGGCGCGCTGGGTCCGAACAAGCTCAAGGGCACCTCGGTGACACTGCATCTCTATGTCACCGACGTCGACGCCGCTTTCGCCAAGGCCGTGGCTGCCGGCGCCACCGTGAAGATGCCGCTCGCCGACATGTTCTGGGGCGACCGCTATGGCCAGGTGCAAGACCCGTTCGGCCACATGTGGTCGCTGGCCACGCACCAGCGCGACCTCACGCCCGAAGAAATCAAACAGGGCATGGCGAAGATGGGCGACGGCTGCTGAGCCCAGGCGCCGGCGGGTGCAAACTCCGGGCTCGACCGCTTCAACCCTTTCCATGCCGGCCACTGCACTCGCCCACCTTCCTGCCTCCGGGCCGACCGAACTGTTGTTCCTGCTGTTCCACGGCGTCGGCGCCAGTGCGGCCGACATGACGCCGCTGGCGCAACGCCTCGTCATCGAGTACCCGCAAGCCGCGGTGATCTGCCTCGACGCGCCCGACGCCTTCGATGGCGTGCCCGGTGGCGGCGCGGGCCGGCAATGGTTCTCGGTGCGCGGCGTGAGCGAGACCAACCGCGTCGACCGCGTGGCGGCAGCCATGCCGAAGTTCATCGCGTTGGTGCGGTCACTGCAGCAGCAGTTCAACATGACCTGGGAGCGCACCGCGCTGGCCGGCTTCTCGCAAGGCGCCATCATGGCGCTCGAAGCAGTGCAGGCCGAGCCCGCATTGGCCGGCCGCGTGCTCGCGTTCTCGGGCCGGCATGCGGTGCAGCCGGCGCATGCGCCGCACGACACCACGGTGCACTTCTTCCACGGCATGAGCGACCCGGTGATCTCGCCCGCGCCGGCGGTCGACTCGGCCGAGCGCCTCGTCGCGTTGGGCGGCGACGTGACGGCCGACGTGCTGCCCGGCATCGGCCACGAGCTGCACCCGTTGTTGATGGACAAGGCCATCGAGCAGCTGCGCACCTTCTTGCCGAAGAAGTTGTGGCGCGACGCGATGAGCGAGGCGCCGGTTCTGCCCCGCGTGGCATCGAGCGACGAGCTCGGCGAAGACTGAGAGCCTGTGAACGAATCCGACACACCCGCTCGAGCGCGCCAAAGAGCGCCGCTCGTCGTTGCAAATGCTCGCTGTAGCCCGAGCTACAGCTGCGCTTTGCGCCTAGATCGACACCCTTTGGCGCACCCGCTCGGGCGCGCCGGATTCATTCACAGGCTCTGACGTGGCAGGCCGCAAGCTCTCGGCGCCGCCGTCTGCGACGCCCCGGTTCTGGCGCGACGCAGCCCTGCCCTTCGTCGAAGCCCGCTCGGTGGACGACGGGCGCAGCGTCTGCTATGGCCGCCATTCGCACGAGACCTTCTCCATCGGCGCCATCACGCAGGGGCATTGCGACTACCTCAATGGCCGCTTGATCGAACGCGCGGGCGCCGGCAGCGTGGTGATGATGAACCCGGGCGACGTTCATGCGTGCAACCCCGCCGGCGGGTCGCCCTGGTCGTACCACATGCTGTATGTGGACACCGCCTGGCTCGCCGGATTGCAGCGCGAACTCGGCTTCAGCCCGAACCGCGATTTCCGGCCCTTCTCGACAACGCTCGTGCAGAACGCCGGCCTGCATGCCGACCTGCTGAAGCTGCACGCCACCCTCACGAGCCCGCAGACAGAGCCGCTGCACAAGAGCAGCGCCGCACTCACTTTCTTCTGTGGGCTGCAACAGCAGCTCGACCCGGCACCGGCCTCATCGACAGCCTCTGCCCCACGGCTGATGCGCGCAGCAGAGTTCATGCGCGCCCACCTCTCGCAGGCGCTGACACTCGAAGAGATCGGTGCCGCGGCGGGCCTGTCGGCGACCCATCTCGTCCGCTCATTCAAGCGCCAGTTCGGCATGACGCCCCACGCCTACCTGGTGAACTGCCGCGTGCAATACGGCCGGGCGCAACTCAAAAAAGGCCGGCCGATCGCAGAGGTCGCCGTGGAAGCCGGCTTTGCAGACCAGGCCCACTTTCAACGCGCCTTCAGGCGTTCGATGGCGGCCACGCCGGGCCAGTACCGCGGCTGATGTGTTGATGGGCCCATGACCCACACGCAACTCACACCATCATCTGCACCGCACTCGCCACCAGAATGACGGCCAGCCCCCGATTGACCCAACGCACACGCCGCGCGTCCCGCAGCCGGTGCTGCAAGCGCATGCCGGCGAACGCCCAGGTCGCAATCGACGCGTAGCAGATCACGAAGTAGATCGCGGTGAACCGCAGTACCTCGCTGCCGTCACCGCTTGCCGCGTAAGCGCCCATGCCGGCCACTGACGCCAGCCAAGCCTTGGGATTGAGCCATTGCATCGCGGCGCCCGTCAACATCGACGGGCCTGCTGCCGTGCCGCTCGAGTGCAAGTCGCCTTTGTCGACGGCCAGCTTGAACGCCATGTAGAAGAGAAAGGCCACGCCGGCCCACTGGATGAGCTTCATCGAGCCCGACCAGCGGCTCAGCAGCTCCTGCAGGCTGAAACCCGTGAGCAACAACAGCAGGCAAAAGCCGACGGTCGCCCCCGGTCACGTGCTTCATGCTGGCAGAGAAGCCGTGGCGCGCACCCGCACTCAGCGCCACCAGATTGATCGGGCCGGGAGAGATCGATGACGCGAGCGCGAAGCCGGCCATCGACAGCAAGAGACTCATGGATGAACACCTCGTGAGATTCGACGTGTTCGAGCCTATGAGCGCACCTGCCCGCGTGTATTGAACAAAACAACCCTCGCGGGCTGGCGCAAGGGCTCAGTCCAGCGACACCTCGGCCTTGACGGCGCCGGCGCGGTCAGCACGCGCGCTCACCGCCAGCTCGGTGCCCTTGGGCGCACGCACCACCCACTCGGCCACGGCGCGGTCGGCCGTCACCTCGCCGGTGGGCAGAAAGGCCTGCAGCGAACTCTTCGGGCCGTGGCCTTCGAGCTGCGGGCCCTCGATGCGCTCCTTGCCGCTGACCAGCGAGACGGCGGGGTTGCCCGGCGGCAGGTGGATCTCGAACATCACGCCGCGCACCGTCTTGCGCTGCAAGGCCCGCTTGCTCACGTAGGCCGGCAGCCAGCCGCTGTTGCACACCGCGAAGCGCACGCGCCAGGTGTCGGGGCCGAGGGCACGCACCTCCGTGCGCAGCACCTCGAGTTTGGGCAGGCTGAGCGCGACCTGCGTCATCCACTTCGGGAAGCGTGCGGCCTCGCGCTCGCGCAGGTGCGGCGGCGGGTTGCGCCAGAAGTTCATCTTGTCCCAGCCGCCGATTTCCACCGCACCGAGCTGCGGGTGGTGAAACGGCTTCCAGTCGACATGGGCCTGGCCGCCGCACTGCTCGTCGCTCCACTTCAGCAGCTTGAGGTCGTCTTCGACCGGGTGCTCGCGGTACCAGTCGATCCACTTGTAGTCGCCGATGCCCGCCTCCTTGTTGGGCGCCCAGATCTCGACCACCCAGAACAGCGCACCCAGGTGCTCGTAGACCCAGTCTTGCGTGCCGGAGATGGTTTCCTTCGGGTGGTATTTGAAGTCGTGCCAGATGCTGATGGCTGGGTAGCCTGTGAGCTGCTGGCCCATGCTGCTGAAGCGCTTGTAGGCCCACAGGTCTTCGGGAATCATGTCGTCGTCGCTCTGCGTGCCCATGGGCCGCAGGATCACGCCGCTGTGCGTGTGGTAGCTGATGGCCGCGCCGATGTTGGGGTGCTTGAGGATGAAGTCGACCATCGCGCGCACCTCGGGCTCGCTGGTCGGGTAGGGGCCTGCGCCGGTCTGCTCGAACTCCTGCCGCCAGAACGACGGGAAGTTGCGGTTGAGGTCCAGTCCTTCGATGTCTTTGTTGACCTTGATGCTGAGCCCGTCGTAGTTGGCGATCAGGCCTTCGGGCATCAGGCGGTAGTACTCGCCGCCGAACTCGCCCGGCTCGCGCGGCACCATCAGCCGCGGGTCTTGCGCGCACTTCTTGTAGCTGCCCATCGGGTCGGGCACGCGCATGAAGAGGATGCGGCCGTCGCCGTCCACGTCTTCCATCGTCAGGCCGTCGACCGGCTCTTCGTCGAACGGGTAGCGGCGTGTCGACGAGCGGATGTGGCGCGGCCGCTCGGCCAGCGCGAGCTCGGCGCCGTCGGGGTTCAGGCGCGGGCAGATGTAGATGGTGCGCGTGTCGAGCAGGTAGGTGATCTCGCGGTCGGTCCCGTAGCTGCTCAGCAACTGGTGCAGGTAGTACAGGCAGGCGGTGCTGGCCGTCAGCTCGGCGGCGTGGATGTTGCCGTCGGCCCAGAACGCCGGCTTGTCTTCGGCCGCGCCTGTCTGGGTGTTGGTGATGGTCGCAACCCAGATGTCGCGGCCCTCGTGGCTCTTGCCGATGGCTGCGACCTGCAGCAACGCCGGGTAAGCGTCGGCGTAGTCGAAGAGCAGCCGGGTCAGGGCGTCGTATTTGTAGAAGGTGTCGAAGCGGGGGATGGGGGGGTTGGGCAGCGTCATGGAAGGGTGTCGGGCCGTGGTCATGAACACGAAGAAGTGGGGCGAAGAATACTGCGTGCACCGGGTCAGCTTCGGATCAGCTTAAGCACGTTTTAATCCGGACCGGCAAAACTTCTGCCCTGTCATGAACGATCCTGCACTGCCTCTCGCGTGGCCGGCCGACGCGGCCGCACGAACACTCTCCGCGCGCCGGCAAGCCGTGATGGCCGCAATGGCGATCAGCTTCCTGTGGCTGGCCGCCACTGCCTGGCTGCGCCCGCTCACGCTGCCCGACGAAGGCCGCTATGCCGGCGTGGCGCTGGAGATGCTGCGCTCCGGCCACTGGGCCGTGCCCACGCTCGACGGCCTGCCCTTCTTCCACAAGCCGCCCTTGTTCTACTGGATCACGGCCGGCGCGATGTCGCTCTTCGGGCAGGTCGAATGGGCAGCACGCTTGGCTTCACTGCTCGCCGCGGCACTGGGTGCCGGCGCGATCTACGCGCTGGTACACCGCTGGAGCGGCCGCCGCATGGCGCGCCTCACCCTGCTCGTGCTGCTGACGCAGCCGCTGTGGTTCATCGGCGCGCAGTTCGCCGACATGAACATGCTGGTCGCCGGCTGCATCAGCGCCACCATCGCGCTGTTGGCCCACGCCGCCTTGAAGAGGCGCGACGGGCTGCCGTGGCGCCGCGCCCTGCTCGCGGCCTATGCCTTCGCGGCCCTCGGCGTGCTGGCCAAGGGGCTCATCGGTGCGGTGATTCCTGCGCTGGTGATGCTGGTGTGGCTGGCCACGCTGAAACGCTGGCGCACGGTCATGGCCTTGCTGTGGGCGCCGGGCATCGCGGTGTTCATCGCCATCGCCGTGCCATGGTTCGCACGCATGCAATGGGAGTTCCCGGGCTTCTTGCACTACTTCATCGTGGTGCAGCACTTCGCACGCTTTGCGCTCGGCGGCTTCAACAATGCCGAGCCGTTCTGGTTCTACCCAGTCGCGCTGACGGCACTTTCGCTGCCCTGGGTCGCGTGGCTGGGTCTGGCGCTCAAACGCGGGTACTGGCAGCGCGTGTCGCAAGAGCCTGTGCTTGCGCTGATGTGGGCCTGGCTGGCCGTGGTGGTGGTGTTCTTCTCGCTGCCTCAATCCAAGCTGATCGGCTATGTGCTGCCGGCCGTGCCGCCGCTCGCATGCCTGATCGCCGATGCAGCGGCACGGGTGCGGACAAGCCGGTTGCGCGCAACGGCCGCGCTCGCTGCCGTCTTGTGCCTCGGCGTCGTGGCCGGCGTCGCATGGCACCCGCTGGCAACGAACCGCCACATGGCGAAGGCCCTGGCCGCAAGGCGCCTGCCCAGCGAGCCCGTGTTCTTCATCGACGACTACTTCTACGACCTGCCGTTCTACGCCGATCTCCATGCACCGCCTCTGGTGGTCGACGACTGGGCCAGCCCCGAGATGCTGATGCACGACAACTGGCGCCACGAGCTGGCCGACGCAGCCGCCTTCGTTCCTCGCACCGGCGCGAGCCAGCTGATCGGCGACGCTGCGTTGGCGGCGCGGCTGTGCGCCGCCACCCGGCTCAGCTGGGTCATCGCCACCGATGCGGTGGCACCGCGCTACCCGTTCCTGAAATGGGCCGAAGCGATCGAGCGCGGCAACGATTCGACACTCTGGCGCGTGGACCGCCGGTCGCCTCTGATCGCGCGCAGCCTGGGTTGCCATTGAAACTGGCACGATACGCTTGACATAGAGTGCACTCTAGCTCGCCCAATGCGATCTCCTCAACCCGGAGATCGCCATGAGCAACGAGTCCACCTCACAACCGAGTGCCACGCAGAACGCGCAACTGGCGCGAGCCTTCTTCCAGCGCTTCAACGACAACGACGTGGCCGGTGCCGTCGAGCTGCTGGCCGACGACGCCACCTGGTGGCTGGCGGGCAAGCCCGACAAGCTGCCCGGTGTCGGCCTGCTGAGCCGCGCGCAGATCGTCGACGTGTTTCGCCGCATGACGGCGCAGCTGCCCGAGGGGCTGCGCATGACGGTGAAAGGCACCGTCGCGGAAGGCGACCAGGTCGCCGTCGAAGTGGAGTCGCACGGTGTGCTGAAGAACGGCCGCGTGTACGAGAACCAGTACCACCTGCTGATGCGCCTGCGTGGTGACAAGATCGCCGCGGTGAAGGAGTATTACGACAGCCACCACGTGTGGGACACCTGGTACCGAAAGGACTGAGCGCATGGCAGAGGCCTTCATGATCGGCGAGCTGGCAAGCCGCACGGCGCGCAGTGTGCATGCGATCCGCTGGTATGAGACGCAGGGGCTGATGCCGGGGGTGCAACGCAACGTCGGCGGCCGGCGCGTCTACAACGAGCAGCACGTCGACTGGCTGCTGCTGATGGAGCGCCTGCGCCGCACCGGCATGTCGATCGCCGAGATGCGGCGCTACACGGCGCTCGTGATGCAGGGCAAGGCCACGCTTGGCGCAAGGCGCGACATGCTGGCCGCGCACCGTGCGCGCGTGCTCGCCACCATCGAAGAATGGAGCGAGGCGCTCACGCTGCTCGACGGCAAGCTCGACTTCTATGGCGAGTGGCTGGCGAGCGGGCACCGGCCGAAGGTCGAGCCGAGCGCTCGGGTGAAGACTCCGGTGAAAGCGCCCGTCAAGCCCCGATCGGCAAGCCGTCGACGAACACCTTGATCTCGCCCGGCGCAAACGGCACCCAGGCTTCGTTGGCCGTGAGCGGCTCCGTCACCACCACCGCCACGCGGTCGGCCGGCGTGGTGACGTGTGCGAAGTCGACGCTCATGTCTTCGTCCTGCAGATGCGCAGCCTGGAACGGGTGCTGCCTCACCAGGTAGTGCAGCTTCGTCGAGCAATGCGCCCACAGCGCCTGCCCGTTGCTGAGCATGAAATTGAAGGTGCCGTGCGCCGCCACGCGCGGCACCAGCTCGGCCAGCGTGGCGGTGAGCTCGGTGATCGACGGCACGCCGGCGTGCGCCTTGGCCAGCTCCTGCATCAACCAGCAGAAGGCAAGCTCGCTGTCGGTGTTGCCCACGGGGTGGAAGGCACCGTGCAGGCGCGGCGCGTAGTTCTTCAGGTCGCCGTTGTGCGCGAAGGCCCAGTAGCGGCCCCACAGCTCGCGCTGGAACGGGTGCGTGTTCTGCAGCGCCACACGGCCCTGCGTGGCCTTGCGGATGTGGGCGATGACGTTGCTGCTGTGGATCGGGTAGTGCCGCACCATTTCGGCCACCGGCGACAGCGCCGCGCTCTGCGCATCGACGAAGAGCCGCACGCCGGCGTCTTCGAAGAAGGCGATGCCGAAGCCGTCTTTGTGCTCTTCGGCACGCTTTGAGAAACCCGTGAAGCTGAACACCAGATCGGTCGGCGTGTTGGCATTCATCCCCAGCAATTGGCACATGGTCGCTACTCCGTGAACAGCCGCGTGAAACCCTTGACGCTGAACAGCTGCCCCGGGTTGCTGGTCTCGTTGAGCACACCGCTCATGCGCTTGAGCAGGCGGGCGCTCTTGCGCGCGCGCCAGATCACCAGGTCGATCAGCCAGGGGTGCGCGTTGACGCGGTTGGCGCGTTCGTAGAGGTCGAAGCGCGGCTTCAGTGCCATCAAGCCGGCCTCATAGTGCGCTCGCACGGCCGCATCGTCCCATTGCTGCTGGCGGCCGCGCAGCAGCGCGTGCGCGGCGAGCATGCCGGTCTCCAGCGCCTTGCCGATGCCTTCGCCGGTGAACGAGTAGGTGCTGCCCGCGGCTTCGCCGGTGACGAGCAGCCCGTCGCGCGAGAAGCGCGCGCCCGACAGCGTGAAACGCAGCGGTGCGCCTTTCAGGCTGCCCTGCATCACGCCGCCGGCCATCAATTCGTGGGCCGGTGCGTAGCACTCGCAGAAGCGCTCGAACACGCGCTTCAGGTTGACGTCTTGCATGGTGTGGTGGCCGTCGCGGCCGGTGCCGTGGCTGTCGACCACGCCCACGCCGATGTTGAACACACCGTCGGGGCACGGAAAGATCCAGCCATACCCCGGCCGCAGCTTGCGGTGCCACACCACCTCGAGTTCGGTGATGCGGCCGACCATCGCATCGTTCTTCACATAGGCGCGCATCGCCACGCCGGCCGGCGTCTGGCGCTCGCACACACCGGCCGCTTTCAGCGCCTGCGGCACGGCGCCGCTGGCCAGCACGATCCAATCGGCGCGGATCTCGCGGTGCTCCTTGCCATGCGACAGCTTCGCGCCGCAAACGCGGCCGACCGCATCGAGCAGCGGCTCATCGAACTGCACCGGCGCATGCATGCGCGCGCCGGCACACACTGCCGCGCGGCAGACGATGTCGTCGAGCTCACGGCGCGGCAGCACCGCCAACCGGCCCGGCACATCGATGCGCCCGCCGCGCGGGCCGATGCAGGCCACGTGGCCGGCAGGCTGCGCGCGCGCCATCACTTCTTCGAGCACGCCGAGCTTGTCGAGTGCCGCATGGGCATCGGGAATCAGGCCGTCGCCGCAGACCTTCTCGCGCGGGAAGCTGCGCTGGTCGACCAGCACAACGTCGAGGCCAGCCTTCGCCAGCACGTTGGCCGCCGCGCTGCCGGCGGGGCCGGCGCCGACGACCAGCACGCCGCAGCGCTCGGGGAGTTCAGAGAGAGAAAGGTTCATGGAACACGAAGCATACCGGCGAGCCTTCTGCGCGCCGAGGCGGCCACGGGCGGTTTGCCAAGAACCCGCCGCCATGGCGGGCTTTCTCCGGCCTTCTCGCAATCGATGCGCCGCCTGCACACAATGCTGGCATGAGCACGCCCTACACCGAAGAAGCCCTGACCCGCGCCGAACTCGACGCGCTGCCCGGTGCGACCGTCGTCGAGTTCGGCACCAACTGGTGCGGCTGGTGCCGCGGCGCGCTGCCGCTGATCGAGACGGCGATGGCCGATCACCCGCAGCTGCGCCACCTCAAGGTCGAAGACGGCCAGGGCCGCCCGCTCGGCCGATCGTTTCGCGTGAAGCTGTGGCCGACGCTGGTCTTCATGCGCGATGGGCAGGAGGTGGCTCGCGTGGTGCGGCCGTCGAGCGTCAACGAGATTCAAGAGGCCCTGGCGCAGCAAGCGCAGACATGAAAAAGGCCCTCCGAAGAGGGCCCTTCCACACCGCGTGACCGATCAAGCCGCCGCGATGTTCTCCGGCGTGAACGGCATCTTGCGCAGCCGCTTGCCGGTCGCGACAAACAAGGCATTTCCGATGGCCGGGCCGATCAGCGCCGTGGCCGGCTCGCCGATGCCGCCGGGCTTCTCGGTGCTAGGCACCAACACGATCACGATCTCGGGCGCCTCGTTCATGCGCATCAGCCGGTACTGATGGAAGTTGGTCTGCTGCACGCGGCCGTTTTCCAGCGTGATCTCGCCCCACAGCGCGGCGGTGCCGCCGAAGACGATGCTCGACTGGATCTGCGCCTCCACCGTGTCGGGGTTGACCATGCGCCCGAGGTCGGCCACCACCGTCACCTTGTGCACGCGGATCTCGTTGTCCTTGTTGAGCGAGATCTCGGCCACCTGCGCCATGTAGGTGTCGTAGCCCTCCATCAGCGCGATGCCGCGGAAGCGACCTGCCGGTGCCGCCGTGCCCCAGCCGGCCTTCTCGGCGCACTGCTTGAGCACGTTGGCAAAGCGCGGCTTGTTCGCCAGCAGCGACATGCGGTAGGCGTACGGGTCTTGCTTGGCGTTGGCAGCCAGCTCGTCGATGAAGGTCTCGTTGGCGAAGGCATTCAGCGCATGGCTCACCGAGCGCCAGTAGCCCACGCGCAACCCGGCATCGTGCTTGACGATGTCGTGCCGCGTGGCCGGGATCTCGTAGGCCGCGATGGCGGCTTCGGTCATCAGCGGATCTTGCACCGCTGCCGGCAGGCCGAACACGCGGCCGGTGATCGACTGCGAGGTGAGGCGGAAGGTCATTGCCGTGGGCTTGCCGTCGTCGCCGATGGCGGCGGCCAGCTCATGCACGGCCTGCGGGCGATAGAAGTCGTGCGTCATGTCGTCTTCACGCGTCCACAGCAGCTTGACTGGCTTGCCGACGGCCTTGCTGATCAGCGCAGCCTGGAGGATGAAGTCGATGTCGATGCGCCGGCCGAAGCCGCCACCGAGGAAGGTGGTACGCAGGCTCACGTTCTCAGGCGGCACGCCGCAGACCTTGGCCACCGTGCCGGCCGCGGCGTCTTGCCACTGCGTGGGGCCGATCAGGTCGACGCGGTTGTCGTGGTACCAGGCCGTGAAGTTCATTGGCTCGAGCGGCGAGTGCGACAGCAGCGGCAGCGTGTACTCGGCCTTGATGACCTTGGCCGCGCCCTTGATTGCCGCGTCGGCATCGCCCACCTTCGGCAGTGCCAACGGCGCGGCCTTGTCGGACAGGCCGGCGGCCTTGGTGCTGGCCAGCATGGTCTTGTCGGTCAGCGCCGCGCCGGCGCCTTCGTCCCACACGACGGTCAGGCCTTCGCGCGCCTTGCGGGCATGCCACCAGGTGTCGGCCACGATGGCCACGCCGTCGGGGATCTGCACCACGTCGATCACGCCGGGCATGGTCTTGGCCTTGCTCGCGTCGAAGCTCTTCACCGTGCCGCCGATCACCGGGCATTGCTCCAGTGATGCGTAGACCATGCCGGGCACCTTGACGTCGATGCCGAACTCGGCCGTGCCGTTGGTCTTGGCGGGGGTGTCCAGCCGCTTGGTCGGCTTGCCGACGATGCGGAAGTCTTTCGGGTCCTTGATGGCCGGGCTCTGCGGCACCGGTAAGCGCGACGCCGCGGCGGCCAGCTGGCCGTAGCTCGCCTTCTTGCCCTTGGGCCCGAGCACGAAGCCGTTCTCGGCCCTCAGCTCCGATTCAGGGATGTTCCATTTCAGCGCGGCAGCGCTGATGAGCATCATGCGCACCTGTGCGCCGGCCAGGCGCAGCTTGTCCCAGCCATCGCGCACGGAGGACGACCCGCCGGTGAGCTGCGGGCCGCCGAGCAGGGCGTTGCCGTAGACCTTGCCGTTGGGCGGGGCGATCGCGACCTTGACACGCTTGATGTCGACGTTGAGCTCTTCGGCGATCAGCATCGGCATCGAGGTGTAGACGCCCTGGCCCATCTCGGAGCGGGCCGACAGCAGCGTGATGGTGTTGTCGTCGGCGATGTGCACCCAGGCGTTCGGCGTGTGCACCGTGCCGGCGGCGAGCACGTCGCTCACGCCGGTGAGGCTCACGCCGAGCATCAGGCCGCCGCTGGCGACGGCCGAGGTCTGCAGGAAGCCGCGGCGATTGACGCCGACATTCTTGGACTTGGAGTTGGTGATGGTGGTCATGGCAGCCTCCTCAAGCCTTGCGCATCTCGGCGGCTGCGGTCTTGATCGCAGCGCGAATGCGCGGGTAGGTGCCACAGCGGCAGATGTTGCCGCTCATCGCGGCGTCGATGTCGTCGTCGCTGGGGTTCTTGTTGCTTTTGAGCAGCGCGGCGGCACTCATCAGCTGGCCGCTCTGGCAGTAGCCGCACTGCGGCACGTCGTGCTCGATCCAGGCCTTCTGCAGCGGGTGGCTGTTGTTGGCCGACAGGCTCTCGATGGTCGAGACCTTCTTGCCGGCCGCGGCCGACAGCGGCGTCTGGCACGAGCGCACGGGCTGGCCGTCGAGGTGCACGGTGCAGGCGCCGCACAGCGCCATGCCGCAGCCGAACTTGGTGCCGGTGAGCCCGACCTCGTCTCGAATCACCCACAACAGAGGCGTATCGGGTTCGGCCTTGACGGTCATCGTCTTGCCGTTGATCTGGATGCGTGTGGTCACAGTGGTGTCTCCTGCGTTGAACGTTGGGGCGCTCACAGCAGCGGCTGTGGGCAGCTTTTCAGAGCATCGTGGAAGCCCACGGTGAAGTCCACCCTGGGCGAACCCGAATCTTGGCGTGGGTTGCAATGTCACCGGCGAAGAAGGTCTTTCCCGGCCGCGCCGGCGAGCGCTATCAGGTGATGTCGGTCGGCTGGTGTTCGCTCATCGGCGCATCGCGGCGCACCACGCCGGCACCCGGCGGCTGCATGCGCCAGCCCGCCACGATGGCCAGGGCGCAGATGCCGCCCAGCAGCAAGAAGGTTTCGTGGAAGGCACGCAAGGGTGCGTCCACATGCACCTTCAGCCGCCACTCGAGCACGATGCCAGCCAGGCTCACGCCCACCGCCCCGCCGAGCTGGCGCAGGAAGTTGATGGCGCTCGATCCGTGCGAGATGCTGGTCATCGGCAGGCGGCGGATGGCGCCCAGGTTGAGCGACGGCAGCACCATGCCCAGGCCGATGCGCCCGACGATGGCGATGGCCGTGACGATCCACAGCGAGGTCGCATAGCCCACCATCGCCATCAGCCAGAACGAGAGCGCCAGCAGCGTGATGCCGAAGGCCACCAGCTTGTTGAAGGGGAATCGGTCCGCCAACCGCCCACCGACGGGCAGCACGAAGGCCAGCACGATGCCGGCCGGCAGCAGCACGGCGCCGGCCTGAGAGGGCGGCAGCTTCAGGCCGATCTGCATGAACACCGGCACCAGGTAGGTGGAGCCGAACAAGGCCATGCCGTAGATGAAGGCCACGCACGCCCCCATGCGGAAGGCGCGGATGTCGAACAGCTTGAACTCCATCAACGGGTGCTCGGCATGCCGCTGCCGCCAGATGAAGACCCCACTGCTGACGGCACACACCGCGAGCAGCACGCAGGCATAGAGCGACGGCGTGTGCAGGTGCACCAGGCCGTTCATGCCGCTCACCACTGCCACCGACAGCAACGCCAGGCCGATCAGGTCGAAGCGGCGGTCATGCTGGTTCACGGCCTCGGCGCCGGGCGAGGTGTGCGGCAAGTACTTGCGGCCGAGCGCCAGTGCTGCCAGGCAGAACGGCACCACCACGAAGAAGATCGAGCGCCAGCCGAAGGCCTCCACCAGCACGCCGCCGATGCTCGGGCCCATGGCCGGTGCCAGCACCACACCGAAGCCGAAGATGCCCATGGCCTTGCCCTGCTCCGTGCGGCCAAAGATGTGCAGCACGATGACCGGCGGAATCGGCTGCATCACGCCGGCCGCCAGGCCTTCGACCACGCGCATCGCGAGCACCATCTCGAAGGACTGGCCCAGCCCGCCGGCAACGCCGCCGACCATCAGCAGGCACACCGCGGCGAAGTAGGTGTGGCGGTAGCCGAAGCGGCTCAGCAGCCAGGGTGTCGTCAGCATCGAGATGGTGACCGCCGCCATGAACCCGGCCGACAGCCACTGCGCACGCTCTTGCCCCAGCGCGAACACGTGGCTCATGTCGGGCAGCGCCACGTTGACGATGGTCGACGCCATCAGCGAGGCCATGGTGCCCACCATCACGGTGATCAGCACCCGCCAGCGGTACGCGCGGCCATGGCGCTCTTGCAGGATGGACAGCGCGTGGGGGTGGGACGTCGGCATCGGCGACATCCTAAGCCGGCAGAGCCGGAACCAAACAGGTAATACGATGGCCGCGGAACGAATGGCGAGGTGATCGACCATGGTTGCGACGACATTGACTGAGCGCTATGCGCTCAACCTGCACGGCGTGCT
>Ga0307515_10003985_pt1 | contig 30815 bp, 6 predicted proteins | sample 17_EM_MG_FD_194513 | JGI IMG/M metagenome (GOLD analysis project Ga0307515, IMG submission 194513) | Populus trichocarpa ectomycorrhiza microbial communities from riparian zone in the Pacific Northwest, United States - 17_EM | ecosystem: Host-associated > Plants > Roots > Unclassified | place...
TTAGTGGCTACTCTTTCTAGCCTAGTGCTTCTACTTAGCCTACAATCGCCCTTTATATTTAGTCTAGACGTACTTATATCCCCTTTATCTCCTTATCTTATATTTTATAATCCTACGTTTATAAGCCTAGTACTACCCTATTTCTAACTAAGCCTAAAGGCAGGCTTTCTTTTAAAGAGGGGGGTGATATAACGGCGCTATCGCACGTTACCTGCTAAATTCTGCCATATTTTGCTAACCTATAATTAGCCCGCCTAAAGCTAGCTCCTTAGCGGCTTACCCTATATATTTATTTACATTGGTCTTAGCAACCCCTTTTCCTTCTCTTTAGCTTAGTATCTTTATAATACAGCATTCTATAAGCTTTGGTTTAGAGGTATTTATACAAGCCGTAACAACTAAAGGTCTTCCGCTCTTCTCCTTTACAGAAACTAGATCTTCAATTTTAGGAAGTAGGAGGCTAGTAGTAAGGCGCTCTTCTTTAACTACAAGAGATCGTTTCTATATATCGGCAGCTGTTGATTTTATAAGGTTATAGAGCTTTGCTACCTCTCTTCTAGTCTTTCCATACTTACGATACGTTAAATATTAAGCCCTCCTAATATTAGAAGTGTAAGGACCTATTCTACTAAGTATTAACTAAGTAGAGTAGAAGTAGAGTTGGTTTTAATAGTGTAGGCGCAAAAAAAGTCAAATTTTAGTGGGGTTGGGTTTTCTCGCTAAGTAGCGGTGTCCGATTACTTTTTGCCGGCGCCTTCATATACACCATCTCGTCAATTCCGGTAGTTAGCGCAGCCACGTCTGCACGGCCTTTCTGTAGGGGAAGTTCTGGTATTTTTACTGTTTAAGGGAAAGTAAGGCCGTGCAGACGTGGCTGCGCTAACCACCGGAATTGACGAGATGGTGTACAGTCGGCACCGAAATATCGTAAATAGTGTGCACGGATACAATGCTGAATATCGCCCTCCATCAAAACAATATACCCCCTATAGCTTTACTAATATAGCTCTATATTTTATAAAGAGGGGCTTATTTTATAGCTCTATTCTAGGGCTATAAAATGAACTTTTATTTATAGAATGTAGAGCGTTATTAGTAGGGCTATAGGGGTGCTTTGCAACGGCTATAAAACTTAAATTAAGGCTCTGCGCTGACTAATCCGACCCTTCTTTTCCTAGAAATAAATACCCCCTATAACTCCACCAAAACAGCCCTATATTATATAAATAAGGGCTTATTTTATAGCTTTATAATAGAGTTATAAAATAAGCTTCTATTTATAAAATATAGGGCTATATTAGTGGGACTATAAGGGAGTGTATTGTTTTAATAGAGGGCGATATTCAGCATTACATCCGTACACACTGTCTATAATATTTCGGTGCCGACTATATATAAGGGGGTAATATAAACGGGTCAGATGGCCTACCCTGCTAGTATAGTAACAAAATAACCTAGTCCCGCTATGTCACTTTGGACTCGCTTATTTTGTTACTATACTAGTAGGGTGGGCCATCTAACCCGTTTATGTTACCCCCTTATATATACCTATTGCGGCGTTATAGCTACTTCCGTAATCCTTAATAACGGATTTTTTTTAACGAAGATAATCTTAACTCTAGGGAGTTATAGGCTAATTTAGACTAGATATTTATGAAATATTAGGTCGTCTCTCTAATCGATTAAATTTTGGTAGTATTTTAAACCGTCGTGGTTAAGCAATGCAACCGCGAGTATAGGGAAAATCGTAGAAAATGTCGGAGCGAGTAATAAACCGTCAATTGGATTGATAAGGCTTAGATTGATTAATTAGATTATTAATTAAGGCTTTTAGATTGGATGGATTATTAAGGTTAGGTTGCAAACGACGGATAAACTATTAAGCTAGATTTACTACTATTTTAAGGGAGGCTAACCTTATTTAGGTATAGAAGTGCAAGTGACGGACCTATACACGTCCTCTATGCCCCTTTTACTCGTCGTATATACGTTATATACGCGTATTTAGGTAATTTTAGGAGTACTTAATCCGATCTAATCTAGATTAAGACGGATAAACTCACGGACGGGTTGGATTAATAGGTTAATTTTTGGACTAGCGTCGATTGATTGATTACGGATTGGACGCTTAATTAGCCACGCTGGGTTTATCCCGCTCTAACAATATCCGCGTTACGGAGGTTGCGGATATTAAAATAACTCAACACTAGTATTTTATATTATTTCCTAAGGTTTATTAATTATATAATAGAACCTAGGCTTTTAGAATATATAATTTTTATTACTTAGGTATTTTTAAAAAAAAACGCGTTATTTGAAATTATAAAACTATATATAACTTTACTAAACGCTAGCTAATGTATATAAAACCTACATAGATCTATAATAGGTACCTTAAGTTACCTACTATAGCTAGAGGTAGAGCTTACGGCTCTATTATATATAAGTACGGAGTTAATCTAGTGGTGCTTGTTCCGTCTAAGTCCACACCAGAAGAGATTTTGCGGCAGGTGAGGGAAGTAGCCTTTGGGAGAGAGCATCACATCAACGATTTTGGCGGAACTTGGGCTTATGGAGGTGGCAGGGAATGCTAATGCCTGTGCGGAGAATGCGTAAAATAGGATTTTATGATATGAGGTCCAGGTAGTCAAGGGATTGCAGCTCCTCTCGTGGGGTTAAATTCAATAGCTTTTTAAAATCACACGTTAACGAACTTATTGCTAAAATGCCTTGAGGGAGCGTAAGGTAACATGTAACGTGACAAAGATTTAATGCGAGAAAATGAAGGCCGTGCACCTACATTCTTGCCAGAAATCATTCCTACATAAGGAAAAGCCTTAATTTGGACCTGTTACTTTTGAGAGCTTTGTAACAGTAGCGAGTGCGCTATTAATCGGCCACTGTATGTTGTTGTCTGCGGACGGCAGGTCTTCCGGGAATTTGAATTCCAATTGCACCTGCGGACTGAAGATCAAGCAGTGCGTCGAACCACCAAAATGAAACATCCCAAGTTGTTCACCCTTCTTAAATGCCCGCCCAATCGGCATCGTTAGTTCTACGGAAGACACCTCCGCCATCCCGACCATGATCATGCACATGAGTCCGATATCTGGATTATCAGCTTGGATAAAGATGATGGCCCGGGCTGCCACGGAAGAAATATAGCCCTGGGAGGCTTCGTCTGCGCCTGGATCGGGATTTAAGCCATCACCTTCATCAGGACTAAAGCCAGTCAAGAGGGGTTCGGAATAGTACGTTCCAGCAACTTTGCTGAACGACACAATCTTGCCTGAGACAGGAGAGTGCCACCGATGGTAGCTGTCAGCACTGAGAAAGGCCTGATACACGGTGCCACCGACAAATTGATTAGCGCGGTCGTCGTTGTCCATCATGTGAGTTAGGGAATATTTCTGTCCTTTCATCCAGAATGTGTCCCTGAAATTAACTTCAGGCTGCACTCTGAATGGTGTTGATTCAGTAGCGCTTACAACGACACTGTCGTCGTCCGGAGACGCCACGGGGCGACGGCATGGCCGAAAGTCTCGGGTGAAAAAGTCATCCCACGATGTATAGCCATAACCAGGCTTCGTCGGATCCATAGGGAAGTCCTCCGCAAAGCCCTTCATATGCGGACTGTTCAATGCTGTTTGCGAAAACCAACCACCCTTTCCATCATTCAAAGTCGAAATCGACGCCGGAGTAACCAAAAAATCGGCCCAGTATTTCAAGATTTTCCCGAATTGCTTGTTAACTTTGTCCTTCAGGAATACGGCAAAGCCGGCTTTGGTTCCCATTGGCCAGTCCAAGATAGCATTGATAGGAGTACCAACCTGCGCAGAGCTATCCCATGATGGCGGTAGAGTCAAGATGTAGTTTAGCGTTAACATCAAGGTTTCGACATCTCTGATTTCGTTGTGATTCGCAGGATCTTTATCGTACTTCGCCGGAACTTCAGTCAACATCTCATTGAAGAGCATATATAGCTGAGGGTCGTCCAAAACCATATTATGGAGTTCTGCTACGGGTGGAGCAACCGGGATGGGATTGTCTTTGGCCTGCTGTTGAGCATGCTGCACGGTTTTCTTGACCCAACGCTGCAATTTTTTAGGATCTTGGGGCAGCCAGCCTCCAAGTCGACGGCTAACCATGATGGTCTAGTTGCTAAAAGAGAAGTACTATATTCCGGCCTTGTACCTGCGGTTTAGGTGATTAACTCGAGGTGTCGAGCGGTTGAACTTGTGTGATTCAGAAGAAAACGTTAATAAAGAATATAAAATTTGAGTTTAGATAAGAGCAAAAGATAATGCTTTTGCCATTTATCCGAGTGATCGAGGGGAAGACCGGTTTGTAAACTTGAGTGAGGAGACTAAAGTCTAGGGAATCGGGCTGCAACTTATACTTGCTGTCTGCCTGGCCGTTGAGAGATTATGAAAAAGCAAATTGATCAAGGCTACCGAATGATCGCCTATTCAGCTCGTCTGCGAAAGTATTCAGCTGAATATCGGAACGCCTTTTTAAAACTTTACCTTTCCTGTACAAGTCTGTTCTTGCTTGGAGGGAAGCCACTATTTCGACTAGAACCTAGATAGCGTCTAGATTCGCCTCTACGCCTGCGGAATCTCCCTTATATGTCCTACCTCTATAAATCTTTCCGAGAACAAGTTCCGTGCTTATAACGTGCATGCGTTGAGGTTCTTGGACGTGTCCATATACTAAAACTCACTAAATCGGGTTCTGTGAACAGCCCGTAGAGCTGAGCGTACTGGGGAGAGTGTATCTAGGGAGTTGAAGAGCAGATGATCAATGATATGAGATGAACCGTAAGCACTACTGCGATGAGTTGATTTAGATGCTATTAGGACGGCTTTAAAAACCTTGGTATTGCTTTTAATCTGACTGATTATTAAATAGGTAGCCAGCCATAGAAACCTAGCCCAGGCGCCCTGCAGTTAGCTCTTCGAGAAATATTATTCGAAAGTGATGGATGGCTGCATGTAGAGAATGTCCAGCTGGCCACAGGGCGGGTGTTGCCGCAAGGACGAACTGCCGTGATGCGGGTGATAGTTGCCAAGCCAGCCCAAAAATCAGTGGCGTTCTATCAGTGCTATTATCAATATTAATATATTTAATACTAAAAGATATCATATATTAAAGATTTTTAAAGTTAAAGTAGTAAAAATAAGATAAAATATATTAGTAAATAACTCTCGGGCCTCCTGGTATAATTCGTCCTACCGTTATCGATAAGAACTAGCCAATAGGATCAATAGGATCAAGGCTCCGTGATGACAAGTATGAGATCCCTTCGTCTGGCAAAACGGACTTTTCGTATTGGGCGCTTTAGGCGCTCCTGCCTGGGTTAGCATGCTGCAGGCACCCTAGCTAGCGTGATTTTATTAGCAAGCCTCACCAAAGCGCGTTAATATTGCGATGCCGATGAAATACTGCAAAAGGCCACCACTAAAAACACCTATATATTTTTTTAAGGAAGTTAGGCAAAAAGTCGCGATATATGATGTTATGACTGTAGGTTTCCGCCCTTCCTCTATTAACCAGCTGCTAACTATATAGGAAAATCCCCCACTAGAGTCCTCCCCTAAACCACCGCCACCTATCCACTTTATACGCGTTCTTAACGTTAATAAGGATAAGCTAGTAAAGGACCAGCTTAAGGTTATAAGGGAGGACGTGCAGTATACGTTAAATGAGATGTATTAAGTGCTATAGGTTATTAAACGGTTTAGTTAGCGGTTATTTGGCATAGAGGATTGATTAAAGGCGGTAGAGAAGGACTTAAAGGAGGCTAAGTAGGACACTGCACTAAAGGCTTAGTTAGCTTTAGAGTCTTAATATCGGGGGTGTAAGGAAGTGGAGGGCTTAAAATAGTCACCTAGTCGTCGCCTACTAAATGGAAGTTGTTAAAGCACCAAAGGCATAGAGGAAGCCTATAAGCCTCGCATTTATATACTATTTGCCTAACCTTTACTATAAGCTTCTTTGCCTCCTTCCATCTACACATCTAGTACTTTAGTGGGCTCTTATAGCCTTACTTTCTTATAAAGCTTTTAATAGAACGGTGAGTTCGCGTCTTACACCGTTAAATTATAGGCAGTGGGGTTTTAGCTGTAACATAGGTGGTTTTTCGATTTGTTTTATTTTTATAACTAGGCCCAATACTAGATTAATATTGCCTATATTTTAGTAAGTTTTAATAAAGAAGACGCTTAGTATCGTGCTTATTTAGGCCCATCTTTTAACTACCTATAATAACGAGGTTCTATACTAATTGTATACGGAAACGGTGGTGGGTTTGGAGGTGCTTCCTTAACGTTTAGAAGATCTTCTTACTGATAATATAGGCGTTAATTATAGCCGTATTAAGCGCCTAGAAGAATAAGGGTAGCTAGGTACGTATAGTAGTGATCTAGGTGGTATAGTAGCTTCAAAGCTAATTATAAATATTAACGCCGCCTATCCAGTTATTATAGTTGATAGAGAGCCTAGGTAGCGTTAACTTCTTAATTAGATTATTGCCCCAAACGTTAGCTACCAGTTTCTTAAGGAAGGAATTATATACCCGCGGCCGACGTTAATTAACTTTATTAACGTCCTTATTGCTACATAGGTGAACTATTATTAAAAACCGTACTAAATTCTTATCCTACTATACAATTAAAAGCACCGAATTAACTACGCTGATAACTACTCCTGTAATAAAGTTAAACGGTAGCCTTTCCTTCTTTTTATTAGCCCTTTTATATACCTCCAGATAGTCCTTTAAGTTTAATTAAGCTATGCCAGCTATAGTAATTCCGAGTTATTAAAGCACCCGGAGTAACGGAATATTTATAAAGTAGTTATCTAAAAATAGGCAAAATTAATAAGCCTAAAGAGGAAGCTGTTGGGTAAGGTAGAGGACGTACTTAGAGGTATTTAAGAGAACGATATCTTAATAATCTGTTTAAGAAGGAAGCCTAAAAAAGCAGCTAGGTGAGGTGAATATAAAGCTATAGCAATATCCATATTGATAAAGGCTTATTATCTTAAAGCCCTCCAGTACTAGCTTACTAGGCAATTTAATTATAGCCGTAGATCGTCTAGTAAACCTTACTATTATCTTATTAAAGCTAACTATAGATCTAGGTATAACATACTTTCTAAACGCCTCGCCTAAAGGAGTTATTAACGGCTTAATTTTCTTAAAGACTTAACGTTTAACGCCCTCTGGTAGAGGTAGTAAGACATAAAAAAAGCGCTTAAGTTACTCCTATTTTTTCAGGCCCATAAATAAGCTAATTAAGTGTCTAGGATATTTAGGATCTATGGCCCAAAGATCTAGTACCTAAGTGCCTTTAAAGACGCCTATATAGATAATAAGCCCTACCTAAATTATTAATTCGCCAGCGGAGGTCTCCTTCCACGCCCGTAATTGTTTACCCGCATATTATCCCAATTAGTAATATCCGCTAGTATTTTAAGAGGCTGTATATAGGTTTATATTAATCGCGAGCTTCTTAAATATACTGACACTAAAGAACAGTAGAAATACTCAAATTGGCAGGTCCTATCCAGATCTATATCCGCTAGACGCTATACCAATCTAATCTGCTAGCGTACAATAAGCATAGCGCTCACAATCCTTATTTTAATCAAGAAGGTCATTAGATTCAACGTCCGCGTTAATGCCACCAATAGGCTCACCAGCACGCCGAGCGGCGAATATTAACTCATTTAGAAGGTTGATAACTTTAAGATCTAGTTCAGGAACAGCAGCCATAGGCTCCCATAAAGTAGGAACAGCAGGAAGGCCTATTCTTATAACTTCTTCAGCTAACAGCTCTAGTAGTTTAGTCTCATCTACCTCATCTGCCTTATCCTTAGCAGTCTTACCGCGGGCCTTAAAAGAGGCTTCTAATTCGTCCTTAATATCCTCTGTCTGGCTGCTTGGCCAAGCCTCTACTACCTACTGCGTAGCTACTGCCGACACGCTATCGTGTGTATACTGCGTTACTTAAAAGGATTATAAATAGGACTCCTAGGCTTAAGGTACTTTTGGAGGCTTTAGAAGCTTTAGAGCCGAAGGAGTACGACTTTTTTTAGGCGGCATAAGGACGATATTTTACTGGCAATTTAATGATTAAATAGACGGCGATAATATTAAAGCTTTTAGATTAACTATACTAAATATTATAGGCTTCCTGGCCACGTCGCTACTGTTCACCGCAATATTCAAGTGTCAATGAGGCGCTAGCACCCTTGCTACCGCACTGACCAGAGGCTTCAACACCAAGCTCTATATAGTATAGAGCCTCTAGATTGGCTTATGGGGCGTGCATATACGAAAAGTCCATGAAAACTTGCCAGACGAAGGGATACTAAATTGTATGCAAATCCTGTCGAAGTAGTGCCGATCACTGCTGTATTAGGGTTAGATCAGGGGTGTCTATGACTCGTCCATCATGTATATATAGCCTCATTTTCTTCATAGATCAATCTTCACACGAGTTCTTCTTTCCTGACGCCTGCGCACGGACCCTCAATCGACAAATCCCCAATATCCCTATCGCGTATTTGGACGCGTCTACCCATAATATTAACTATTTTGTTAATACAGCAATATGTAACACGCCCTACACTCTGCCTATTAGCCGGGCGGTAGAGCTTCTTCCTCTGCTCCTTCCCTATTAAATTTACAATCTATATCTTAAGCTCTTCGCCAGCTAGAGATCTCTCTTAGTAAAATCTAACTTTAAAATAGAGCTTAAAGAGCCCGCTTAACTACCTAATCTAAATACTTGCTGCTAATATCACCACCCCCCTTAAAGCCTCCGTGGCTAACTGAATCTAACGGTTTTTAAATACTATATAAGGTTAATTAGGATAGATTTAAGATTGGGCACCGTTAATATTTATATGTGCTAAAGTGCTGCCAAAAATCTAAAGTTTAACTCTATAACTCTACCAAGCCTATACAATTTACCTAATTAGGATAAGCGCGCTGACAGCGGTACAGTCAGCGTATACACATCCAGCGTAGCGTTCAGCGAGCGACTTGATTAACGCAGTCAGTCATCGGTAGGGATCCAGCTTGGCGGTTCATGAGGGGTCCCAGGTGCGCCGTCTGGTGGGAAGGGCCGGACCGAGCTCGATTTGATGTACGCATCCGCTTTCTGTTCGAACTTTATATGAGTTTCTGGTGCCAGTAATGCTATTTGCCGAAAGCAGCCAAGAGTTTCTGCGGCGCTATTGTGAAAGGTGGAGGCTGCTTAAACTGTGCGCTGGAGCGTTTCGAGATTTATAGCCGGTACGCTTCGCGCCAGTACCTGTGTTTTTGTTTGAGCAGAATTTTCCATTCCGATAAGGCCAGGGCATTTTCGAAGCGAGCGAAGCACGATCTGCCGACGCCATCGACATTTCAGATAAGCACCTGAGAACTTCCTGAACATAAGAAGTAAGTTTTAACATTATTTAGGCTTTGCTAAACTCTCCTTACAACCCTTCCAAAAATATTTCCAAGCCGCGGTAAAACGCCTGAAGACATTCAGAAGGTCCAACCTCAAGAGCTAACCAACAACTCTTACAACCATAACATCTTTCTCACTCTATAACCATCAACAGATCATTAGTGGTACTACTAGGACCAGTCCCTCTGCTTGAACGGTGCCTTCGATGGTAATTAGCTGAAACAGAGGAGATGACGGCGAGGCCCCCAAGAATGATGATAGCAAAGTCCATCGCTACTAAATGCCTTTGGGTTGGTTGCAAAAGTGAGGTAAGACTTCATAGGCAGCCCTTCCCTTTAATGGAAGCTTATCATGCCCATGCGGGAAAATGTGATCTTTGTTATCCATCTAATGCCCATACAGCCGTAAAATAAGCACGTAAGCTGTCAGAATGTTTCTTCATCTTTTCACCGAAAATTCGCAGTATATCAGATGCTGCGTAAGTCTAACCCGAAAATATCCAGCGGTCAGCAGCGTCATCCGGATGCATGCTGAAAGCTGAATTCTGCAACCACGGCTTCGCCACCCTCCGCGTCGTGAGCACCTCCCAATAGAATAGCTGACACAGCTTTCGCCAGTCGAAGGAGATCTCTTTGGCATCTGTGTCGAACGCTAGATCGGGCAAGTGTAAGCTTTTGAGTGTGTCTTGGAGGCGAACAAAGTGCACGTTGCGAGGTAGGACTTCCCGTGCCTGAGCCCACTGCGTGCAGAAAATATCTAATTTTGGCGAAGATGAGTAAACCGGCTCATGAAACTGATTTCGGTGTTGCAGAGGCGGATTCGCAGATTTTGGAACAAACACGGCAAGTTGGCTGTTTGGTGAGAATCTGGTGAATTTGAAAAGGAAGAAGCGTTGAGGGTTGCCAAACTCAAAAATCTCAGGCGCATGTCTATAAGATGATTAGTCTACGAAATCTTCAAGATGTTCGAAAACTCCTTTCCTGAATCTCTCGCAAGGCTGATTTAATTTACTGACGACTTAATGAATTATGAAAAGCGGCTCTTAGGGAGAAATTGCTCTTACCGGCAGATCTGCGTCTGGCTAATGTGTATCGTAATAGATGCTTGGGCAATCGTAGGTACCGCGAGGATTTTCTCTGCGTAATACTGGAAGTCACGAGAGACGCGGCGAACAGCGAACCAAAGATGGCACTTGTCGTTGTCTTCGTATGCCAATATATTCAACCATAGCTCTGCCGGGAGTACTGCTACAGGCATCCTGGATTCTGGTGGAATGTATACAAGGATTATTACCAAAAATGGGAAGGGATTTGCATGCGCGGATTGTTGATGCGGTTCACGGTTTGCGGGGAAGTTTGTTCCCGAAACCGTCCTGCAGCCTGGCATTCTCAAATATACGCAACCGTCACAGTATATGACCACGAAAAGCAAACAACATCTCCATCGAGCTCGATCAGCAAGCCTTCTACGAGAATTGGTAGTACCTCACGCACCCTCCACTAGTTCTCATTCTTTTACGCATTCTGTTATCCGGTAATGTCACGCTGTATTGTCTGGCAAAGTGAATTTTATTACAGAAATTCAAAACAAGCACATATGATACTTGTTTATCGCTTTGTCAAAAAAGTTCATTCGTAGCAGTTTGATCCCCTCGGACTTTGCAAGTCCCACAATCCTAAATAACCGTGAATTAGCCGTTTTTTCTATTGCGTCTATGAGTGTTGTATTTAGCACTGGGCCCGTAATGCTGTTGAATGGTGTCGTGATAAAAGAAGTCGAGTTAGTGACTCTTTCAAAATGGTAATTACCCTAACCGAAGGGTGAAACCCGAGCGTCGCACCTTAGCCGATCTTAGGGGTTTTGTTGCTAGGTGCAAGTAACGGAGTAAGACAGGCCGGCGGTAAAGAGATGGAACCGGGCTGTTCTAGGCGTTAAAACCATGTCAGAGGAAGTGCTAAACTTATGGTCCAACATCACTTAGGTTTACTCGCATTTTCAAGCTGTGATTTTGGGGTAGAGCCTGTCCACATAATTCCATTGGCACGTTACGTTTCGCATCGCTGGCACAGCATCCGATCCCGACGCTGGCGCTTGGCAAGTGTAAAACTTTCTAGTATGGATGATCTTTTAGGGTTTATGGGGCGGTTCCTGACGAGTTTATGAGATTTGCGTGTTAGTTGTGGCTGGGAAATGTTGCTGCTTTCGAAACATCGACGCCTACGAGAGGAAGAATAGGTAAAATTGCTCTGAAATCCTACGTGGATTAGATCTCATTACAAAGTTCTATATCGAGTGCGGTGCTGTTTGGGGAGGATCCAAGATCATCGCGAGTTAATTTTCCGGCCGAGCGACCCCCGATGTTTTTTGCTGGGTTCGGGTTTTGAGGTGGTCCGTGGTGCTCCACAGCCACGCTCCAGCTGTCACAGCTGAACTCGACCCCCAGGCAGAATCACAGCCAGTCGTGCACATCTCCGCTCTACATCGCCTGGCGTCGACCAGAACCCGGGGACGGCGTGTTTCATAACTTCTAGCTGAGCTAGAAAGCAAAACTAGAAGAGACCTGGGCTTAGCGATCGAGCAACGAGCACACTCCACCGAGCCTCTTTCGCTCTGAAGAACTAAATTCACCACCTTTCGACACATGGCGAGATTAGTATTTGACCTACCACTCGCGGAGAGTTCGTTCCTTTTCGCGATGCCTGCCGGGCAGCCATATGCCGAATCTAACGCTCATCACCACCCCCTTCATTTCCTTGTCTATTTTGGGATTTCTCACGGCTCTCTTGGCGCATCCCGTACACCAATCCAACACACCCCTGCATTATTAAGGACAGCATCGCAAGACCGCCTTTGAATTATTCCCTGGAAGGACTGAACTACCTTTCCTCAGCGATAATACTGGCATTTGATAGGGGAAAATACCATTGTCGTCACTCGCCATAACCCTCCAACTCCCCTCTCAAGTACACTAGTCATCGTGCCTGATATTCGGTTATATCCGATATTCCTTTGGCCTGCCCTCCCAGCCCCCGTTGCCTTTGCACTCTTATGACAAGGATGCCGGGAAGCTTATTTCCATAGCCACTTGGCGTTTAAGCTTGACTATTGCTCTGCTGAGTAGAGGAAGGTCGATGCGCATGCCTCAGCCCCAACACCACGCTAAGCATCCCAGGTGGACTCCACAATGCTCGTTTAACAAATTAGATTCAGCACCGTCAGGCGTTCGGCTCAGCTCACTTTCCAATTCATAAAGATGCCGGGTCATCACCGTTAGATTTCCTCACATTCCTATCTCCTATACTCGCATACTCCTAAGAATTTTCCTGTTTTTAAACTGATTCCTTTCATCCTTTTTAAAGTCTCAGATCCTAGAATTTCGGGGCAAATCATCCACGCCTTTATTCTTCAGGCATTTCGGAGTATATTTATAACGCCGCCATGCGAGCAACCAGCTTGTTGCTTGCGGCTGGTGCTGCGAGCGCGTCGGCCATGACTACGGCCACATCTGTCCCTTCATCAACTGTAACTGGCGAGCCCTGCGCCATCGTGAGCGCTTCTCTCGCTGCCATTGGCCCTTCGGGTCGGCCCTCGGTCCCGGCAGAAGTTGGATACAACTGTCTTAACTCTGTCAAGGTGGATGTTGCGGGAGATATTCAACAGATCGAGGAGCTCAAGGCCTATCTTCAATGGCAAACCACATTCACCTACCTCAGCAATCCTCCAGCAGGCTACACCGAAAAGCCTGTTGATATCCTAGGTGGGCTCGACCTCATCGTGCAAAAGGTTAAGAATGGCAGCTACACCAGCGAGTGGGCTGTACAATCCGATATAAGGTCACTTCTCAATCAAGCATATGATAATCATCTTGCCTTCATTTCAGATATGGCAGTAGTCATTACATTCGAAAGAAATCACTCATTGGTATCTATATCCAAAGATGGCGTTGCTCTACCAGAATTATACATCTACGAGGACATTATGAAAACTCAAAACGGAGAAAAGTTTACTCCCTCTTCTATCAAAACAATTAATGGCCAGAATGCAACAAGCTACGTATCAAACCAAGCACTGCAGGCAACATACCATGATGCAGATACTCGCTTCAACGCGATGTTTCCCAATCAGGCTCTCATGTCCACCGGCGAGAATTATCTAGGCTCTTTCAAACGTGGCCAATACGATGGACCCAGTACTAGCTATGTCTTTGCCAATGGCTCGACCTTGGATTCTCCTAATCTCGCCATCATACAGCAGAGCTTCGATGGTGTTGATAGCGGCGAATCATTCTTCTCAACTTTCTGCCAAGGTCCTACCTCAAGTGCGGCAGCCACCGCCACCCCTAGTGCTGCCTCATCGACAGCTGCTGCTTCATCCACTGCAGCTGCTTCATCCACACCTAGTGCCACGGGATACCCAGAGCCTGTTGTTATCCATTCTGGACTGGCCATCGGAGGTTATTTTATCAATGAGACCGGTTTCGAGGACGTTGCTGTCCTTAGTATCCCACTATTCGAGCCTCCTGGTGGTTCTATTCTCGAATTCCAAGATGTATTACGAGAGTTTCTTGCCACTGCAACATCTTCGGGCAAAACACGTCTCGTTGTTGACACGCGCGGCAACGGCGGTGGCAATACAATACTTGGCTTTGAAGTCTTCAAGCAACTTTTCCCTTCCATTGCTCCGTTCGGTGCTAGCCGCTTCCATGCCCATAGCGCATTCGAACTTATTGGAGCCGCACTAACAGACGTTGTAAACAACGAGACCTTCATACAGCAGGATAGCACTGACTTTTTAGCCGCGGTCGAGTACTTTTCATTCTTCAACTACAAGTTGCTACTTGACGTTAGCAACCAAGATTTCACGAGTTTTGAAGATTACTTCGGCCCACATGTTGTTCATGGTGACAATTATACGTCAGTTTGGCGCTACAACGTAAGTTACACTATTCCGATATCTTTCGATCACTAGCTAACATTATACTTCATATAGTTCTCGAATCCATTAAGCACATCATACTCATCCTTCTCTTTGACCGGTTATGTCAACAATACCAAAGTCACTGCTCAACCGTTCAAAGCCGAAAACATTGTCCTCCTCCAAGACGGCTTTTGCTCATCTACTTGCACAATTTTCTCCGAACTCATGAAAGAGCAAGGCAAAGTCGAAAGCATTGCCGTCGGCGGTCTACCCACCAATGCTCCCATGCAGGCTATCGGCGGAACCAAGGGCTCAATGACCTTGACGTTTACCAGAATTCAAGATTTGGCTCTACAATCCTTTCTACTTGCCGCAGTGCAGAGTGAGAAAGTGGTTGAGATGCTTAACACCACCATCATAAACACCTTAGCCTATCCCCAACAATTGCTCAACCGGGTTGGCTACTCTAATGGTGGAACTCTTGCCCAGATCAACGCCGCAGATAACCTCCGCAACGGTGATGCATCCGAAACACCTCTCGAGTTTGTGTACGAAGCCGCCGACTGCAAGATCTTCTATACGGCTGAAATGGTTGCTAATGTTGAGGAGACTTGGAAGGCTGTCGCGACGGCTAAGTGGGGCAAAGGAGGCTGCGTTCCTGGATCTACGGGCGCGCCGTCCAGCATTTCGGGCGGTGTTTATAACAAAACTAACTCGACAACTCCGACTCAACAATATTCTAACGCAGCGTCTACTTGGGGTGCGCCGGGAGTGTTTTGGGTGGTTGCGGGAGCGGTGATGGCGCTGTTCTTATAGAGGGTTGGGTAGAGAAGAGAACAGGATATTATGATATTATCGTGGTTTCGTAATTTGTATAATGTGTTTGGATATTTTGGGCATTGGTCTGGCGTTCGCATTGGATCGGAATTTGGCGCATTCTTAAAAGCTTTCGTAGCAAGCTAAACGTATTGCCCGCTATGGTTAGAGCTACCAAACCAAAGTTAGAATGGACTTCATTCTTTCTATCGAATGAATTTTCATTAGATCGTAGAGCGTTTCTGATGTGCAGCCCGTTAAAAGCGCCGTGTTAATCCACACATTTTCATACCAAATTACTCCCAAGCAAGTGGCGATAACGTCTTAGCTACCCGATCGAGGTGCGTACAGGTCGGCGCGACCACGCTAAAATGTCGGCCCGATAGGCGAAACCTCCGCCTACCACACCAAACCCCACCCTGCCTCTCTCAATTTGACCTTACCTTCTACTTCATCTTTTCTTATATATATATCTTAAAAATATTATAAAAATATTTTTTAATATAATAATTATTACCTTAAAGAGCTATATAAGCTATTTATAGCCTATTTTATAGTAATTTTAATAGTTTAAGTGTAAGAGGCCAGCTTAACCGAAACGTATGATTATCTAATCAACAGTGTCACTGGTAAGTAGAAGGTAGAATGAGTTTTTATATATTAAAGGATAAATACTTTTAACTACTTCTATTTAAAGACTAATTGCTAATTCTTCTTTAGAGGAGAACCAGCTCCCTATATAATCCTTTTAAGACGCTAGCAAAACCCTTTACCCCTTATCTGTCTAACCGTGTCTTCTAGGACGTAGATGGAATATAGATAAGACCTCCTTCTATCTTATCTAATATATACCTTCTAGGGAATTCCGTTATAATTGCCTCCCCTTTAAGGGTCTTAGTTCTCCAAAACTTCGCCTTTACTAAGCTTTTATAGAGTTCCAGCTAAAACCACTAGGGAAATTCTTAGTAGAAAGGTACTTTATAATGCGGCTTATAGCTAGTTCTTTACTAGTATAGAACCTTACTTTATCCTTAGTTCCTCTACTCTTCTCCTACTATAGTTTCTTATAATGCCTTTATAATAGAACTAAAATAATAATAATAAAAATTAGATAGGATTTACCTTTCTTATTATAAGAGTTTGTTATAAGTTAATCTAGAGGTTGTCCTGTACAACGCGTCTACGAGCCACTATCCCCATTTACCTAAAATGGGTTTTAATAATAACGTCTTTATTTTAATTTTCTTCTAGTTTATAAGCTGTCGCCTCTTACGCGTCTTTTTATTAACAACACCATTTATCTTATCTCTTAGCAGACTATTTCCTCTATATCTCCGCTTTTAGCTTTCGTGTCTTTAGCTATTCTTTTATAGCTGCTTTATTCTCTTTTTATAATACGTCTATAAGCAACAGGATCCCTACCTTATCTCTTATAACGATGCTAACTTCTTAGAGTATTCTCTTATAATGGCTTATAGTCCTTTTACGCGTTCCTAGACTAGCGGCAGTGTTATTCCTCTCTTAGTGACGCCCTAGACAGCATCTGTTACTCCTATAGCAGTTTCCCTAAAATGCTGTCGTTACTGCGTTTATACTCTTATATAGGATCCTTCCTACGTCTATAAGATGCCTTACTCCGGCGAAAACAAATCTAAGTACCCCTATTATTATAGTAGGAGAAAAACCTACGTCCTAGTATTCCTATTCCGTCCTATTCTAAATTTCGCTAATTATACTAGATCCCCGCTATCTATGCGTATAAGACTTATAGGCTCTAACGCGCTATCTAAGATTTCCGCTAATATTCTAATAGTAATAGGCGGAGACAGAAGGTGTCTTCCCTTGCTCGTAGACTCTTTAATTTAATAAGGGTTTCCACTACTATAGAGATGTAATGATTTTGGATATATAGTATTTAGGAGCGTATATGCAAACAGCTCGTCCTTATTAATAATAATATTTATACTCTTACGCGGGCTACTCTAACCAGGTAAGTTTCTCTAGTAACTCGCTTAGAAACTATACTAACTCCTTTAGCTAACGTCTCTCTAATCCCTACTTAGATACTAATTTAGAACCTAGGGATACTAAGGATAGTGATAAAGGTTAAGATAAACGTTCTCCTTGCCAGTCTCCCGCCTATACTAGTCCTTTTAGTACCCGTTGTTCTAAGAAGAATATTAGTAGAAGTGCTAATGCTTCTGGGGATAGAGAAGCCGATAATACCGTTAATAATAACGTTAAGATGGAAGAGGAGGCTCCTGTTATTACTACTAGTATTTAAGTTATTACCTAGCTCTTTCCTTCTTCTTATAGAATAGCTTTATATAGTGCCTTTTAGGTGCCTCTAGGATGCCCTATTATTAGGAATTAACTTTATACTTTAAAAATGCCTTTATTTTAAGCTTTGGTAACAATCTATATAAACGCAGTACACTACTATAATCCCCATATATAATAAACGGGTGGTGTTCCTATAGGTGCCTTATAATTCCTTAAAATTTCTAATTCTTTATAGGCTGTCCTTTTGCTCCTCTTTATACTATTAACTCTACTGCGTATCTTTAGTGCTAGGCTAGATACTCTCCTTTTATCCCTAGGGGATCTTTCTAAATCCCCGAGGCTACTTCTTATAGTACTACTACTCCTTTTTAAACAGCGTCTTCTTTAAACAGTATCCCTGGTAGTTCTCCTGTAGATCCCTATAAGCTTCCTCTTATAAAATTCTAGGATCCCTATTATAATGGCGAAACGTTTCCATTCTTAATACCTATGCTTAATCCTATAGTTTTAATTTATGGGGTCTTCTCTATTACTTTACCTATGGCATATCTGGAACCATTTTTAAATCTTTACCTTTAGTTCTTAGAAAGGTTTTAATTATAGTGTTATATCTCAGCTAAAGGTACTCCTTAGGTTCCCAACTATTATATACCTAAAAGTATCCTTTCCAATAAACTAAAAATTCGCGCTTCTTTTAGCGCTATCTTTAGTCTAGAATATCTTCTATATTCTATTCTAGTTCCCTATTAATTTCGCTTAAGTAGAGGTAGTTCCGCACTATTTTTTCTCCGATATAGCTTTAGTAAGGAAATATAAAATATAGGATATATTAGATAAGATTTTAGTAATTCTAATTTATAGGCTTAGTTTCCTTTAGTTTTCCTAACTATCTTAAAGGGTCCAAGCCACTAGTGATCTAGCTTCTTCTTAATGCGTTTTATTCGGATATTTTTTATAAATAGTAAGACTTCGTCTCCTATCTTAAATTCTTTTAGTATATATTTTTCGTTATAGTACCTTTTTTACACAGCCTAGGCGTCTAGCAAGTGCTTTTTGAGTTCCTCTCTACGAATTCTTATTTGCTTAATTCTTTTAGACGCCGCTAGTGCCTCTCTTTTAGGAATAATGTCCTTAACGTTTTAGGGGTTATTTACTTTTACCCCAAATAATGCTTTATAAGGGGTTATTTTTATACTGCTGTAGATACTTGTGTTATATATATACTACGCTAGCGCCAACTATAATGTCTAATTATCCTATTAATAATTAATATAGTAGCGAAGGTAGTGTTCTAATAACGCATTTAGACGCTTTATTAGCCTATCTATTTATAGGTAAAAGGTAGTACTTATCCTTTGCTATATTTTTAATAAGAGACAGAATAAAGACTAAAATGCACTGTTAAATACGGTACCTCTATTAGATACGATTTCCCTTAGCGTGCTAAATAAAAGCCACTATTCTAAAAATAGGTCTGCCAGTTTTGCTGCCGTAATCATTATTATAATAGTAAAGTATTCTAAAAACTTTATATACCTATTGATAATTACTAGAATAGCGTTAGCAACCTCTCCAGTTCTTATCTTAGTAGGGGGTAAGCCTATAATAAAATCTATTATTAATTCTAATATAGGTCCCTACGGAATAGGAAGTACTAATAACTCGCCGTATAGGCGATGCCTAAATATCTATATCCATTAGTATATATTATACCTTAATATATAGTCCTTAACCTCTTTAGACATTCCGTCCTAAAAGTATTTTCTCTAAACGGCCTTAAGGGTTTTGTTAGTACCATAGTGACCCCTAAAAGGGTTGTTATAAAAGACCTTTAGAATTTCGTCTTAAATCACTTAGTCCTTTAGGATATATACAGCACCCTTAAAGCGTAATAGACCCTTTTAGTCTTGCTGCTATAGCTTCTTAGTAACTCTGGCCAAGTTAGTCTCTATTATATCTTTCCACCTCTCCCTAGAGGCGAAGGCGTCCCTTTATTAAGCTTAAAGAAGAAGATCTAAAAAGGTTTTGTGCAGATCGCTTACTTTTATTTCGCCTGCCGCTATTATAGACTTAAGGCGTAGCATAAGACGTTTTGAACTATTAGTGCTAGTAGATTCTCCTACTATTATGCAGTATGCTACGCTATGGATAGGTATCTCGCCTATTCCCCTTAGATCCGAAAACTCGCAGCTAATATGCTGTTGAGTTAAAGGTACCGTGATACCTCTAGTGTAACGGCGCTATCGCATGTTACCTGCCAAATTCTGCCATATTCTGCCAACCTGCGATTGGCCCGCCTAAAGCTAGCGCCTTGGCGGCTTACCTTATATATTTATTTACATCGGTCCTAGCGACCCCTTTTCCTTCTCTTTAGCTTAGTATCTTCGTAATATAGCATTCTGTAAGCTTCGGTTTAGAGGCATTTATATAAGCCGTAACATTATACTAAGCTCTCCCTACCTTACCTGGGAAGGCCTTAATAATATCCTACCCTAAAGTAACTTCGTCTGCAACGACGCATTAATGTACTATACTTAGACACTAAACAACTCTATATTGCCTGGGAAGGCCTAGATAATATCCTACCTTATAAGCTAGATAGGACTGGACCTGTACCCCCGGAATTAAAACTAAAGTATATAATACTAATAAACTTTAGGAAGCTAACGATGGCACCTAAAGTAAGCTTATTTAAGAGAGCTACTTCTACCTAAGAGGAACCTGAGATCTAATTGGGATTAGAAATTAAAGATAATAACGACGTTATAAACGTACGCGAGTAGATTCGCGCCTTTATAGCTAGCTAGGAAGCTAATTATCTTAAAGTAAGAAATATATAAGAGACCCTATAAGAGATCCTAAAAAGCCTAATAGCCCTATAAAATAGCCCAGCTTCCCCTTTTTAAAGCCCTAGCCGACCTATTTACTCTACTAAATACGATATACTAGGGAGTATGGATATAATAACAAAGTAATTAAAGTCTATTAAGCTCCCTAACCCCCTACTACTGTCTAATGGGATAGACCCTACCTTTAAGAATTAGAGGATTTAAGTATAAGGAAAGCTCTGTGTTAACTATAATTATTTCCTTTTTAAAGAAGCCAAAATACTCTACCTCTTTAGTCGAACCACTGGGGACGCCTAATGGCACCTTTAAGCTAAGTTTAAGGACGACTTTCCTATCTAATTTATATCTGTTAACGAGATAATATAGTACCTAGCGGCTATTTATATTAACCTAAACAAAGTATAGGATACTCGTTATAACTATAATCGCTTAATAATAAAACCAAACTAGCCCTTTGCTAAATTTTAGACTTAATTCCTATACCTTATAGGAGAAGGCTAGGTTCCCCTTAAGAACTACTAATTAGACCTATATAATAAGCTAACAATCCAGCTATAAGAAAAGATCGCTATAACCTTAAATAACCTACTAACCTATAAAAGACTCGCAGCTTATTGCCTATTATTAGACTTAGAACTAAAGCGGATCGACGCCCGCCCTAATTAGTAGAAGTAACTCCGTAATAATTGGAACTCGCTAGCTACGCCTATAGAAGCTAAAGCAGGAAGATAAGTTATAACTACTCTTATACTAAAGGCGGTTATAACTATATACTAGCGAGCCTTGCCTAACTAGTTACGTACTACACTACTAACTAGTATTCGCCGCAATACTCTAATTAACCCTGCCTTGGCTATGTGCTTTAACTATAATAAGTAGGGTTACTTTACCTTATCCTGCTTAGAGCTAAAGAATATAGGCGATATTAAGGAGATAGAGGAAGGAGAAACGTCTAATAAGTTAGGAAAAGAAGAACCTTAGGGAAAGACTCCCCCCTAGGGTACCCTATCGATCTTAAAGAGATTAATCTTAGTTAGTTAATGGGTGGAAAGTATTTTATATTTCTATATATAGTATCTTAAAATAGATATAGAGTTAATATAACCGCCCTTATTAACACTAGAGTAAATAGCTTTACCTTTATAAATACTGCCTATATAAATAATATTGCTAAGTTTTTAAATGTAGAAGCTATCTAACTAGAGAAGCCTATTTAGGTAAAAGGCTATAACGGCTAAGCTGGCCGGCCCGTTACCTATATCTTAAAGTTATATATTGCTCTTAACGGACGACGCTAATATAGTATCCCCTTTTACATCCTAGACCTAGGGTCCTATAATATAATCCTTAGACGAAAATAGATGTCCTATTTTAATATTTGGCTAAATATATAATAAAGATGGTTTGTCTAGCCAAAGGATAAACTAAGGTTACTCTCCTTTATTAGGGAAATCTAAACTAACCACAAGATACTAGCTATAAGGGCTAACTTTACCTACTAGTAGGATGTCCGGGCCCGTAACCTAGCCTTTACCTAAGAAGACGCCCGCCGCGAAGCTAGAAAAAACTCTATACTAATAAAGATACTCGCCTAAAGCGCTACGTTTAAAGAGGACTCTACGTACGAAAGCGGGATAGATAGTAATATAGATAATATCCAAATTATACAGATCTAACTAGTATAGAAAAGAATGTATTAATAGAATATAAGGGATAACCTTTAAAAGATGCAATAGGAGCTAAAAGGAGTAATAATAACGCTAGTACCTTAGAAGTCCCTAAAGTCATATACGCCCCTATTATTAGGTAACCCCCCTACTATAGATATTACCGCAATTAGCGCTATAGTGTTTTACTTTAATATATACTAGAAGGACAATAAGGTCTTTATAATAAGCCTATATAAGATTAACCGAATTATTAATAATAGAGAGAAAAGGCTAACTAAGGAAACCGATAAGGAACTAGTTAAACGCCTCCTTTCTACTATTTATATAGACTATAAGGATGCATTCTTAAAGGCGGCCTTAAATAAGTTACCCCTTTACTAGACGTATAATTATAAGATTTAATTAGAAGCTAATAACTTACTAAGCTATAGCCCCCTCTACTATTAATTAATAGATAAGCTAAAAGTAATAAAGTAGTATTTAATTAATAACCTAGATAAAGGGTTTATCGAGCTAAGTTAAGCCCCTTTTGCTTCCCCTATCCTATTTATAAAAAAGCCTAATAGAGGCCTTTATTTTTATATCGACTATTAAAAGCTAAACGCTATTACTTAAAAGGACTAGTATCCTATTCCTTTAATTAATAAGACCCTTACACGTCTAAGCTAGGTAAAGATCTTTACTAAACTTAATATCCGCTAAGCTTTCTACCGAATTAGGATAGACCCTATATCTAAAGATTTAACAATGTTTTGTACCTATTATGGTTCCTATAAATATAAAGTTCTTCCTTTTAGACTAATAAATGGACCGGCTACGTACTAAAGGTATATAAATGACGTTCTTTTTAATTACCTTAATGAATTCTATATGGTATACCTAGACGACATCCTTATATACTTAGACGACGAACTTAAGTATTAAGTTTATATTAAGAAGGTCCTAGAGAGACTACGGAACACAGGCTTATAAATTAATATTAAGAAATATAAGTTTAGGATAAAACGTATAAAATACCTTAGGTTTATTATAATTATAAAAGGAATTAAGGTTAACCCTAAGAAGGTAGAGGTAATCTATAACTAAAAGCCCCCTTATATAGTAAAAGGAATCTAATCCTTTTTTAGCTTTTATAACTTCTATTAACGGTTTATTTATAACTACGGAATTATAGCAAAACCTCTTATACAACTAACTAGGAAGGATACGCCTTTTATCTTTAATAATAGTTATATAAAAGCCTTTAAAGAGATAAAGGATCGGCCTATCTCTTCCCTAATCCTTTATTACTATAACCTGGACCTTAAATTAATGCTAAAAATAGACGCCTCTAATAGGGTCGTAGTGGGAATTCTATTATAGTTATATCTAGACGGCGAATAGTACTCTATAGCTTTCTTCTTAAAGATAATAGATCCGGCTAAGTGTAACTATAAAGTATATAATAAAGAAATACTAGCTATTATTTAATTACTCTTCTAATAGTGTGTAGAGCTTAAAGGTATAAACTTCCAGATTAAGATATATATAGATTATAAAGCCCTAGAGTACTTTATAACTATAAAGCAGCTTACTAAATAATAAGCCTATTAGGCTGAAATACTCTTCTAATTTTTTTTTATAATTATATATTGTTCTAGTAAGCAAAACTTTAAGGCTAATACCTTAACCTAAAGAGAATAAGACGTAGAACCTTAGAATAAGCTAAAGACCTAATATCAGACGCGTGCCCTCCTCTATTTAGAATAGCTTGACCTATAGATCCTTAAGGAGCTAGACTCCTAGTAAAATAAGCTAGCACTAATAAAGGAGTCCCTAGATAAGCTAATAGGGCTAATTAACCGCCTCCTAACTGCAAACCGCACGGCTAATACCCTAAGGGCCCTCCGTAAATAAGCTGTAAAAGGAGACCCCAATTTTAAAACGGAGGAAGGATTACTCCTATACTAGGAGCGGCTTATAGTCCCTAACATTAATAATCTACGGACTAAACTAATCTGCAAAGCTTATTGCTAAGTCTCTATGGTATACACTAGTAAAAATAAGACCCGTAAAATTATTAACTGCTGCTACTATTAGCTAAGAATAGTTATGGATATTAATTAATATATACGGAACTGCGAAGACTGCTAGAGAGCTATAATCCTATAGGATAAGACCCTAGGACTACTTAAGCCACTTTTAATACTAGAGCGCCCTTAATAGTATATCTTTATAGACTTCTACAAACTACCTAGGGACCGTGACGGATATAATATAGTTATAGTTATAGTCGACCGCTTTAGTAAACGCCTATTCTCAATTCCCTATTATAAGAACATTGATGTTAAAGAGGTAGCCTAGCTATATATCTATTACGTCTACCAAATCTACGGACTACTAGATACTATTATATCTAATTATAGGCTATAGTTTATATTGGCCTTCTAGAATAAGTTTACTTAAATCCTAGGCATTAAGCTAAAGCTTTCTACGGCTTATTACCCCTAGATAGACGGTTAGATAGAGATTATAAATTAGTATCTAGACTAGAGGCTTAGGCCCTTTATTAACTATTTTTAGGATAATTAGTCTAAACTACTACCGTTAATAGACTACGCGTAAGTAACCCTACCCTATAACTCTATAGGGTTTGCCCCGATTTAGCTAGAAATAGGATACTTACCCTATATAAGCTTTAACTAGAAAAGGCTAGAAGAACCCTAGACTATATAAGAGAAGCTATTCTATACTAAGGCCTAATAGTACGCTAAATGATTGGAGGAAGCCTGAATAGTAGCCCGTGAGAACCTAGAAAAAGCTTAAAGGTTAATAAAATAGTAGGCGAATAAACACCGTCGAGAGCCTGATTTTGCCCCTAGTAATATAGTATAAGTTATAATAAGGAATTGGAGGACCGAACGACCTAGCTGTAAGCTAAACTACCAAATAGTAGGACCGTATAAGGTTCTTAAGAAGATAGGCAACTTATATAAGATAAAGCTCCTAGATTTAATTAGGGTTTACCCTATCTTCTTACTAGATAAGTTATAGAAAGCTACAAATAACCTATTGCCTGGATAAAAGAATAAGCCTTCCCTACTAGTTTAAGTAAACGGTAATAATAAATAGGAGGTTAATGAAATACTAGCTTATAAGATAGTATGGGGAACGCTAAAATACCGTATTTAATAGAAGGGCTATAATCCTAACCTAACCTAGTACCTTACGTGGAACTTTATAGGCTACCCCTAGAAGCTTAAAGAATTTTATAACTAATACCCTAATGCGCCTGGACCCCTAAAGTACCTAGATGAATAAATAGAATGCTGGTATAATAAAGATAATAAGTTACTAGAAGAATATAGGGATAAAAACGCCCTAAAGCCCTAATACAGCTGTTTACCAAATTCTGCTATATTCTGCCGTTTTTCTACCAGTACTATAAAATTTTAGATATTAAGGAACTTTGACCGCCAGTTAAAGTTGTCTAATTAGTTAGACCTATGCTAAGATTTTTAGCGGCTACTCTTTCTAGCCTAGTGCTTCCACTTAGCCTATAATCGCCTTTATACTTAGTCTGGACGTACTTATATCCCCTTTATCTCCTTATTTTATATTTTATAACCCTATGTTTATAAGCCTAGTGCTACCCTATTTCTAACTAAGCCTAAAGGTAGGCTTTTCTTTTAAAGAGGGGGGTGATGTAATGGCGCTATTGTATGTTACCTGCTAAATTCTGCTATATTCTGCTAACTTATAATTAGCCCGCCTAAAGCTAGCGCCTTAGCGGCTCACCCTATATATTTATTTACATCGGTCCTAGCGACCCCTTTTCCTTCTCTTTAGCTTAGTATCTTTGTAATATAGCATTCTACAAGCTTCGGTTCAGAGGCATTTATACAAGCCGTAATATCTAGTATATCCCGTAGAATTCTTACTAATTCTAGGGTACGCCAACTTTATAACGTCTGCTTGGTCTATAACCTAGTTTATAACTATATTCTACGGCTCTACAATTATATCACTTTGTAGCTGTATCGCCGGGACCTCTGCTTTGCTGCGAAATTCTATAGTTCTAGGGAAAGAGTCTTTTTTCTTCCTAAGTAAATTTTGCAATATAGGGATTATTTCCCCTATGCTATCCTAGATCCTCCCTATCTTATAATCCGGACGTCTTAATAACCTATTAGTAGGATTTATCTTTCCTAGGTGGTACGTAATTTTAAAGTTATACTATAATAGTGCCTCTACCCATCTCGCTTATTAACTACTTAACACCTTTATAGTTATAAAGTATTCCAGGTTATTATAGTCTGTAAGGACTTTAATAGGATAATTGCTTCCTATATAATAATGTCGCCAGTGCTTTATTGCTATAATTATCGCGAGCAGCTTCTGGTTATGCGTTATATAACGCTGCTCTATAGGGGTTATTTTCCTTAACTAAAACGCTATAGGATGGTATTTTCCGTCTTTTAATTAAGATATAATTGCCCCTAGGGTAAAGCCAGATATATCCGTTTTAAGGTATATATATAGCTCCTAGTAAAAGTATATTAGGATAGGCGCTAATATAAATAAATTCTTTAACTAGTCTATTACCTGTTTAGCAGCTTCCCTAAATATAAAGGGTCCTAACTTCTTACTATTCTTAGATCCTTTTAGTAGATTGGTAATTGGGAGTATTACTCGTAAATAGTAAATAATAAACCTTTAGTAGAAGTTCGCCGTGCCTAAAAAAACCTGTACTTCTTTAAACGTTATAGGGTATGGCTATTCTCTAATAGCGTCTACCCGGCTTTTCTCTATCGATACTTTGTTAACGCTAATAATAAAGCCTAGAAAATTAATGCTAGTAATATAGAAAGAGCATTTTTTTAGGTTTATATAGAGCTTGTATTCCCGCAGTCTTTCTAATACCATTTATATATAGTGCGTATATACTTTGTAGTTATTAGAGTAAACTATAATGTTATTAAGGTAGACTATATATATTATATCTAATAGGCCTAACAATGCCTTATTAATATAGGCCTGAAATATCGCTAGTATGTTGGTAAGCCTAAATGGTATCACTAGGTACTTAAAGTGGCCGTACTATATTTAGAACGCCGTTTTCTACTTATCGCCGGCTTTAATCTAAATTTAATAGTATGTATCTTTTAGATCTAGTTTTATAAATATCTTTACGCCTAATAGCCTATTAATAAGCTCCCCTATTAAAGGTAGCGGGTAGTAATTCTTTATAGTAATCCTATTAAGCGCCTAATAGTTAATATAGAGGTAAAGGGTCCCATTCTTCTTTAGTATAAATATAATCAGTGCCCCTACTAGGCTTATAGAGGGCCGAATCCATCCTTTCTAAAGATTGTCTACTATATACTAATATAATACGGCTAGCTTGTTTTCTAATAAGTTATATAGTAGTCTAAAAGGAGGTTGCTTATCCCCTGTATCTATCTTATACTTAACTAACATGGGGTTAGGTAAGGTTTATACAGCCTTTTTATTAGAAACCTTTTTTAGGTCTATATATTTCTGCGGAATCTCTAGTTCCTTAACTGCGTATAGCCGGACATCCAAAAATAAATACCCTGTGTCTTTATTCTTAGGGTTAAGAGTAGCATATATAGTATATACCCACCCTTCTTCTTATATATAGCTTAGGAAAGTCTCTTAATCCTTAACCATAATGCGCGATTAAGACTTTTAGTGTTAATACGAGGCTGAAGGCTAATTAATATCTAGGTTGACTTGGCGAAGCTATAGGTATCCTAAAATAAGGTTATACCCCTTAATTTCTATGGCGTAAAAGCGTATCTCCTACGTGTTCTATAGACCGTCGCGGTCCTAGCTAGTAATAGAAAATGTCTATTCCCCATAGCACGGAATCCGGTGGCCTCTAATACTTTAAATAATACGCACCTATAAGCCGCTAAGGTCCAAATCTAATTCTTTTACTAGTAATTAAGAAATGAACCCTATACTCGCGCCGCTGTCTATAAGGTAGTCTTACGTTACCTATTTATTATTAACTTAAATAGAGATAGGAATAACCATACGGTAGTTTACTCCCTCCTTTTCTTGCTAGCTTAGTATAAGGGAGTAAAGATCTACTAGGCTGTCTCTTTTCCTAATTAGGCTAACTCTTACTTCTTTTACTAGCAGAAGCGGCTTATATAGCCCTTCTTACCGCAGTTATAATAGGTGCGTGTCTCCCGGTTCTCCTTTTACGGATTAGGTCTCTACCTATTATTATTTTAGGGTTAACTAGCGTTACTCTAGGGCTACAAGGCCTGCTTGCATTATCCTTCTATAGAGTAGTTAGGTTAGAATCTGCCCCTATTATTAAAGCTAGGTTTAGTCCTACGCTCTTTATTATTAGCGTCTTATTTCTTTCGCTTGCCTAGATAGTCTCTTTTAGCATTCTTAATCTAAGTAGCTTTAGAGATAAGCTTTTCTTAAGAGGTAGGAATTTCGCCCTTTTCTTATATAGCCTGTCAAATCTTAAGTCATAGCTTAGTAAGTAGCTAGTGAAGTTATATAGCATTATCCTACAGATCTAAATAGGGTATATTGTCTTCTAGTTTTTTTAAGTAGTTTATAAACTAGACTATAGTCTAACTATCCCGCTATTTGGCGTTGTGGTATTACTGGTTATAGTCCATCCCTTAATTAGTAGGGTTTTAAACCTAATTAACTAACTAGGTCCTAAGTTCGCTAAATTTAAGGGGTATAGTAAGTTTCTTCTTATAGCGTGTCTATAAACTCTTGACGGTGCTATATAGGAAGGTAGAAGTAATTAATATCTAATTATACTTATTGGAGTAATATTTTAGATCTAGCTAAAACTTGGTTTTATATTAACGGATAAAACGATTATAGTTCTGGAGACTATCACCATAGTACTTATTAGGTTCCTTTATACGAAATTTAGGTTTTTCTAATATTACAGCATAGTATAACGTTACCCCTTTAAGTCCGCTTCGTGTCTGAGGTATCTATACTTCCCCTAATTGTCCTTACAATTGTTCTTAGTAGTCTTAATATACTTATCTTAATTATATCTCTAACTCCTTTGTTTTTTATAGGGTCTTATATAGCGACCTCTTTAATAATTCCCTAGTGGTAATTGTTTTTAAAGGTTTTATAAAGTTAGACGGACTAGCCGTGGCTTCCTAGTCTACTCTTTCGTAAGTAAAGGGAATGCGCTCCTTTAAGAAGACTCTCTAAGCCTCCTACGGTGAGGGCGTTGCTTTATAGAGTATAGGAGTATAGTCCGTTATTATTAATTAATAGCCGTATATTCCTAACGGATTGTAAGTAATTAGAATTGTAAGAGGCTAGCTTAACCAAAATGTATAATTATCTAATTAATAGTATTACTGGTAAGTAGAAGGTAAGTTAAAGGTACGTTAAAGGTAAGTAGAAGGTAGAATAAGTTTTTATATATTAAAGGACAAATACTTCTAACTACTTCTATTTAAAGACTAATTGCTAGTTCTTCTCTAGAGGAGAACTAGCTCCCTATATAATCCTTCTAAGACGCTAGTAAAACCCTTTACCCCTTATCTATCTAACTATGTCTTTTAGAACGTAGATAGAATATAGATAAGACCTCCTTTTATCTTATCTGATATATACCTTCTAGGGAATTCCGTTACATTAAGCTATTTATAAAGCCTATTTAGAATTAAAAAAATCCTATAAAGGTAAATAATAAGTTTTTTTTAATATATTTAAAATATGTTTCTAATAAGTTTAGAATATATTTATAACTAGGGCTCGATGAAATCGGCCTCTATACCTCCACGCGGTAGAGCCCAGGAACCTAGCAGCTACTATTAATGTTCTATTTAAATTGTGTTAATAGACTACCAGAGCAAACGCAGAGACGTATATACGGCTGCGCAGCGCCTGCGCAGCGACGTGGTGGTGGTGGTATGAAAATTTTTCACTGGGGGGTAAGCCCCAGCAAAAAGTTTAAATATAGCTACCACATCTATTATACACGTTCGGTCATTCGAATCAATAAGCAATTATTCCTCCAGCGTACCCCCTCCCTTCTACAAATACTATATATACCGTATAGTAACCATATATATACGCAAACAATCCGCGCCCTAAGCGTAGCAGAGGCCCCCTATTTTAATATTACCTGGTAACCTGGGTATCTAGTTATAGGGACTGGTCCCCCCTATCTAGAGCGTCCTTTTATACCTCACGAATAGGTGTAAGGGCCTAGGTTTAGGCCCTAGGGTAAAAGTAATACTAAGTTATATACACCTCGTTATAGAAACCTTTTAATAAAGGAATGGATAAGAGACCTTAGTATATAGGCCCAGGCGGAGCGCAAGCGTTATTATTAGGAGATATTTATAGGAGACTTGGAAAAGGAGCTAGGGATAGGTATACGACTTTATATAGGTAATACACAGACGTGGCAAAAATGGTTTAAGTGGTAGATAGGGCAAGATAGGCATTTTGGACACTCCTATGGAGTCTTAGAGCAGTAACCTGACGGTGTTTTTCCTCTTATTAATGTAGTACGGATGCTATCTGGAAGTATTACCTCTTACGTTTCCCCTAGAGGTTTTTTATATACCTAAAAAAAAAATAGGGTTTTTCTCAGATAAGGAGGTTTTTTCCCATAGGAATTAGTCTGTGTGGACCCATTAGGGGGACCAGGTCGGACGGTAAATTGAATTTATTATTATTTATAACTAGTTATAAACCTATTCTAGCTATATATAATTAAAATGTATTAAAAATTATTATTAAATATAATTTTAGTAGTTTAAGCTGCTTTATTATAACTAAAAACTATATATATA